>Ga0209542_10018711_pt1 | contig 11184 bp, 9 predicted proteins | sample RifCSPhighO2_01_FD_184028 | JGI IMG/M metagenome (GOLD analysis project Ga0209542, IMG submission 184028) | Soil microbial communities from Rifle, Colorado - Rifle CSP2_plank highO2_0.1 (SPAdes) (version 2) | ecosystem: Environmental > Terrestrial > Deep subsurface > Rock core/Sediment ...
GACAACTACACGCTCACTCCAATCAATCTCCTCCAGTCCGACAAGCAAGCGGTCTGCGTAGGCAGTAATCTTGAAAAACCACTGCTCAAGTTCTTTTCGCACCGGAATGCTGCCGCAGCGTTCACATATCTTAATCCCCTCGGGTACGTCTTCAATTCGTGCATAACCTTTCGGAACCTTAGCAGCTTGAGCCGGGCTCATAATCTGTTCATCAGCCAAAACCGTCTTGCAACCCGGGCACCAATTCACTGAAGCTTTCTTTTTGTAAGCCAGCCCGGCCTTAAACATCTGCACAAATAACCACTGTGTCCATTTATAATAATCAGTATCAGAAGTGGTCACCGTGTGGGACCAATCATAGCCATGACCCATACTTCTGAGCTGGCTTTCGTAATATTTTGTGGTTTTTTCCATTAACTCCTTAGGATGCTTACCCACTTTGATGGCAAAGTTCTCACCATGGATGCCAAAGGAGTCGTAGCCTATGGGTTGAAATACTGCTTTGCCGTTCATCCGCATATATCTCCCAAAAGCGTCTGAACCTGTTGAAGCAAAAGCATGACCGGCGTGCAAGCCCTCTCCGGAAGGATATGGGAACATCCATAAGTTATAGAACTTACTTTTTACCTTATTTATATCAGGCGTGTGTTGGCGCGCTTTATTCCACTTCTCTTGCCATTTGGGTTCGATTTTTGTATGATCGTATTTCATACCTGACATTTTATTGCTTTAACAGCCAAATTACAAGCAATTCAAGCTTCAAAAATCCAAACCCCATAAACTCGGTCCAAAAGTGGTATAAAAAATCCTGGCACTCTAAACAGATAAGTGACAATATCGGCTACACCTTGCAGGTCCCAAAAACCATGCACATTTGATATATTTCTTTACAGTCTTATAGTAGAGATTTCCGCAACTTTTTGCGTTGAATAACTGCAGAAATAATTTCCGCTATTTACCGCAAAATATACGTTTAAAGCTAAAATAAATCACGATTTCAGAGTAATTTTACAGTTATCGGTTAAGATAATTATTGCATTTAGCTTTAAGTTAAGGCCTAAGTCGCGTGCGGAAATTAAATTATAGACCCTAGTGAAAACAGATATAACAGTAAAGCTATTTTGTGCTTGACAAACTAATTTCTGCAAGTTAATAATGGTATAACGCATATAAACAGTATAATTTGGAGGCTAAATATATGAACGATAATTATGATCGTGTAAAACAGCAGTTTTTAGATTATCTCAGTCAGGATGGGGTTTCTGAAGCTACATTGAAGTTTTATGCCTCTGATTTAAACCACTTTGAAAGATGGTTACTCACAAAACTCGCGGATTTAGGCAGCGTAGCCTCAAATCTTACAGAGGCTTTCCCCTATTTATCCCCAAGTACCGCTCAGGAATATAAAAATAGTCTCAATTCAGCCTCAAATCCTATTGCCACAATAAACAGGCGGCTCTCTACCCTGAGAAGATTCTCCGTCTTTTTGAGCGAAAGCGGCTATTTAACATATGATTTTGCCCAGAACTTGACCAATATCTCAGCTTCTAAACTTAAGCACATAAAGACCACGAGTGCCAGTGCCAGGCACGCAGTTGCAGAATTTGAGCGTCATTTGCTGGCTAAGAAAAAGTCAGCAAACACTGTCAGAAATTACATCGCTGACGTAAAGCAATTCCTAGAATGGCTCGAGGCTAAATATGAACCAGCAACTACCTAATATAACATCAGAAGTTGTCAGAGCTTACCAAGAGGATATTTCAAACTCTCTAAGCCGATCCTCGGCCAAGAGAAAAGCCTCATCGATAAACAAATTCTTAGAATGGGCAGGCCAAGAGGGATATATAAATACTAATTTGCTTGCCCAGCCGCCCGTTGCCAACCACAAATTACCAGTTACTAAACTCCTGGCTTGGGCCAGTTTTGTGGCCGGTGCGGCCATTTTCGTTTTTGCCTTTACCCAAGCTAAACAGCCAGCCCCAACCAACAAAGAAAGTGACTTCGTTCTTGTCCCCGATAATTACATTCCGGCTCAACCAGACCTTCCTATTCCAACTCCGCTTATAGCAGATGCGGAAAGTAACAGTGATATACTTTCCGATACAGATACAGCCGTTAATACTACGCCGGTCCTGGATGCCTTGGCAAGCCTGTCGGTGGCCACTTTTGCAGTCGAAAATGATCTCAATCTTGACGGCAACCTAAAAATCGGCGGGGTAACCCGCTTTAACTCTTTGGGCCGACTGGCCAGTATTACCGGTTACTATCAGGACTCGGGGCTTTTTGAAATCGATCAGGGCGCGGCCGACTGGGCAAAGCTTGAAAAAGTCATGACGGGAGCTACCGGTGCAGCAAGTACCGACGTTTTAACTCTAACTCTCGACGAATCAGCTCTCACAACCGGATCAGAATATGATGCACTAGTAATTAGTAGAAAGAATGCCGGCGGAAACGGCTATGCGCTCTTTGTGGATGACGGTGACGTCCACTTTGACGGCAACGTTGAATACGTTGGTGCTTTGACTGATGTTTCCGACGCCAGACTCAAAGAAAATTTCCAAGCGATCCAAAATCCACTCTCGATCTTGGAAAGCATTAACGGTACTTATTTTAATATGATCGGCAGTGACCGCCGGGAAGTCGGCGTGATTGCCCAGGAAGTACAGTTGGTCTTACCCGAGGCGGTCAGTGTCGTTGATTATCAAAAAGGTTATTTAGGAGTCAGCTATACAAGTATCATCCCGGTCATGGTCGAAGGCATTAAAGAATTGGCTCATATTACTAACGAGGTTGCCAACCGCAACAAAATTATTTCTCCGGTTATAGAAACCGAATTTCTTTCCCCCGTTCCAGAAAAGGATTTGACAGTGAAGTTGACAGATAGCTCAAGATTCACCATTCAGAATCCCCAAGACAAAGAAGTGGCTTCCATAGATAGTGAAGGCAACGCTACTTTTGGTGGTGAAGTGCGAGCTGAAAAACTTTACTCTACTAATCTGAACGAGATTGAAACAACTCTCAGAGAGGCCGAGGAAGATATTAGTTTTCTTGTTAACCAAGATATCACCATCGGCGATCAGGTCGAGCTCGTCAATGTTATCGTAGACAAACTAAACATTCTCCTGGCCAATACGCTTCGGGTTGAGACCAATGGTGATGTGGTTATCTCCGGCAACTTATATGTCGCCGGTAGCATTACCACTAACAAACTCGTCATCGCCAACCCCACTCCGGGAGAGTCCGTTCCGAACACTCCCGGAGTGTCTGGAGCCATTGAGTCTAATGCTTCGGCCGGTAGCGCTAAAATTGCCTCAGGGAGCGCCGAGATTACAATCAAAAATCCAAATGTTAGCCAGACTAGTCTGGTCTACGTTACCCCCACGACAGCCACTAAAAACCAGGTACTATACGTAAAAGACAAACAGCCTGGGAGTCTTGTGGTAGGATTTGAGGAACCCACAGACTCAGACATTGCCTTTAATTGGTGGATCGTGGACTTGACAACAAAACCCTAAAAGATGATTATGAATAATAGCTAACACCATGAAACAAGAAAATTTGCTCAAAAGGCTTGAAAACTTTATTCTCTTAGCAGTTATCTTTTTGGTTCCTTTGGCTGTTTTACCACTTTTCTCCAATCCCTTGGTAGTACCCAAGATGGCCATTCTGGCTTTTGGAGTGGCTGCGGTCCTTTTAATTAAAGCCGTAAGGCTGTTTTTAACTGGCAAAACCGAACTTGCATCAACCAAATTTGACCTGCCGGTCCTTGTTATAGCAATCGCATACTTGGCAAGCGCGATTTTGGCCACACCCAACAAAATGGAGGCTTTCTTCTTCCCGGGAACGGCGACCCTTGTTTTATCAGCTACACTCATCTTTTTCTTTGTAAATCAACTAACGAAGCGCAACCGAGTCTTTTCAGCCTTGGTTCTCTCAGCCGTTGCTACCTCGGTAGTGGCTCTGCTGGCCGCGTCGGGCATTTTTGACACTATCAGCCAAGTTCCGGCCATTTTTAAAATCAAGGCCTTTACAACTGTTGATTCACCCCTTTCGACAGCTGTCTTTCTTCTCGTAACCATTCCTTTGGGCCTTAAGCTCGCTTGGGAGGAAAAAGACACGATTACCAAGGTTTTTTGGACCACGGGGGCGGCAATCATCCTTTTCGGTTTGCTACTTTCGTTTTTCCAACTTGTACCAGGCAAGGACACTTCACCCAAACTCCTTGACTTTGGCAGCTCTTGGGCCATTGCCGTTGATTCGCTTAAAGACTCACCCATCCTTGGCGCCGGGCCCGGCAATTATCTGACTGCCTTTAACCGTTACCGTCCGCTTGCTTTCAACCGAAATGAGCTGTGGGCGGCAAAATTCACCCAAGGCAGAAACTTCTATTTCACAGCAATTTCCGAAACCGGGTTTTTGGGGGCGGCAGGTTTTGTACTCTTGTTTATCAACCTTTACAAGGTAACTAAAAAGCGTCTAACCAAGCTCGTCGACCACCTGGAGCTGGCATCTGCCTTGTTGCTGGTTGTTTTACTTGCTATTTTCCCTGGCTCAATTGTTCTTGTAACGGTTCTTTTTATTCTTCTGGCCCTCGTTGCCAAGCCCAAAGAAAATGAGTTTAGCTTGCCTAAAACCAAGGCACCGGCCCTCATTGTCTCGGCTCCCGTAATCGTCGGCGTTTTAGTTTTTGGCTTTTTTGCCACACGAACTCTGGCTGCGGAAAGCCTTTACAACAAAGCCTTAGTTGCGCTTTCTCAAAACCAAGGCACCCAAACCTACGAGCTGTTGCGCCAAGCCATTAATCTCTCGCCGCGTGTTGACCGCTACCACGCCTCTTATGCTCAGGTCAACATGGCCCTAGCCCAATCGCTTTCGCAAAAATCAGACATTACCGAGGCTGATCGGGCGACAATCTCGCAGTTAATTCAACAAGCTATCCGGGAGGGAAAAGCCACCGCGACCTTGAATCGCTTCCGCGCCGACAATTGGGCGGTTCTGGCTGCCATTTACCGAGCCATCATGCCTTTTGCCCAGGGAGCAGACAACTTTGCCCTTCAGACCTATCAACAGGCTGTGGCTCTGGATCCAATTAATCCCAATTTGCGTATCAACCTGGGGGGAGTCTACTTTGCTCTCGCTCGGTATGACGACGCCATCAAAGCCTTTGAGCTCTCCGTTCTGGCTAAGAGTGATTTTGCTAATGCTCACTACAACCTGGCCGCAGCTTACCGCGAAAAAGGCGAAACCCAAAAAGCTATTAATGAACTCAAAATAGTACTTTCCTTGATCGACCCAGCCTCCTCTGATTACCAGACCGCTCAGACCGAACTGGAGGCCCTAGAGCAGAAGAAGGTCGCGCCAGAGGCACAAGTAACCACCTCCCCAAAAGGGTCAATTCTAACCCCTCCTCGGCCGGCCGAAGAACCGGTTTTGACCCCACCACTTGAGCTACCAGAAAATAGCCAGCCACCCCAGGAATAGGCTCGCCACTTATAATCTTTCTCCTTTAAAGTACAGCCTCACTAGCCTCAAAATGACCCTTGCAAAGTCTCTTTCTTCAAGTTACTGTGAAAATATGCCTGCTCAAGTCTATTCTCACATTTATAATCAGGGAGTTGAAAAAAGAATCATTTTCACTGATGGGGAGGATTATGAAGCCTTTCTCAGATTTTTAAAAAGTTATTTAACATCTCCAGATAACTCTGACAGCACCAAAAAAACTTTTACCGTTAAAGGCCGCACTTTTCGGGGCGTCCCCCATCAACCCAAAAATTACTTTAATCAAATTGAACTTATCGCCTACAGCTTAATGCCCGACCATTTTCATTTACTTTTACATCAAATAACTCCCGGGGCCCTTGAAAAATTCATGAGGTCTTTATCCACGCGCTACGCCATGTATTTTAACCAAAGATACCAACGCACCGGGTCTTTGTTTGCCGGCCCTTATAAATCGGTCCAGATTGAGGATGTCTCGGGTCTTGCTCATCTGACCCGCTACCTCCACCGCGGCGGTGATTATTCCTCGTACCCCGAATTTGTCGGCGAAAGGGAAACTCCGTGGGTTAAATCCAAAGCGGTTCTTTATTCGGTTAAGGGGGCGGCAGCCTACAGAAATTTTGTTGAACAGTATGAGCTTACCCAAATGGAAGAAAAGCTGCTTGAAGGGATTATCCTTGAGGACAAATCCGAGCATCTTGAAGGGAGAGTCCCTGAGCTTGCAGAGAGTCCGGATTTGCCGCCGCGGTCAAGATTTCCTGAATTAGCCACCGCCGTCGCCGTATTTGGACTGCTTTTTACTTTGGGACTAAGAAACATCCAAACCACAGTGGCCAAAACCCAAGCCCTTGCCTCTCCTTCCCCGACCCCGGCTGTTTCCGGCGTCGAAGATGAGAAGATCGAAGAACCAAAAACAATGTTGGTCGTTAAAATCGACGATGGAGCCCAAAGTGTCAACATCCGGGCCAAACCAACTACCAAGTCGGAAAAAATCGGTGAGGCAACCGACGGCGAGACTTTTGAATTTGTTTCCATTGATTCCGGCTGGTACGGAGTCAAATTGCCGGAGGAGGCAACCGGCTTCATCTCGGCCACTTACATTGAAATCACCGAAGAAGGAGATAACCTATGAGTAAAACCATCACCTATTCTGGTTTAGTCATTTCCGGCCTTTTGGTCATCCTGGCCTTTGTGACTGCCAAAACATACACCCAGCTGGCAGGTGCTGTTGTCCTTTATCCCCTAGTTGCCTATTTTGCTCTCAAGGCTATCCCGCGCGGCAAAAGAGTGACACCCGCTATCACCATTAATATCCCAGTCAGGCACGTCCCAAAAACCAAGACAGTTACCAGGAATAAAGTTGATGTGGCTGACATTGAGAAACGAACATTCCTCAGGCTGGTCGGAGCAGCCGGGGTCTCCTTTTTCCTCTTCTCGCTTTTTGGTCGCAGGGTCGAGTCTTTACTCTTTGGCCAAGCTCTGGAACCAAAAGTAACTGGAGATACTCCAAACAAAGAAACTGGCCCCGCTCAACCTCTCCCCACAGATGGCTATCGAATTTCTGAGATCGACGATAGTGACGTCACTTTTTACGGGTTTGTCAACCAGGACGGTGCCTGGTTTATCATGAAAGAAAACCCGGAGTCAGGTTCTTTCCGCTACGCCAAGGGTGACTTGAATTTTCAAAACAACTGGGTAAAGCGCGAACACCTTAAGTACGCTTACTTTCACGAGCTCTTTTGACTTTCCCGAGCCGCGATGATCCCAAAAAGAACCAAGGTCAGGGAAGTAAAGAGCAAAACTGCGGCTTCACGGACATAAAAAGGGGTGGTCAGGTCAATAACTCGGTCAGCGGAAGAGGTTATGACTAAAAACCAATTTTGACTGGCCACCTTAACTGGCGCATAAGCCACCAGATGTTCCCGGGTCTGCAAGGTTCCTTCCTCATTAACGGTGAGGATATTTTTAAGATCCTCACCCACTTCATCCGGGAGGGAGCTGCCGTAAAAGAGATCGCCGCGTTCGTCAATCAGATACGTCTGGGCCGTGTCCGAAATTTTCATCAATTCCAAATAACGCTCGGCTAAAGGTTGCAGTCTCACTGAGGCAGCGATAACCCCGGTAAAAGTGTTATTTTGAAAGACCGGTGAAGCCACCACCACGATTACTTGGCCACGACTTGCCCCCAGCCGCGACACCACCGGCTGACCGACAAAATGCCCTCCCTCACCCAGCTCTTGTTTCGCCCAGACAAAATAATCCCGGTCAGCCAGGGACGCGCCGATATCCGGTGTCCCCGAGACATTGGCGTTAAACCGCACGACCCCGCTTCTATCGGTCAAGACAACTCCTCCAACCAGGTCACTATCGCGCCATTGCTCGACAAACACCTCCATATCCTGAAGAGTCTCCGCGTCCCGGCTTTCCAGACTCCCTAACCGCGCCAACACGGCAACTGAATCACCGAAGTCTTGGAAGAAAGCCACAAGACTGGCCGCCTCGGCTCGGGCGATCGTCTGGCGCCGCTGCAAAAGCTGTTGGGTAATTGATATTTTCGCCCCCCGGGCCAAGACCAAATAAAAAACTGTTCCCAACCCAGCGATTAAAATAAGTCCCAACCAAGCAGTTCGCGTCGACAGCCTGTGCCAAGTCATGTCTTCAAGATAAAGCCTAGATATCCTCCTTGTCAAATAGCTGGAGCCTGGCATATAATTCTTGGCACTATGCTCTCGGTCGTCATTCCCGCTTACAAAGATCCACTGGTACACAAAACCATTGACTCGCTGCTTACTAATGCCGAGGGCGAGATTGAGATTATCCCCGTACTTGACGGCTACTGGCCAGAGACGCCGATCACAAACGACGAAAGAGTCCGCGTGGTCCATTTGGGTAAAAATCGCGGTATGCGAGGGGCGATTAATGCCGGAGTTGACGTCGCCCGCGGCGAATTTATCATGCGCAGCGATCAGCATTGTGCCTTTGCCAAAGGTTATGATCGAATCTTAACTGCAACCTGTCAGCCCAATTGGATTGTGACCGCCACCAGGTACTTTCTAGATCCCATCAAATGGGAAATAATGGATATTCCACCTGTAATTTACGAAAAATTAGTCATTCAAGGCAACGTAAAATTTTCTGGCCGGCCCTGGCGAGAGCGAGATGAGGAGCGCAAAGATATCATGATTGACGAAACAATGGCCATGCAGGGCTCAATGTGGGTCATGCCGCGTAAGTGGTGGGTAGAGGTCATTGGCGAACTCCAAACCGAAGGCTATGGCCAGATGTACCAGGACAGTCACGAGATGGTTTTTAAAACCTGGCAAGCCGGCGGAAAAATGATGATTAATAAAAACACTTGGTTTGCCCACAAACACAGAAATTTTGTTGCCGGCCGGCACGAAGGCACGAAAGAAAACCCTTCCTTAAGAAACGAGAGCGGACTCTACGCCTTAAGTGTCTGGAGAGATTATTACGAAAAAGAAATCCGACCCAAATGGGGAATATAATTGAAAAGATATTAAGATGTGTGGGATTTTAGTTTACAAGAACAAGGGCAATAATTTTTACATTCAAAAAAGAGGGCAGGATTTTACAAGTAAAGTTAAAAGAGACGGTTTTACTTTTGTCCATAATCTCCTGCACATTACCGGGCAATTCACTCCCCAACCATACATTGAGGATGACATCGTTTGCCTTTACAACGGCGAGATCTACAATCACAAGTTTGCCAGAAGTGACGGCGAAAACCTGATTCCGCTTTACAAAAAGTACGGCACTGATTTTCCTAAGCACCTAGACGGTGAGTGGGCCATTGCTCTCTATGACTTTAACAACAAACTAGCTCTTTTTGCAACAGATTTATTTGCCACAAAACCACTGTGGAGAAACGGGTTGGAGTGCGCCAGTTACGAGTCTGGCGTGGGAGGCAGAAAGATCCCGGCCAATACTGTTGAGATTGTTCACTTTGATGGGCGTGAGGAGTCAAAAACAATCCACGAATGGGATTTAAACCAACACAAAGACACTTACGACGACTGGATCGTGGCCTTTGAAAAAGCGGTCCAAAAGCGAGTGACTAAAGACTGCTTCTTGGGAGTTTCTTCCGGCTATGACAGCGGCGCCATTGTTTGCGCTCTTACTAAACAGGGTGTGGACTTTAAGGCTTACTTAATTCATGATCGTGAGGAGATAGGAGTTTTAACTCAAAGAATGAAACTCCTCCCAGATCATCAATACCTCCCCCGCTCGACTGACTTTGAAGAAGACCGAGTCTGGGTAAAAACCGGGGTTGAAAATTTTAGTTACAAAGGCGGTGAGGGCAGCCTCCAAGATGACACCGCGGCGATTGCCCTTTCCAAAATCTGCCGTCTGGCCCACGGGGAGGGCCGCAAAGTTTATTTAAGCGGCCAGGGCGCCGACGAAATCATCGCCGATTACGCTCTTTGGCCCAAACAAAGCACTTTTAAAGGTAAATTCCCCCAAAAACTAACTCTATGGAAAAATTTTTACGATTTCTGCCAATATAACTATTTGGGTAAAGAAGAGTATGTGGCCGGCAGCCATTCCATCGAGACCCGCTATCCCTTCTTAGATCGCGCCGTAGTTCAAGAATTTTTATGGCTCAAACCAGAACTTAAGAATAAAAACTATAAAGCACCACTACATGAATATTTAACGAGAAATAGTTTTCCCTTTGCCGAAGGGGTTAAAATAGGACTGGGAGTCAGGACATGACTAAATTCATTATCAGAAATGACGACGTTGGTACTGATACCAATCTCGCCAAACTCAAAAAATTTTGCGAGATTTGTGACAACTATGGTTACAAGATCATTCAGGCTATAACCCCTATCGGAACCTGTGGCAAGTATGCGCGCTCACATCTAACAAACGATCAAATTAGGCTTCTCTCTTTTAAAAAACTCGAAGAGAACGAGGAACTTATTAACTATCTTAGAAACAGAAATGATCTGATTGCAGTCCACGGACTTTGGCATACCCACGAACCGCCGGAAAGCGAAATCGCCATCGCCAAATCGATTCTGGAAGGTTTAGGGCTAACTCCAACCTACTTCGTTCCTCCATTCAATGAAGGTGATTATCCTGAGACGGTCGTTGGACTGACCACTTGTCAGTTGGACTTAAATAAAGGAGAACTCCTTGAAACTTTCCTCAAAGCGGGTACGCCAACCGCCCCGATCATGTATCTCCATTCCTGGCGATTTGACAGAAATTATAAATTTGATGACCTTGACAAGTGCCTGGCTAGATTATCTAAAGAGACAAACCAAGACCAGACGATCGTCGAGAATAACAACGCATACTTCTCTAATCCGAAGAACGTCCGGCAGTACACTCTAGAGGAGGGTCTACGGAATATCGAACGTGATTTGATAAGCGAGTTCATGCCTAAGCCACCCGCACAACTTATTGATCTGGGGTGTGGTGGTGGCCGAACATCGGGGTCTTTGGCAAAGGCTGGCTACGCCGTGACGGCGATTGATTTATCCCAACCGCTTATTGAACGTGCACGGGAGCGATATCCTGGACTTGATTTTCGGATCATGAATGCCGCTGCCCTGGAGTTTCCGAACAAAAGCTTTGACGCAGCGCTTTTTAGTTTTAACGGCATAGATGGCTTGTTTCCGCTGACTGATCGCCTGCGCTGTCTTGCCGAGGTGTGGC
>Ga0209542_10018714_pt1 | contig 11182 bp, 14 predicted proteins | sample RifCSPhighO2_01_FD_184028 | JGI IMG/M metagenome (GOLD analysis project Ga0209542, IMG submission 184028) | Soil microbial communities from Rifle, Colorado - Rifle CSP2_plank highO2_0.1 (SPAdes) (version 2) | ecosystem: Environmental > Terrestrial > Deep subsurface > Rock core/Sediment ...
TATTCTGTTTATTCCTTTTTCTCTTAGTTCTTTTCCTTGGGATTTGAAGTCTCCTAGATAGAAAGGATGAAGGCATTTTATGATGTCTTCTTCTATTCCGCCAGCGGTTGTGACTATGACATGGACTTTCTTGTTTTGAACTAGGAATCTAAAGATATCTCTTAGGCCGGAGGAGACGAGGTTTGATGTATAGCCTAGGAAGATTGTTGCTTTTTCTTGGATCATTGCGTTGGTTATTTCAATTGCCTTGCCGAATTCAGAGGCTTGATGGCCTGTTGTTTTAAAAGAGTTGATTATATCTTGATAGTTATTGTTTTTGTTGAAGTCGTGGCCTTTTATTACTGTGCCTTCAATAGGATTGCTGGCTCTAAGAAGGTTTTTTCTTGCGGTTTCTTCGATTTTTTTATTGTCTTGATTTTCCATAGAAAAAGAGGTTTTGGGAGGTTTTTAAATTGTTGGTTTATAGAATATAAATAGTTATTAACTAGACTTTTAGTTTATGAGTATGTTTAAGTCTAGCGATTTAGTTCTTTTATTTAGCGGCCTTATTTTGTCCATTATTTTTGCTTTCGCATTTGATTTTATTCTCAGTTTAGATCAAATCAACCTGATTTTTGCTCTTTTGTTAATATTGACATTATTTGTTTTAGGTATTGCATGGATATTTAATAAAAAATTGAAAGAAAATGAAGAATTTTTGAGCGAACAAAGAGTTGAGCAGAAGAGACTTGGGGAAAAGCTTAAAATACATGAGCAGCTTATTGATATTAAGAAGGATATAGAAATGTTGAAAGAAAGAGGACGAAAATGAGGAATAGAGATGCGGGCGATGTTTTGATTGATTTAATAAAGATAGGCGCTATTGCAATAATAGGATTCATTATAATTAGATCTTTATTACAGGTAGCGTAGTTAGCTGCCGCCAAAGCGCCTCTGGCGCTTTGAATATTCTTCTATTGCGGCTCTTAGCTCTTTGGGTGAGAATTCGGGGAAGTGAATTTGAGCGAAATAGAGTTCTGCGTATGGTGATTGAAAGGGCAGAAGGCCGGAGGTTCTTTGCTCTCCGGAGGTGCGGATTATTAAATCTGGGTCGGGGATGTCTTTTGTGTCTAGATATTGTTTGAATTGATTTTCTGAGATGGATTTCTTTTTTGATTTTAGGATTTTGTTTACTGCTCTTAGGATTTCGTCTCGGCCACCGTAATCCAAGCATAGCTGGACGTTGAAGTCTGTGAATGATTTGGTTTCTTGTTCTAGCTGTGCTAGCTTTTTGGTTAGATTTTTTGGAAGGCGATCTTTTCTGCCTAAATGTGTGAATCGTATTTTTTCCTTTTTGGCGTCTTTTCTGAATTGGTTTACGCTTTTTCTAATTAAATCAAAGATTGCTTGTTGTTCTTTTTTGTCTCTACTCCAGTTTTCTGTTGAAAATCCCCAGATCGACATATATTTTACTCCTTGGTTTTTTGCCTCTTCAAAAAGAGATTTCATGTTTTTGTAGCTTCCAGAGGTGTAGTGGCCGGCTATCGCGGATAATCCATGGCTTTTTGCCCATCTGCGGTTGCCGTCTGGAATTATTGCAATATGGGTTGGGATTTTGTTTACTTTTGCAGGTATTTTGAATGTGTATTTGAATAAATTAAGAAAATTTGTTAATTGGTCTAAGAAGAAGTTTTTGTCCTTCATTATTTTGAAGTCTTTGTACGAAGTTTTTGGCTGATTTGGATGGATTTTTAGATCTTGTATTTTGGCGAATCCTGGATTGGATTTAAGCCATTTAACTAGCTTTCTTAATTGTTGTTTGTTGCTTTGCGCAACGATAAGGACTGTGCCATCTTCTTTGTTTTTGACAAATCCGGTTATTGAATTTGCTTTTGCGAATTTTTTAATGATATTTCTAAGGCGTATTCCTTGCACGCGGCCGTATATTTCTAGTTCTAGTTGCTTTGTTTTCATTTTATTTGCTTTTCAAGTAGTTCTCGGAATTTTGCTAGATCCTGGGTTTGAATTCTTGAGCCTACGGCATCTTCATGGCCTCCGCCCGACGCATTTTCTAGGCTTATTAATATTTTTTCTATAATCTTCTTTACATTTTTGCCGCGCAGAGATATATTTGTTATTGGCCCTTTCATATATGCAACTGCGATGTATTTATCTGGATAGATGTAGCATAGTTCGTTAGATAGATCTGCCGATATGCTTAGGTCTCCTGCGTAGTCAAAAAATAAAAGATTGTCTTGAACCTGTGTTTTGGCCTTTTCTAGCAATACGTTGTATTTTTCTTTTATTTCTTGGACTTTGTCTCTGAAAGATTTGTTTGTCGATAATTCTGTGAAGATTTCTTCTGGTCCTTTACAAGAAATGATAAAATTTTGCATTTGCACTACATTAGTTACGGAATTTTTAAGTCCGAAGTTAAATGCTCTTGCGATTCTGCCAATTTCTGTTTTGTATAGGACGTCAAATGGCTCCTTGATGTTTGATGCCCAGAATTGAGGGTATTCGGCTGCAAAATCTTTAGCAAAGTCCGGCATGTAATGATCCGCGACGCAACCGATAATTGCAAGCCATAAGTCTTCTTTTCTATTTGTTATTTTGTATGCCTGATAGGTAATCGGCTCGCTGCTTGAGGGCTTGTTTTCTACAGGATTATAGTAGTGGACATTTTCAAATTTTTCTTTTTCTTTTTGGATTAGATGATGGTCTAGCCATACAACTGGAAGATTGATTTTTTGCACTTCGTCTATAAATTCTTTGTTTACTAATGGTTTGTCTAAGATGAATATGTAGTCTGCGTTTAATTCTTGGGCGCGTTTTGCGTATTGGGCGTTTAAGTCAGGATAACTTCTTACTGCGATTCCCTTGCCTCGGCCGAGAAAACGACGTAGGATTATAAAACTGCATAAACCGTCTGCGTCGTTGTCATAGAAGAAAATAGGATTTTGAGCTTTTTCTAAGTGCTCTTTTATTTCTTCTATTTGAGTTTTATTAAGCATCTAAAGAAATAAAAAAGATGTTATTTAAGCTTACCTAAAATGCTCGCAGCTTGTAGGTCACGGAGACGGATGCAGTAGTTTCTATATCTCTCGGGGCTAGAGAAGATGCTGCTTGTCTTGCCTCACCGTTTGCTTCTGCTACTCCGGCAGTGTCGGCTTTTGCATAATATATAATCGGTCCTGGATAATCGAAGTTTTGTGATTGGACTGAAACTAGAGAGCCTAGAGATTTGCCTAATCCTTCAGCTGTTGAGGCTGCTTTCTTTTTAGCGTCTTCACTTGCTGCTTTTAGCGCTTCGTTCTTGACTTGGTTTTGTTTTTCTGTTGATAGCTCAAAATTAATTGTTTGTACAAGTGCGCCCGCTTCTACTGATTTGTCAACAACGCTTGGAACTAGCTTGAAGTCTTTGACTTTTATGATTATCTGCTGGCTCGCGATGTATCCTTTTTGTATTTGCTGCCCGTTTGAATAGGTATATTCAGGGTAGATATTGTAGTTAAGTAATTGAATGTCCTCCGAAGGTATACCTAAAGCAATTAAAGCAGATTGGGTCCTATCTGAGATTTCAAGATTTTTGTTCTGGGCTTCTTGAGCTGTTGGAGCCTTTGTTTGAATATCTAAATAGATAGATACTTCGTCTGGCTGAGCTTTGATAGAGGAAAAGCCTTGCGCGGCGACTGTTGGAGAGGAGAAGTAGAAATAACCTGCAATTACTAATGCAATTATTATGATTCCCGGTATAACGAATTTGTTTTTTTCCATAATTGTTAACTGTTTCTTGGGTTTATAAATAAAGCGAATGACCTAAATATCATCGTTAATGGTTATGTTTTTAAATTGCGGAGGGCTTGCTTTTTTATGGATGTTGAAGATAAGTTTAGGAACAGGTTCAGGCTTTGGAGGAATGAAATATATGACCATAGGCGTGTTTTGTTTGCATCTTTGATATTTTTGATAGTTGCAGGGGTTTTGTCTTATCTTAGCGGGCAGTATGTAATTAGTGTTTCTGGGCCGGCAGTGCCTGATTTAATTCTTGATAATTTTGGGCCTTATGATTTAGAATTTATTTTTGTTTATGGCTTTCTTTCTATTTTGGCTTTAATGCTAGTATATTCTTTATTTTTTCGCGTAAATAAATTGCATGTGCTGATAAGCCAGTTTAGCCTCTTGGTTGCAATTAGAAGTTTGTTTATCGTTCTTACACATTTGCAGACTCCTGCTGATGCAATTCCAGTTAATTTTCCAGGAATTTTGGCTTTGTTAAAATTTTATAATGACTCATTTTTCTCGGGCCATGTTGCCCTATCGTTTTTAGGCTTTCTTTTGTTTAGAAAAGAGAAAATAGGATACTTGTTTTTACTGCTCTCTTTAATTATGGGAGTTACTGTAATTTTAATGCATCAGCATTACAGTATTGATGTTCTTGGAGCTTTTTTTGTTACTTACGCATCTTATAAACTTGGGGATATTATCTTCAGGAAGATAAATCATTATTGATTGTTACTCATTTAGGTAGTAAAAACGGGATGATAGGAATATTTATATATTGAATTTGTAATTAATTTATTATGAATAAATGGTCTGAACTTTTGCTTGGATTGATACTTGTAATTGGAGCTATAGTTGTTGCGTTTTACTCTGCAAGCTGGTTTGGTGCTTCATGGAATTTCTGGAGCGCTGCAGGAATAGTCTTTAAGGGCGGGTTGTTTTGGGTTATTGCTGGAATTGGCGCTTTGTTTATCCTTCTTGGGATAAGCGATTTGAAGGGTTAAACTTTTATGTAGATACTAGTGCTAAAATAATTGTCAATATTAGCGAGATAGTTATTATAACTAGATACCAAAATGCCCACCAGTTTCTATCTTTTTCTATATTTAATGATTTTTTTCTAAGTGGAAGCACTGGCTCAAATTTATTGAGCAGGGGGTTAAATTCCATTGGCAGTTCTGATTTTTTAATTTTTTTCATTTTACATGCTAAGAAAGAGGGGGTATATAGTCTTTTTCTACAATAATTAATATAAAGGGCAATTTCTATTTTTGGATTATGGATAAGGTTATTGGCTATGAAGAGATAGGTAGTGCGTTTTATCATCTGGGGATTAATGTTGAGGGAGTTAGATTTTCTACAGGAGCTGTGCCGACTGGCAATGAGCCTCCAGAGCTACCGTTTATTATAAAGAAAGGCATGGATAATCCCGGCCAAGTATATCGCGTGGCTTTATCGCTGCGAGAAGTTGGAATGACACCTTTGATTTTAAGAGCGACGTTCTATAGGAGTGAAATAACTGGAAATCAAGTTAGAAATGCAGTTCTTGAAGATATTAGTGTTGAGAGGATGGCGAAAATAGTATCTGGTGAGGAATGTATCAAAAAAGTGAGGGCTAGGATTATGCAGGATGAGTTGGGAAGTAGATTTTCTGAGTTGGAAAGTGATTTACAATAATTAATATATAGTTCTAATTGTATTTCTAGAAATGTTTTGCAAGATATGCGGGGAAGAGGACTGCAAGAGGCATGGATTCTTGTTCGGACAGAAGAAAGAGTTGGGAAAGAAGGAGTTTTCTGGATCTTCGCCGCCGGAGATTTTTATTGGGAGATGGAATTATCCTAATGTTTATACTGGAATTTTATCGCCAGAGGAGTATGGAAATAATGAAATTATGTCTTCTCCAGAGATGTGGCATTCTAACAAATTGGGAATTGGGGATATAATGGATTTGCGTCGGCAGTTGATATATGGCAGGACAACTGGAAATGTAAAGAGATTGAACGGGAAATTTAATGAGGTGATGAAAGAAATTGCGATGACTGATAAATCTGTAGCGATGGAATTTAAGCTTAAGAAAGCGGTTGCTGCTGAAAAGCATCCGGATGTGCGCGTGCCGCTTATTGCTAGAGCGGCTGTTGTTGATAAAGTTAGATTGCAGGAGAATCCTAGAGTTCTGGGAAAAGTTGATTATATTGTTAATGATAAGGATGTAAAATCTAAGGATAGTATTTTAGAGCTGTATAAAAGCGGAATTGATAATAGTTCTATAATTAAGTTGTTGAGTGCTGGATTGTTGGGTTTGGGAAGTAATAGGAGGCTTGTGCCGACTAGATGGGCGATTACAGCGACGGATGATACGATTTCTAAAGAGAAATTGAAAAAGATAAAGATGTTTCAGGAGGTTGGAGAGATTGAAGTTTTTAATGCCGAATACTTAGGGAATCATTATGAGTTTATTCTTTTGCCGGGAGAGTTTAGTTTTGAGGTTATTGAAATTAGTTTGAAAAGTGGAGGGGCGTGGCAGGATTATGAAGGATTTTTTGCTCGTAAAAAGTATGCTGATTCTGTGACTGGGGCTTATTATGCTAATAGGCTTGCTGTATGCGAGTATTTGGAGGGAAGGAAAAGACAGGCTTCCGTTTTGGTTTTGCGTGAGGTTAGACCGGAGTATTATGCGCCTTGTGGTGTGGGAATTTTGCGAGAGGTAAGCAGGGAGGCTTTTAGAAATGTTGGGGAGAAGTTTAATAGCTTGCAGGAGGCTTTTATTGCTGTGCAGAGTAGATTAAGATTGAATGTTGGAAATTTTATTGAGAAGTCTTGGCTACTGAAGAATTATGGAAAGCAGACGAGATTAGGACAATTTGTTTAGGAAGATTTATATACTATAGCCCGTTATATAATGACTATGGATACAACTATTCAAATAAGCACTAAGCTGAGAGAAGTCTTACAGACTAGGAAAGTTAGTGAGAAAGAGAGCTATGAAAGGGTTATTTGGGATCTTATTGAGGATACCATGGAATTGTCCGATCAGACAAAAAGAGATATAGAAGAATCCCGGAAAGAGATAAAGGCCGGAAAATATCATAAATGGGAAGATATTAAAAAAGAGCTGAAATTAAATGTATGAGATAACTTTCTCTGATAAAGCAAAGAGGCAGTTTCTGAAGCTTGAGAAGATTATTCAAGAGAGGATTGGTGCGGTTCTTGAGAGAATTAAGATTAGACCTGAGACGCATTTTCAAAGACTTGTTGGCAGCGATACTTATAAATTGCGAGTAGGAGATTATAGAATAATTGCGGATATAGACCAAGGAAATCTTATAGTCTTAGTTTTAGAGATTGGGCATAGAAAGAGTATTTATGATCGGTTGTGATTACTTGCCTTCTCTGATGGCGGCGCGAACATTTTTATTTAACTGAACCATTGATTGCTCCAGTTGATCTTTGTTTTTTGTGCCTGTGCAGACGAGTTTGCCGTTGCTGAATAAAAGGAATGTTGCAGGAGGCTCTATAAGCTTGTAAACTAAACCTGGAAATTGCTCTGGCTCGTATTCTGTGTTTTCCAATTGCAAGGCGAGCATGTTTAAGTTTAGAGTTAAGTCTATGCTACCGGATGCGACAATATTTTGAACTTCTATTTTTGGCTTTTGAGTTATTCTAACTCCTATTTTTGCGATTTGTTTGATAACTGCTTTTATGACTTCTTTTACCTGTGCAACGGATTTTGTGCCTGTGCAGACAAGATTGCCTGAAGAGAATACTAGAACTGCTGACTTTGGCTTTTTTACTCGCAGGACGAGGCCTGGAAATTGCTCTGGGTTGTATTCGGTATTGTTTTGGGTTCTGGCAAGTTTTGTGAGGGAAATTTGTTTGCCTAGAGAGGTAGTAGCAACAATATTTTGAACTGCGAGATTAGACTTTTTCATTTTATAGCTATTTATAAAGGGGGGGCTTTATAAAGCTTTCTAGGGTTTTTGCGGATTGAATGGAGATTTATTCGGAGGGGATTGTAATTGTTGTTCTTGGGGCGAGCTTGGAGGGCTTCTTGGATAATTTTGTTGAATATTGTTTTGCTGCGAGTTATTTTGCGGTTGAGACGAGTTTATTGGTGTGCTAGTTTTTGACTTTTTGTAGAAGTATATTATTGCTCCCGCAATGATTGCGATTAATATGAAGAGGACGATTATTATTATGATGTAGCTTGAGTTAGTTTTTGCTTCTGTGGAATCTGTTGTGAGCGATTCGGATGAATCTGTGTCTTGTGTGGATGTGCTGCTGCATGGCTGGATTTCTGCAGGCTTGCCTGTTTCGGCATTACAATCGTTTAAGTCTGTGCATATTCTTGTTTGCCCGCCGTTTTGGCATACATTCCAGGGAGAGCAGCTCCAGCTTGAATAGCAAGTCTGATTTGAGGATGGCTGCGAGGTTGTGTAGAATTCTTTTATCGCGGATTTATCTATTCCGGTAACTTCAAAATAGCTGCCTTGGGATGTGCAGGTTTTGCTTCCATAAATCTTGCCGCTGTCGCAGATAACTAAAGTTTCGTCGCTCATGTTGCATTTTTGAGATAGCGAGCTTAGTATTGCGTTATCTTTATTTTTTACGCAGACAGAATTAGATGATGAATTCAGTTTGTCTATGAGAACGGTTTTAGTGGCGTTTAAGCCAGAGATGATTAGATAGCCAAATGAGTTGCTTGCTGGTTGCTTTTGTATGATTATATTTGTTAAGTCAAGCTTAGTTTTATCAAAGTTATGCATGAATTTTATTCGCGTTACATTTCCTTCTCTGAATGAGAATTCTACTGATGATGTGAATTTCTTTGTGTCGTTTGCTTGAGAATCCAGGATATAGAATGATAGGTTTGTGTTACTTAGTATATCTGAGAATTTGCCTATCAGGCTGTTGTTGTCAAAATCGCAGCCAATAGTATTATTTGACGGCGGCGAGGCGTTGCAGCTTGTGCCCGATTGAAGGTAGTATCGCATTTGTTTTTCTGATGATGTGCATGAGGTGGTTGTTTCAGTCCAGTTTGCGGTACATGTAGCGCATAGATCATAAAATTTGGTAATATTTGTTTTTGAATCTGACCAGTTAGCTTCGTATTTTTTCTCTAGAGTTCCTGAACTATTATATAGATTTATTATGTAATTTGCGGATGGGAAATTTGTTTTTCTTGGAAGGGTTATATAATTTCCATTTTTATCAAATATTTTGTTGAAGCTGCCTGTGCTTATTGTTAAGCTAACTGTTTTGTCGCTTCCTTGCTTAGTTATGTTTGTTATTGTTAGAATGAGACTGTTTATTGTGCATGTCTCCCCGATTGTTTTCTCTTCGCAAACAGTTTCTAAGTTTCCATTGCGATATACGCGAATATCTGTATTGTTTATTCCGTCTTGCGATTCAAATGAAAATTTAAGAAAGTAGGATTCTTTTGTGCTGCCTGACTCGTAGGAAGCGATTACAAAGTCATTAGTTGTATCATTAAATTGAATTTCTGAATTTTCGCTTGTTACGAGCGAGTCGTCTGAATCTTTGCCTGCTCCTGTAAAGTCGGTGCCGTTTCCGTATAAAATTGGAATGATTACTTCACCATCTTTTATACTTGTGTTGATTTGTATTACGCTTTCGTTAGAGGTTTGTGCGGAAAAGACGAAAAGGCTTGAGCTTTGGCATGAGGCTGTCTGCGTTTCTATGACTTGCCCAGTTAAACTATTGTTAGCAATAGCCAGCGAGGATATAAGAATTGCGAATAAAGTTAGAATGAATAGACTTGAATATATCTCTTTTTTCATTATTGGCTATGGTTAATGGTTTTTATAAACCTTATTTTTTATCTCTTTTTCTATTTCATCTAAAGAAGCTATGTCTAACACTCCTCTGTCTGGACGGTATCTTGTTATTCTTGGGAAGCGCATTGCATAGCCTGAAGTATATTCTGGGCTTGGCTGAATATTTTGGTAGTTTACGGAGACAACAACCTTTGGCTTGACTCTAACAACTTTTCCGTGTTCTTCTATGATTAAAGGTTTTAATAGCTGGGTCATTTCTTCATAAGTTGTGTCTCCCCCTGTTTTTTCTTTTAGCCCAGATGAGACTTTTCCTATTTCTAGGAATTGGCCGTCTTTGCGGCAGGCAACAATATAGGAAGTTAGCCAGCCGGCGCGTTTTCCAGAGCCATATTCTGCGCCTACGATTGCCAGATCAAAGTCGCGGAGTTCTGGCTTGAGCTTAACCATATAGCCGACGCGCCTTCCTGCTTGATAGGGTGCTTTGAGATTTTTTATCATTACTCCTTCCTGGCCGGATTTGAGTGCGGTTTTGTAGAAATTTTCTGCTGCTTGCTCATCTGAGGTGATTAGTTGAGTTGCGGGATATATTTTTAGCTTTTCTGGAGAGATTATTTTTTCTATTATTTTTCTTCTTTCTATAAATGGATGGTTGATTAGAGTTTTGCCATTGTAATAGAGAATGTCAAATATTTTTGCTTCAACTGGGAGCTGGCTAATCAGTTTTTCTATTTCATATTTTCTTTTTATCCTTTGCGAGATGGCTTCAAATGGCATGTATCTTTTTGTTTTTGGATTATAGCCAATTATTTCTGAATCCAGAATGAATGAATCGCCTTTGACATGTTTTTTAATTGCTTCAATTACATCGGGAAATTGGTTTGTCACATTTTCCAGCCTTCTTGTGAATAAGGCGTAGTGATTTTTATTTTTATTAACTAGCATTCTAAAGCCGTCATATTTATGCTCAAATGCAGCCGGCTTGCCGCAGACTTCAAAAGCTTCCTGAACTGAAGAGACTTTCGGCGCAAGCATGACTTGCGTTGGCTTGTCCGGGGTTATTTCTATTTGTTCTAGTAGGGGTTTGCCTTTTTGAGCGGCTTGAAATACTAGAGCAGAATCGTTTGCTAGATTGTATGCGTTTTCAATTTCTTTAGCCAGCTCTGGATTTGTTGATTCAGCTATTGCATCTACTAGCGTTGCATCAGCGATGCCCACTCTTAAATCTGAGAGAAGCGTTCTGACTATGTATTTTGCTTCTTTTCCGGAGGCGGAATTTAGAATTTCTAGTATTAAATCCATTTTTTTATCTACGCTTCCCGATCCAGAGATTTCTGCCAGCTTTCTTAAATTTGAAAATACTTTGTCTACTGAAAGTCTTGACCTGAATAATGATGATTGCTCTCTTTTTTCCATTAACTTTTCTGCAATTTCTCCTAAGTCGCCTATCTTTCTAAATTCTTTTAATATATTTTCTGATGAGATGCCTGATGCTTTGCCTAGTGCTTTTATCGTTAATTGATTTGAGATGCCGAATTCTTTTGGGTCGTAGTCTGGAAAAACGCGGCCCCTTAAAAGGTAAATATACTCTGGATGGAGCTTTAGTTTTTTTAAAAACTGGGCGA
>Ga0209542_10018715_pt1 | contig 11182 bp, 9 predicted proteins | sample RifCSPhighO2_01_FD_184028 | JGI IMG/M metagenome (GOLD analysis project Ga0209542, IMG submission 184028) | Soil microbial communities from Rifle, Colorado - Rifle CSP2_plank highO2_0.1 (SPAdes) (version 2) | ecosystem: Environmental > Terrestrial > Deep subsurface > Rock core/Sediment ...
CAGCGTAGAGAAGAGCTTCCTGAAATGACGACTTTGCCGGACGTTTTTAGCGTCGGCCGGATTATTGCGGAAATGACCGGGGCGCTGGTTGGCGAAAGAGCTGATAACCTTAGATGGATCTATAATTTCCCTCGGTTTACTAATCAGCATCGCGATGCGGCTGTCCGAAGGATTATGGAAAGCGGTTACGATTTTACTGTTGCTGGCGCAGTTGCCGAGATGCTTGATGAAGATCCCCGGCATCGAAGCTACCAGAGAGGGCTGGAAGTCTTTTCTGATCGGGCGATTCCTGGCTATTCCTTGCTGGCTGATGCTTTCACTAGATTGAATCCGAACCAGCCCATGTTCGAAGCACCCCACTCTTATAGCCAAACAGCTTTTGCTGACACTGTTTCTATTAAAGCAGCATTCCGCCAGCAAAGATCATAGACAAATCATAGAATATTCATAATATCTTTCTCGCCTTCTCCTGATATCTTCTACTATTTAATAATTTACTATTTAATCATCAATTAACAATCATTCCACTAGAATCCCAACTTTCCCAGGCAGGGCCGACTTGGCTTTGCTTTCTTCGCTCTCTTCCGCAATAATGATCTTGATCTCGCAGTTGAATTCTTTTTCTAATAACTTTTTAGCCTCAGTCATTATTTTCATCTCTTCTTCCTGAGATGTGACTAAGCCTGGAATTTTGGCCGGATCTTTGACTAGTACCGGGACAAGCTTGCTTAACTCCTTCCCTTTCATTTTCAGCTGTTCCATCTCCAGTACTTTTCTCATGACCTCTCCGACATTACGGGTCACTTTAAGCTCTTTGGCTAACAGGTTAAACAGCTCATATTTCCATTCTTCAGAAATGAATAAGGTATATTTTTTGGCCTGCTCTAATTTAGCCAGCTTTAAGACGCTCCTCATTCCGGCCATCGTGCCTCTGACTAGCTCTTCGCCAGCTTCAGCTTTCAGGCTGGTCCTTTCTTCCTCTTCTCTCGGCCAATGGGCAGCGGATACTAAACCCTTGCTTTCGTTCAGCTCTTCGCTGAGATGCGGAGTGATCGGGTTCATCAGCCTTACCCAAATATCCAGAACTTCGCCGATAACTTTCTTATTCTCCCCTCCCCTTCGTAAGTACCAGCGCAAATCGTCGTAGATAGTATAATAGGTTATCGAAGCCAATTCTCTTAACTCATAACTTTTCATGGCTAAGTTGATCTTTTTTATATTTTCGTTTACTCTGGAGACCAGCCATTCATCAATAGTTTTTCTTTTCCCGTCTAATTTTTTCAGTTCCGCAACTAAATTGTCAATCCGTTCCAAAGTGGCTTTGTAATTGTAGATGGTTTCTTCGTCCCAGACCACGTCAATATGCGGAGAGCCGATATGGGCATAATACAGCCTCATGGCATCAACTCCATACTGCTCGATAGCGTCTGGAATAGGCACTGCCCCTCCTTTTGATTTGGATATTTTGCTGCCTTTGCCGGTGACCCACCAATTGACAAAAATGCCTTTGGGCCACTTCTCCTCCGGCAAGATCGCTACATGGTTCATCAGGAAGACCGGGAAGTGCACTGTCTTATGCTCTTTCCCGCCTAAGTTGAGGTCCAGCGGATAGAAATAATCAAATTCTTCCTTGATCTCTTTCCAGGCTTCTTTGCCCTCGCCTTGGGCTAGAAAGACATAATCAAAAAATTCTTCAGTCAGGTCTTTTACTTTCAGTTTTTTGTTGTGGACGAATTTTGCTATGATATAATATGCCGGATATAACGTCGAGTCCGAAATCGGCTCGATGATCCACTTCTCGTCAAACGGAAATTTGCTGCCCAGCCAGTTTCCCAATCTGGCGCAGGCCCGGTCCTGGAACCAGTCCAATACTCCCGGAAGATGCTCGTAATACTCCTGCGGGTAAATGTGCATCTCCCTGGCCTGCTCCTTGCTTCTTTCCGTAAGTTCCTGATCAGAATACCTGATGAACCATTGGTCATCAATTCGCTTGATGACTACTTTCTCGCCGCAGCGGCAGATGACTTCCTCGCTTAGGTCGTAAAACACATCCGCTTTACCCTGCTCCATCAATTTCGCTTTGATCAGCTCTTTGGCCTCTTCAACTCTTTTGCCGGCGTACTCTCCGCAAATATCCAGCATTATCCCGGTATGATAATCAAGCTTGTAGAGCTCTTTGTTGGCTTCTTCCAATTTTGGATTTCCTAAAGAAGGGTTGCTTAGTTTTGCCACTATCTCTTTGGTCGGAATATTGCCATAGCCTTTTGTCTTCATGATTGGAATAGGCTGGATATTTCGGACTTTGTCGATATCGATTCCATATTTCCGGCAATAATCTTTGTCCTTGGCCAAATCCTGTAAAGCCACATAATCATAGACCGAATTGCTCGGCACGCTGGTCACTATTCCTGAGCCGACTTTCTGGTTGCATAATGGCGACGGCAAAACTATTATCTCGCGGTTGATTCCTGGAGCCAGGACATATTTCTCAAGATATTTTTTGATGTCCACATCTTCTTTGAGCAGGACATCATCTTTTTGGTATTTTAATTTCTCTGCCGCTTCTCTGCTCAAGATCCAGTTCTCTCCTTCGACTTCTACCCGGACATGCTCAGCTTCCGGATTGACCCATAAGTTAGTCTGGCCGTAGACAGTTTCCGGGCGAAGTGTAGCCGCTACCAGGTAATCCTGGCCGATTTTGAATTTTAACAGCGTGTACTCGTTCTTTTCGGCATTGCCGCCTTTAGAGATGTCCGTCTCGCTGGGATCCACGGCAACTGGTCCGCAGTTGATGCAGGCGGTGGCAAAGTAAGGCTTCTGCACCAGAAGATTTTTCTGCAGCAGCTTTTTGAACTGCCACTGGATAAATTTCTCATAATCAGGATAAGTCGTGCAGGTAAAGCGGTCCCAGTCGCACAAGAAGCCGAACTTTTTCCAATAGTCGTTGAGGTAGACCTGGTTAAAATATTCTACCACTTTTTCCGGCGCAGCCAGATCTTTGATTTTTTCTGGCGGGCAGCCGTTATCCATTAGGTATTTCAGCCAGTCTTTATCCTTGTTCTTGACTTTGTTGGCAAATCCCAGGGCCTGGTTGCCGGAAGCGTGCGTTCCGACCGGAAACAGGACTTCCTTGCCTTTCAGCCTTTCATACCTGCAGATGGCGTCCGTATAAGAGAATCCGCGCATATGCCCGACATGCAGATAACCAGAGATTCCCGGATAGGCAAAGATCATCATGAATTTGGGCTGGTTCTTTTTGACTGTAGCCTTGCCCAATTCCGCTTTTTCCCACTCTTTTTGCCACTTGCGCTGTATCTTTTTCCAGTCTAAAGCCATTTAGGTTAAACCTCATGAATATATTTATACTGCTCGATATACTGCTAGAAAGAGAAAGCGTGTATAAAAAGCTTGCGGGGATTAGTGGCTGTGCTAAATTAGGGGTAGCACTATTCAAAATTAGAATTTGATTATCTACTCTCGCGGCTTAAGCGGCTTAGGCGACCTTAACAGACTAAAGTCAATCATGTGCATTCCCGGAATAGTTCTTTTCAGCCCCCAATCTGGATTAAGGCTTTGGCTTAAGGCCCGGTCCAGCTTCTCTTGCGCTCTTTCTGCTTCCTCTTCACTTGCATCTCTAGACGAAGGAATGGGAGTATCAATATCTTCTTCTGCCAAATTTCTTGCCTCTCCCAGGCTAGCCAGATAAGCTCTTGCCGGATTAATCAGGGGATCGCTTAAACCCTGGTAAGCAGATTCCAAGTAACCAGCTACCCTCCTGATCTCCGCAGCAAAAGCTTCTAAATTTTCAGGTACATCCAGAAAGTCAGGATTAAAAACTCGGCGTTCCAGAGTTACCGAAAATTTATCTCTGCCTAAAAATTTTTGAAAAATAAACTCTTTAAGCTGTTCCGGGGTAGCCGGGATGATCAAGCGCCTGGCTAAGTCTCTGGTCGATGCTCTCCGTTCAGCTTCAGTAGAATCAGTTTCCAGCAAAAATTGCTGCTGCGATTTACCTTGCTCTCCCAGAACTAATGGAGCGCCTAAGGCCCTTAAGGTATAGATTGCCGAGTTACTCTCAGAATTAACCCCTAAACACAGATAATTGTGCAAGCCATAAACTAAAGTGTCCCTCAGCATCTGGCCGGTTTCCGTAACCCGCTGATAATTGCTGCCATCAGCAGTGGTCACATTAATAGGAATGGTGGAAAATAAAGTGTACGGTAAAGAGAGTAATGATTCTTCAGCCATATTTGGCTCATTCTCGGTCAAACTTTATAAATTTATTGCTTTTAACTACTATTAAGTAAGTTCATCGTTAAATTGCTGGAAGTTATTTTCTCTATAACTAATAACTCTGAGAACTATTAACCATTTCATTAAAATAATTGCCTATTTCTTAATCTGATAGTTATTCTATCGGTTTTAGTTGTTTTTAATCAATTTTAACCAATTTTTATCTTTTAGATAACTACCTAAAGATAGTTACTATGAAAATATTTAAAAAGGAAGTAGATTCTTGCTAGAAAAATGCCCCTCATACCCTATAAGTGCAATGAATGCGATTATGTAGGAGAAACCCTGGTTGGATCAGGGGAATCTCCTGCTGAATGCGATGATTGTGGTGGAAAAGACCTCGCTAGAGTTTGGAGCGGATTTACGGTTAGTGGAAGAACTGAAAGTAAAATTCCAGATTCTAATCCAAGAGACGCGAGTCCAGAACCAGGCTTTTATGCAGGAGTAGGATATTGCAGTGTTCGTGATTGTCAGGTTATTGGTTTGGCTAGAGTCGCGCCCAGCGGGAGTATTGATACTCGAGTAGTTCATATAGAAATTAACCCAGAAAAATCTAACCCCGAAAAAAAAAAGAGAGAAACTTTACACTAATTTATTCTGATCAAATCTTCAGCAATACCTGCGCTTTCCAGCCGCGTTCAGTATTCTCTAACTTAAATCTCTGCTTGTCTACTGACTTGATATCAGCTTTTGGTTCATGACGAATGTAATGGATCTTTTCTCCCTTGGCCAGGCAGGTCAAGCTGAATTTGTCTCCTTTCTCGGCTGCTTCATTTATATCAATCTCAAAATTGCCGAACACTAGCTGCTTATAATCCTTGAAAAAGACCAGCTCGTCAAGGAAATCAAACAGCAACCCTGCAGCAGTAGCATTCTCGCCTAGTATCTTGATTTGCTCTTTTGGCTGAACCGTTTCAGTTGAGATTGCCGCTCCTTCCACTGCTAAAGCGCATTCTTTGAACAGCTCCGGCAAAGAGTCTGCCCTGGCTACAAAAAAAACTTCTTTCTGATCCTGTTCCAGATACTTATGAAATGCTTTCATTCTAATACCCCCTTGATCCTTCTTACCCCGGCTGAGCTGGATTCTTCTTTAATGATCCTGAATGTACCTAACTGAGAAGTGTTCTGGACATGCGGGCCCAGGCAGATTTCTTTGGAATAATCCCCGACGGAATAGACCGAAACTTTTTCCGGATACTTAGCTCCGAATTCCCCATGAGCTATCTTCAAGGCCTCTTCACGTTTCATCTCTTTCTTGATGACCGGCAGTTTCAGTTTAATCACCCTATTAACCTCGTTTTCAATTTTTTGCAGCTCTTCCATAGTCAATTGCCTTTCGAAATTGAAATCAAACCTTAGGCGTTCAGGTGTGATATTGCTGCCCCGCTGTTTTATGTCCGGCCTTAACACTTTCCGCAAGGCTTCGTTGAGCAGATGGGTAGCCGTATGCAATTTTGTGGTCTCTTCTGAAGCATCGCTTAAGCCGCCTTTAAACTTCTTCTCCGCCCCTATTCTCGACAAGGCTTGGTGCTTTTCATATTCATGCTGAAAGCTTTTTACATCGACTTTGATCCATTTTTCAGCGGCTAATTCTTTGGTCATCTCGATGGGAAATCCATAAGACTGGAACAGCAGGAAAGCATCCTGCCCGGAAATTGACCTGCTGTCAGCCAGCTGCTGAAACCGTTTCAGGCCATTCTCTAAAGTCCGCTTGAACTTCTCTTCTTCTTTCGCCAGTTCTTCTAAGATGAAATTCTGCTTCTCTTTCAATAAAGGATAATCCTCTTTGTACATGGAGATCACTTTTTTGGCTAGCTCATTTATCGTGATCTTCTCCATCGGCAGTTCCAGGGTTCTCAGATGCCTGATAACTCTCCTGATGAACCTTCGTAAGATATATCCCTGGTCAACATTGCTGGGAGTGACTCCGCGCTCGTCTCCTAAGATAAATACGCTGGCCCGGAGATGGTCGGCAATTATCCGCATGGGTCTCTGGTTTTGAGAATACTCTTTTTTAGCCAGCTTCTCAATCTCTTTGATGAGCGGCAAGAACAGTTCAGTAAGATAATTGTCGTCTTTTCCCTGCAATACTGCCGTGATCCTCTCTACCCCGCCGCCGAAATCGATGCTTTTCTTTTTCAGGGGCTCAAACTTTCCGGCTTTGGTTTTGTTGTACTCGATCAGCACGTCATTGCCGATCTCTACCCAGTTCTTGTCTTCAGGGTCAAAGTTTTTTGGCGGCTTGTCTTTGCCGGTCCAGTAATATATTTCCGTGCAAGGCCCGCAAGGCCCGTTCTCTCCTGCCGGCCCCCACCAGTTCTCCTTCTTGCCGAGAAAAGCGATCCGTTCCTGCGGCAGGCCTAAAGCTTTCCATACTTTAGCCGATTCCTCATCTTTAGGGGCGTCTTTATCTCCCTGGAAACAGGAAGCCCCCAGGTGGGATATGGGCAGGCTTAATTCTTTGGTCAAGAACTCGAAAGTCATCGTGATTGCTTCTTTCTTGAAATAATCGCCGAAAGACCAATTTCCCAGCATCTCAAAAAAAGTGTGATGGGTAGCGTCTCCAACTTCATCGATGTCGTCTGTCCTGAGGCATTTCTGCACGTCAGCGATCCGTCTCCCTAAAGGATGCTCCTGTTCAAGAAAAAAGGGAACGAACGGCTGCATTCCGGCAGTGGTGAACAGGACGGTCGGGTCATGCTCAGGGATCAATGAAACCGAAGGGATTAGGGCATGCTTTTTTCTCTTAAAATATCCTAAATACTTCTTTTTTAGCTCTTTTGCCTGCATGAAGAGCAGAAAAGGTACTGAATTTATATATTTTTAGTTCAATAACGCCGTTTAAAACGTGCGCCAGAAGATCTTTTCTCGCCACTTCTCCTGCCAAAATGATGTCCAGAACCGCCCTGGCCGCCAAAACCAGAGCGTCTTCCCCGGGAGTTCGGCCTGAATGAACGGGCCGAAGTACATGTCGAATTCATTGCCGCCTCACTATGAAACTCATGTCCATGAACAACCGTGATCTGTTTGTGGATTAATCTTTCAATCGCATGAAGGATTCCTCGTTCAGATGCCGAGCAAAATGAGATGGCCTGACCTTCAGCTCCAGCTCTCGCTGTCCTGCCAATTCTATGGATATAAGTCTCTGGTTCATTGGGCAGTTCATAATTGATTACCTGAGTGATTCCATCAACATCGATTCCCCGCGCAGCAAGGTCAGTGGCGACCAGCACGTGAACTTTTCCTCGACGGAAAGCTTCCAGAGTGGCAATACGCGCAGTTTGACTTTTATTCCCATGAATTGCCTCAGCTCGAATACCTGCCTGAGTCAGCATTGCTGCAACTTTGTTGGCAATATGCTTCATTTGAGTGAATACTATCACTCGCTTAAATGCCGGATCAGAAACTAATTTGACCAGTAACATATCTTTTTTATGCCCGTCAACAAAATAAACCGACTGTACTGTCTTTTCAACTGTTGGAGTTTCCGGAGTTACTGAAACATGTACAGGATCATGAACGAGCGTTTTAGCCAACGCTATAACTTTTGGTTCAAGCGTTGCCGAAAAAAAGAGTGATTGCCGTTTTGCCGGCAGCTTTAAAATAATCTTGCGTATATCATGGATAAATCCCATGTCCAGCATCCGATCAGCCTCATCAAGAACAAAAAACTCTACCCGATTAAGGCGAAGATGTCCTTGGCCTATTAAATCCAGTAATCTGCCTGGTGTTGCCACTAATATGTCCACTCCTCGATTGATAGCATTGACCTGATTCTGCTGGCCGACTCCCCCAAAAATAACCGTGCTGGTAATGTGCAGATATTTTCCATAGGTCCTAATGCTCTCTCTTATCTGTGCAGCCAGTTCGCGGGTTGGCGCCAGAATCAAAGCGCGCGGCGCATTTCGCATAGCCTGAACTTTAGGCGTAGCCAATTTTTGAAGTAGTGGCAAAGTAAAAGCAGCAGTTTTTCCTGTACCGGTCTGAGCGCAGCCAAGCAGATCCTTTCCTTCCAGAAGCGGGATTATGCTCTGAGCTTGGATTGGCGTTGGAACTGTATAACCTTCCTCTCTAACCGCGCGTTGGAGAGGTTCAAGCAGTGGCAATTCCGCAAACGATTTCATATATTATGTTAAAATATCGACGTTTAGATATAAAGTTATTGGAGAAATCAGTTCTGTAGAAAATGTAGTTGCTATCCTTTGCGGAGCACAATCCAAGTAAACTTCTTAGCGACCAGAGGGTTGTCTGTTGCTGACAAGCAACTCACGAACGTAGTGACTTGACTTACGGAGAACGTCGCTAATAATATCAAAGAATCTGGTGCGTAGCCGATAGCAACTGAATGTAATGAGATTTTCTACAGAGCAGGAGAAATCACTTTCAATGGCTTTATAGTGTACAGAGTTTTCCACCAGTCTAATCAAGTCGCTACTGAGTCGCTGCGTTTGGTTCCTTTGGGTCTGGTTCCTGTTTGGTTTGGTTCATTTAGTATAGCAGGGCGGGAAACTTTCGATGAATTTATAAATTCTCAATTTCTATCTAATGGCTATGGCCAATTTGATGTATAACCAATTAGCGAAATATACTGATTTGCTTTATTCTTCCAAAGACTACCAAAAAGAAGTTGATTTCATTTTAAGGAGAATCAAAGAAAGTAATCTTAGCGGTAAAATCCTGACTGATGTGGCCTGTGGCAGCGGAAACCATGCTAAAATCTTCCAAAAATATGGCTATCAGGTTTATGGCGTTGATCTGAATCAGGGAATGTTGAACTTGGCCCGGAAGAATGTCCCTAAAATCAAGTTATATCGGCAGGATCTGCGGAAGCTTGACCTTAAAATTAAAGCTGATGTAATCCTCTGTATGTTTAACTCCATCAACTACAATTTTTCCTATAGCCAGTTGAAATCAACGCTGAAACTCTTTCATCGCCATCTGAATAGAAGAGGGATGGTTGTTTTTGACACTATGTTCACTGAAGATAATTGGGTTGAGGGTTATTTTGGAGCCGAACAATTCCGGTTCCTAAAATTGGACCTTTCTAGGATAAGCAAATCTTCTTCCAAGAATAATATCGGCACAGTTGACCAGACCTATGTCATTTTTGACCATGGCAAGAAGAAGATTTTTGAGAATGTAAACCAGCTCTTTATCTTTGATAAGAATAAAATCAAGAAACTGATGGAAGAAGTCGGCTTTAGAACCAAGCTGTATAATAATTTTTCTGACGGCGGCGAAAAAATTTCGGATTTTCCCGTCACTGTTTTTGTCGGCATCAAGGGATAGGGCTTTGTGCTTATGACTTATACTAAAAGCACGAAATATTCGAACTATTTTTTGTGCTTTTGTATATACAAAGGCAATTAAATAAGTTCGAAAATAAATTGCCTTTGGTATATGCTAAAGTTTTGGAGCTTTTGAACAATTATGCTGCACTTATAAAGAAAAAGGCTTAAATATAATTAAATAATTATAACCTTAAAATCATGCACAAAAAGAGTGTGAGTATGTTTGTAGTACTTTTACTAGTCCTTTCTATGTTTGTTTATGCCCAAGCCAATGAAACAGATACTTGCACTGGCTTCTTTGGCTCTATCAAGTGTTTTATTTTCGGAGATGCTTCCAAACGTCCGATTGTAGGTTCAGCTTGGTATGAGCCGGAAGGAAGGGCGCTGGCGGGGAAGAATGACTGAGCTTATTAAAAAAAAGGCCTATGAACAATTAATTGCCGATATTGGTGTTCTTTTAGAAGAGGCCAGAAAGAAAGTTTATGCCCACATTAATCAAGATCTTGTCAAGACCTATTGGGAACTCGGAAGAAGAATCGTTGAATATGAACAGAAGGGTGAGGAAAGAGCAGAATATGGAAGCGAGCTCTTAGAGAGGATTTCTCAGGATTTGCGGCAACGTTATGGAAAAGGATTTGGCAGACGAAATGTGCTGGATATGCGCCGTTTTTATCTGACGTATAAAAAATGGCAGACAGTGTCTGCCGAATTGAGCTGGAGCCACTATATCGAATTATTGAGCATTGATAATGAACTGGAGAGGAATTTTTATGAAAAAGAATGTCAAAACGAAAGATGGAGTCTAAGGGAATTAAAGAGGCAAATAGATTCAGCTTTATTTCATCGTTTGGCGGTCAGCAAAAACAAAGAAGGAGTTTTAAAATTATCTAAAGAAGGCCAAATTATTAGAACAGAGGAGGATGTCATTCGGGACCCTTATGTTTTAGAATTTCTCCAAATTGCGCCAGCAGAAAAATACACAGAAAAAGAATTTGAACAGCGAATTATTGATAACTTGCAATTATTCTTATTAGAGTTGGGTAAAGGGTTTACTTTTGTGAAAAGACAGTATAGAATTTCTTTAGGCACCAAACATTATTATGTTGATTTGGTGTTTTACCACCGTATCTTAAAATGTTTTGTCCTCCTTGATTTAAAAATAGGGGAAGTTACTCATCAGGATGTAGGTCAAATGAACCTGTACTTGAATTATTTTGCCAAAGAAGAAAATTCTGAGGGTGACACTCCTCCAATAGGGATAGTTCTTTCGGCAAGAAAGAACGAAATAGATGTAGAATATGCTTTAGGCGGAATTTCCAATAAATTATTTGTCTCCAAGTATAGATTATATCTGCCGGATAAAAAAGAATTGGAAGAAAAAGTAAGAAAAATAATAAATATAAGTAAAGAGTAATCATTATAAAATGTACAAAAAGAGTGTGAGTATGTTAATAGTATTTTTATTAGTCCTTTCTACCTTTGTTTATGCTCAAGAAGAAGATGATAACTGTTCTGGTTTTTTTGGCTCTATAAAGTGTTTCTTAATCGGAGATGCTTCTCAACGTCCAGTTGCAGGTTCGGCTTGGTATGACAGAGGG
>Ga0209542_10018717_pt1 | contig 11181 bp, 5 predicted proteins | sample RifCSPhighO2_01_FD_184028 | JGI IMG/M metagenome (GOLD analysis project Ga0209542, IMG submission 184028) | Soil microbial communities from Rifle, Colorado - Rifle CSP2_plank highO2_0.1 (SPAdes) (version 2) | ecosystem: Environmental > Terrestrial > Deep subsurface > Rock core/Sediment ...
CGGCAGTGCAGCAGTCCTCAAAAGGATCGTTAATGCAGGCATTATTAACGCACGCATCGAATGTGCAAGCATTACCATCGTCACAATCCTCCGGAAATTCGCAAATAATACAGTCTATGCTATCAACAGGGACATACCTGCATTCTTTTACATATTCACCTGGGCCAACTTTTTTGCTTACGCACCGATCGATTGTGCAATCATTACTATCGTTGCAGTCTAAGTTTCCACACAATACCGGTGTTGTCCCACAATCATAACTCGACTGGGGTTGGTGAATGCATACACCATTGAAACAAACATCCGTGGTACATGGGTTGTAGTCATCTGGACACTGATAATCATCTTCACAGCCATAGCATTCAGGTCTATCCGGTTCAGGTACACTCACGCAATGGTTATTTTCACAGATAACCTTAGTGCAATCGATTCCGTCATCAATACAAGGAATATCTAAACATATGGAATCAATGCAATCTGGTAAAGTAGGGTCATATATGTTGTAACACTCACCCGTGCTACAATACTCCCTGGTGCAAGGATTATGATCATCACATGCTATTTTTGCATTACCAGAAGCCCAATCACATCGGCGCCTAGACGAAGCAGAAGAAGATGAGAAGAGCGTTGGGGCAGACGCGGGGGCAGACGACGCAGACGAAGGGGGTTCGGGTGAGGAAGACATGGATCTTGGTGTTCGGTTAGCAGCAGGAAAGAGCCACTCTAGCCACGAAAAAAGCCCGACCTGAGACCGAAATACTCCGGCGCTGAATGTTCCCGTCATAACGACAAGGACCGTGGCCACGACCGCGAGAGAGACCCAAAATGTGCGGGTTGAGCGCCTCAAATTAAGGCAAATATACGAGAGTGCCCTACGACTGGCAAGGTGGCGCACTTATGCCCGCCACGCACGCACTAAATACTCTCGCACCGCGCGATGCGTGTTGAAATACCCCAGCAGACCGATTGCCCGCTTCATGCGCCGTAACCAGCGTTTACGATCGGCGTAATAGTATTCGGGAATCACTTCGTACTGGAGTTGTGTGTAGAGATCTTCAGCATCGAGTTTCACGTGTTCTGTCACACTCGAAACTGCTGGTGCTAGCGGACCGATCCGCCAGCCTGATTCATAGTCTCGCCCGTAGCCTTCGATCCACCAGCCGTCGAGCGTCGAAAGGTTCGGTACGCCGTTGAGCGACGCTTTCATGCCCGATGTGCCTGACGCTTCGTGCAAACGAACGGGCGTGTTCAGCCAGACATCGGCACCCGCTGTCAGGAGGCGTGCCAAGTCGGGGTTGTAATTGGGAAGATAGACAATGTGAATGACGTCGCGAAGCTCGCGTGAGCGTTCCACCATCCGCTGGATCACGCCCTGGGAAAAAGGATCGTTTGGGTGGGCGTTGCCGGCGTGAACGATTTGAATGTGACCGCAGCCGACTTCGCGCAAGCGCTCTAGATTGGTGTAGAGAAGTTCCGGCCGCTTATACGGCACCACGCGTCGCGCTGTCGCGATGGTGAGAACATCGGGCCGGAATGTTACCGGCGAGTTCGTATTGATGTGATCAATCAGGCGCTTTTTGGCGCCGGCGTGGGCCGACCAAAGCATGTCGTCCGGCAGGGAACGGCAGTGCTCCGCCAGCAATTCGGGTTGTTCCCGCCACTGCGGGATATGCGTGTCCAAAAGCGCCTGTATTTCCGGACTCGTCCAGGTGAGATGGTGAACGCCATTCGTAATGGCATCAATCCGGTAGCTTGGGAACAAGCGCCGCGACACTTCGCCGTGCACTTGCGATACACCGCAGGTGTAATGGCTCATGTTAAGCGCCAGATGCGTCATCGATAGCGCATCTTCGCCCGCGATGCGCTTGATATGCCACGGCAGTTGGTCGCCGGCGATGCGCCAAGCGAGGTCGTACGGGAACACATCGTGTCCCGCGGCGACCGGGGTGTGGGTGGTGAATGCGCATGATGGCCGGACATCATCGTCTTGAAAATCGCGCTCGCGCAGCAATTCCAGCGTCAAAAAAGCGGCGTGGCCTTCGTTCATGTGGAATGTGCCGATGTCTTTATGGCCGAGCACGCGGAGCATCCTGACACCGCCGATGCCAAGGATAATTTCCTGTTTTAGCCGCATGGTATTGTCACCGCCGTAGAGTTGTTCCGTGATGAGGCGGTCTTGCGGCTCATTTTCCGGCAAATCAGTATCGAGAAAATACACCGGCACGACGTGATCGCCGGAGCGAAGTTCCTCGACCCAACAACCGACGCGCACCGACCGACCTTCAATTTGGACGGTGACCGTCGCTGGCAATCGTTTGAGGTAATCGGCTTTCCGCCAATTGATGCCCTCATACACCTGGGAGCCATCGGCGTTGATGTGTTGGTGTAAATAGCCGTGTTGCCAGGCGACTGAGACGCCGGCCGCCGCCACCTTCAAATCCGCGCACGAGCGCAGAATATCGGCGGCCAGCATGCCGAGGCCGCCGGCATACGTCGGCATTTCGGACCGCAGGCCGACTTCCATGGTGAAATACGCGACGGTGAGGTTCATATGATTTCTCTTTATAATACCACAAAAGCGCCCTTTGCACGAACGGATGCACCAGGCAGAATGGAGCGGTCATGAAACGTTTTATCATCACCGCGCTGCTGGTTACGCTGCTTGGAGCGCCTTTCGCAAGCGCCCAAACGCCGTCCGTGGCCGATCCGCGCCTGGATGCTCTCACGCAATTGTATGTTCAATTGGAACGCAGCCCGGACAGCGAATACGTGCAGCGGCGGATCGAAGACGAACTGGAAGCGCTGCGCGAGGAGTTCGGCGCCGAAATTGACGCCGTCATTTCCCCTGTCACCGACGGCGCGCAAGCGGAAGATCTGACCCAGGCGATTGAACGCCAGCGTCGAGTGGTCGATGTCCTGGAAGATCAATTACAGGAGCACCGCGTGGATGTGGACCTGCTCGACACGGAGGAAGAATATTATTACAGCGATCAGCAAACAGGCACCGGCTCGGTGCCGTTTCGCCTGACGACGACGCACTCAGAACTCAAGGCGCGGCGCGCCATGCTGGAAGAAGAACTTAAAGTCCTGGAAGAGCGCCTGGCTCTTGCCAAGGAGCGCGCGCAAAAGCTGACCATCCAGGTGCGCTTCCAGCAGTTTGCGCTGCTGCTGCCGATCGGCAAATATGCACTGATCTTGGCGATCATTTGGCTGCTAGAGCGCTTGATCAGAACGCGCTTTTTAGTGCGGATTCCCGACCACCGCCGGCGCTTCAACGCTGTCAAAGTGTTCAGCACGACGGTGTACGTCCTGACCGCGCTCTGGCTGGTCACGACCCTACTTTCCCGCCAACCCAATGCAATCACGTCGTTCGCCATTCTCGGCGCGGGCGTCGCAATCGCGCTGCAGGATATTTTTAAAGATTTGTTCGGCTATTTCATGATTAAGCGCAGCCGTCTCTTCAACCATGGGCACCGCATCACCATCGGCAATCTAGCACCCGTGACCGGCGAAGTAGTGGATATCGGTATGTTTCGCACGAAGCTCCTTGAAGTCGGCGACAAAGGCGATGTTTTGGAGCGCACGGGCAAGATTGTTTCGATTCCAAACGCGCAAGTCCTGACGCAGAACGTGGTAGACCATCACGCTACATCCGATTATCTGCGTGCGGAAATGCACATCATCATGACCTTTGAAAGTGATTGGCAAACCGCGGAAAAAATCCTGATGGAAATTTTGGTGGAAGAAACTGGCGAAGACACCGAGCGTGACCGCCGGCAGCATGAAGCGCGCACGCGCCTCTACTACATTCCGCACCATTCCCGCGGCCCCGCCATTCACATGGAAATCGGTGAGAAAGGCATCGACTTCACCCTCCGCTTCTCGGTGCCTATTGGTGAACGACGACCGGTGATTACGCGCTTAACCAAGCGCATCTTGGAAGCATTCGCTAAAAAGCCTGATATTCAGTTGGTGAAAAAAGACTAGAGTCGTTGAAGTTTCTGAATCAAATATTTTCGTCATAATAAAAACTCGCGAAGCCTGGCTTTGCCAGGCTAGAGCGACTCTTTATAGGGAAGAAAGCCCGTGAGAGAAAACCGTAGGTTTTGTGTGAGTCAGAATAGGGCCCTTCGACAAGCTCAGGGTCATTCGACTCTTACAATGTAAGTGGTTCACCATGAGCAAGTCTCGTAAACGAAGTGAACAAGGCGAGTCGAATGGTGGAGCATGCCGGGATCGAACCGGCGACCTCCTGCTTGCAAAGCAGGCGCTCTACCAGCTGAGCTAATGCCCCATGCAATCAATTATAGCAGAATTTGGTGGAGCTGAGGGGAGTCGAACCCCTGACCTCTGCAATGCGAATGCAGCGCTCTAGCCAACTGAGCTACAGCCCCAGGAATAACAGAATAAGTCTGACTGCGGAAGAAAAAATGAGCAACTCGCCCGGCGTAGCCCGAAGGGCGAAGTCGGGCAGCCCCAACGAAAAAATTTTAAGCTACCGAAGCCCAAATACAAACAGTTTACGTAACGATCTCAGCCAATCGTTTCTCATTGGCCGCGCCTGATCTTCAGATCTAGGTTGCATTCGCCTAGCCGGACCAGTTTACCTATTATTCGTTTTTGCTCGCCCGAAGAAGGTTTTCTATACTCTTCACTGTTTCTTCTATACGCTTGCCAATGCCCACAGCATTATCCTGAAGTTTTCGGTTTTGAGACTGCAAGAAAAGTACTCGTCTCTTCAAGGCGTCTCTGTCACGCACCGCTATAACAATTTCTTGGGGAATTTCGTCGCCCTCCAGACTTAAATCCACAGGTTCAAAATTATGTCCGTATGCATGCATTAACCCAGGAATACTGCGATAATCCTTCCGATAAGCAGCCCTCTCTTCAAACTGACATGATTGAGCCAACAGAGTATCGATGCGCCGTAAAATTTTCTTTACGATTTCATCAGCAGTACGGAGATTTTCAATATTGTCGTACCGCTGCTCTCTGGCAATCAGTAATAAGTCGCTTAATTCTGACCGCTCTTCAGGTGTTAGAAGAATTTCTTTTCCCTGGTCCGACGCGAAACTGGTTATTTGACTGCTTGTAATTTTATTTCCCAATAAATTTATAAGCGGACCAATGATGATTTTATAATGACATCTTTTGAGTGTCGCCTTGCTGACTACACACAATACTTTTGCCATGTGACTTTGATCCTCGGGATTAAAGTCTTCAGTAGTTAGCCCTTCTTGAGAAAAAGCCTCCGTAATATTAAAATCACCTTGTTCCGATTCATCCTCTGCTACATCGTTCGGCCTGACAGTGTCAAAATCGTGTGATGCTTCTTTCATAGAAATAATAGGGGGAATAATTAAACTTCTTTCACAACTGAGGATTGCAAAGCCATTTCCAGAGCTTCTATTTTCTCGGCAAGATCATTTATAACTTCCCGCGACCATCTTTTTTTTGAACTCATTCTTGCCACAAAACAGAGCATCTCGTACATATCATGTGAATTTACGTGAGCAGCGAGTGTCTGCCAATATTGCTGCGTAGATTTTTTTCGAAGTGAAACTTCTGTTTCAAGTTCGGTAACAACATTGTTTACATCTCGCAAATCTGCAATTATCACCTTTCGATGAGGCGTTGCAGCCTCACCTCCTACTGGTTTTTCTGCTGTCTGTAAATACATCTCAAGTTCATGCAATCTACCTTTAGCATCAGTTAATTGCCTCTTCGCAATTTCATTCGCTCTTTGCCTCGCGTTAAGCTCGTCTAGTTCCGATTGAAGCTTCACTAGCAAACGGCTCAACGATAAGATCATGTTGTATTTCCCTTGCTGAGTTAAAACAACGATTGCGCTATTGGACATTTCCAGACAGCGTTGCACTGATTCTTGGTATGGAGACAGCAAGGCGGAAAGCTGATTCACTTGGTCAAAAATTTCGTCAATTGCAACGCTTGTTTCTCGTAGAACAGAAAGAGAATCAACGGGAGATTTGACTGACTCTAGAGCGTTGCGTAGCTCAAAATAATCATCTTGAGTCTGTTCAAACTCGCACTTCTCCTCATCAATGCGCTGAAAAAGCTTATCATCATCGTCACTCGACGCTAAAAAAATTACTTCGTGCAGCTTACGCAAACGTTCTATGGCTTCCTGCATAATTCCGACAATTGATCTGTATTCATCTGCAAAAAGTCCTTCTTTCAAAGGATCTGTCTCCAGCGGTACCAATGATTCATCGGTTGGATTGTTCAAAGTTCAAGAAGAAGGAGGTTTGTCATTGTAATAAGTAAATTCCCCTTGTCAATTCTTCTATCTAGGTAACTATTTCGGTTAAACTCTTCTCCTCCACCGCCCGCTTAATCTCCAATGCGCAGCGTTCGCCTACACTCATCGACTCACCATACAGATAGCCGCTATACGGTGTAGCCCGTATACCAGGTGAACCCGGAATCCGAAGCGACACGTCAAAAATGACGATGTCTTCCTTCCCCTCCTCAGCAATCACCGCACCTTGAAGCGCAAAAGGGCCAATGATCCCCTTCCCTGCCGGATCGATCTGCTTCGATAATTTTTGCGTTGCCTTCACAAATTTTTCACCGAGGTCGTACGCTTTTTCGAGCAGCGATTCTTTGACGGTCACGGCGATGTGGCCCGTCTCGATCATTTTTTTGTCCATATACTTAAGCGCTTCCATTTGCTCCGGCGCCGTCATCCGCAAAAACCCATCGAGATTGGTTTGTCGCCGCGTGTCGGTCCCGAGCAGTTCGAGGGAACCGTCGAGCGGCGAGTAAAAGAAGTTAAAATTGACCGGCGCGCCAATCACGAATTCTTCGATGGTGGCGCTCCGCCAATTCTTCGACACTTTGCCTGCTTTCTCGAGCTGGCTCCCCTGTTTTCCCCATTCGGCAGCCGATGAAACGACGAAAAACGCGCGCTCGTACCCGCGCTGCGCTTCCGATGCCTTGACGATGACAGGACGATCAATGTCCGTCGCCTTTGCAAAAATTTTCGGCGTGCGGATGCCGGCATCGCTCAGGAGATGATATTGGTTATAAGGCTGATCTCTTTCCTCAAGTTTCAAGAGATAACGTGAGCCGAAGATAGGCACGTTGAACGATGATTCAACCTTGGTCGGGTCATCGAAGTAGACCCAGAAGTAACGGTTGTGAACGAAGATGGTATTGAGGTCGCGCAGTTGTTTTTGCACCGCTTCGTCGAGCACATTCTGAAATTTTTCAACAACGATCAGTTCATCGATACAGCCCCGTTCATCTTTGGTTTTGTAGCGTTCATACACCGAATGGCGCCCCTTTTGGGCCACGACCACGGTCCGAAATCCGGCCCCCTTCGCGCCATGCGCCGTATCGAGTGCGCTATGGCCACCGAGAGCCCCAACCGTCAGGTTTTTTGTGTCATAGCCGGCGAGGATCGCCGAAATATCCATGGCTGCAGTGTATCGAAGTTCGTGACTGGTCTAAAGGTGATATTTCTGCTAGAATAGTAGGATTCTATGCGAAAAACAAACAACACACGCATGCTTGTGTTGAGCCTCGTCGCCGGGCTGGTGACGCTGGCGCATTTTCATGTGATAGAACACGGTGGTCCGCAATTGACTGCGCAGCTGACGGCCCAAGTAGTAGTAGGACCTTGTGGTGATGGAATTTTGAATGTGGATGAATCTTGCGATGACGGCGACACAACCAGCGGTGATGGCTGTTCTGCGCTGTGTCTTGCTGAAATAGGATGGAGTTGCACCGGAACTCCGAGTGTTTGTGTCACGACTTGCGGTGACAACATTCAAGCCGGCAGTGAAGCCTGTGATACTGGCGGCATTTCTGCCACTTGCGATGGCGACTGTACCGTACCGAGTTGCGGTGACCAGTTTCTGAACACCCTTGCGGCCGAAGCGTGCGACAGCGGGGAAAACAACGGCGTGGAAGGGCATTGCAATACGAGTTGCACTGGCTTAGTCGATATCATTTGCGGCAGCGGCCTTGTCGGCGGCGCAGAAGAATGCGACGACGGTGATACGCAAAGTGGGGATGGCTGTAGCGCTGCATGCGCGATGGAAGACGGCTGGTACTGCTTCCTGCAGGAGCTCCCGGAAGGCGGCTACTGCCGCACGCACTGCGGCGACGGCATGGTTGCAGGCACCGAGCAATGCGATGACGGAAATACGACCGGCGGCGACGGTTGCAATGGCGTCTGCGAAGCAGAAAACGGTTACGTTTGTTCGGCAACTCCAGTGACGCCGGCTTGCAGCGACGGCATTAATAACGACGGTGACAACTTGACGGATGAAGCGGACGTAGGGTGCGCGGGTCCGAATGACTTGGTTGAGAAAGAGACGGCTCTATATGTGAGCGTGGATGATGGTGACGACGCGAATCCCGGAACAATCGACGGACCGTTCGAGACGCTTGCAAAAGCACGCGAAACGGTGCGCGGACTGATTGCTGCGGGATTGACGTCCGACGTGGTCGTGGCCCTGCGCGAAGGAACGTACTACCTCGATGAAACCTTTACGCTGGGAGCGGAAGATTCTGGAACGGATGAATTCAAGATTGTCTGGCGCAGTTACCCGGGTGAAGAAGCGAAGCTGAGCACCACGGAACGAATGGACGGAAGCGACTGGGAACCCTTGCAAGAAGGCGACATCCTGCGCCGACCGATTCCGGAGGGCCGGGACTTCTACACTCTTCTGGAAGAGACGAGCAACGGTCAGATAGCGCGGGCATACATTGCCCAGGAGCCGGATTGGGAGCCACCCATAGCACCTACCGAATCCACCTACTTCCTCACGGACGGCGCACGCATGGCCGCCGAGGACGGCTGCCTGACGAACCAGTTCCGCTTTCGGGCCGCTGACGCGGTCCCAGGCAAGCTCGATCCGTCCTTCGATTACTCAAATGCAAAGGTGTACCTGCAACATGCCGACTATTTCTTTAACCTGATCAAGATCGTCGACGTCAACTTCGGAACCCAACTGGTCAGCCTCGCGGAGAACGCCGGGTATCCTATGCCTTGGGGAGGCACATATACCCCCGACACAACGCCGCCCTGCCAAAAGGCAGTGGATGATTTCCGCCTGAATAACAGATTCAGGATCTTGAATGTGCGCGATTTCCTGGACCAGCCCGGCGAATTCTACGTCGATACAGATGAGAACTATCTCTACTACTGGCCGCGGGAGAGTGATGTGCAGAATCGCGCCGTCTACGCTCCAAAGACACGGCGGATTGTTTCCTTGGAAGGCAGCGAAGCCGATCCCGTTCATGATATCGAAATATACGGACTAACGCTTTTCGCTTCTGACTTTGTCGATACCTTCGCCGGATCGCTTGGACATTACGCCGCAGACGACGCCGCCCTCCTGTGGGGGGACTACGTCCGTGATGTGACCATCGACCAAAATCAGCTGGTACATGGCGGATTACATGGCGTGTATATTCGGAATGGGACGCAGATTCTCATTCGCGGGAACACAGTCGAAGATGCCGGCGGCACCGGCATTATCGCCATTGGCGACCGCAATGCCGTCACACACAATGAGCTCCGCCAAATTGGTGTCATACAACAATCTGGTCGGGGGGTAAGGACCGTAGGCAACGACGTGGTGATACGGAGCAATACGCTCGATGATATCGGCTACGGCGGCATAACGCCTCAGGGCGCTCGGCTCCTGATTGCTGACAATGAAATCAGCAATTTCGTCGCCCGCGCCTCGGACGCCGGCGGCGTGTACATGTGGGCGAACGAAGCTCTGCGCCAAAGTCAGAAGGTGATAGTCATCGACCACAACTACATTCACGATTACGGGACCATCCTTTCCACTCATACGCGGGCGATCTATGAGGACGCCTACGGCATCGAATTGGCGCTGATCCGAAACAATTTGCTCTATGTGAGCTCCAACTTCAGTGCCGTGGCCATCCTTCTGACCGGAAACTGGCAGCTGCTGCTGAATAACATTTTTGTGATGCATACGAATAACACGAATAACAAGGCGTTTAGCACCCTGACAAACTGGGGCGAGACGAAGGGTAATCTTTTCCTGCGCAATATAATCCTACGACTCGCAAATTTCCCGTTGCGCGCATTTGATTTTGATCTCTCCCCGACAGAAAGTATTTTGAATCAGACGCATGTACGTTCGGCGTATAACCTGCTCTGGCAGCCCACAAATTATCAAAACCGCGGTTACTATGTCGGTCCCGATAACGGCGTCCCTTGGAGCACATGGACTGCCGCCGGCCATGATCAGGGGTCGCTTACGGCTGATCCAAAATTCAACGATCCCGTTAATCGGAATTTCACGATGGCTACGGATTCCCCGGCTATCACGCAGCTAGGTTTTAAGCCGATTGTTCAAGATTTCGGCGTCACCCTGCCAGCGGATCGTCCCGAAGAGATGCGCTGCTCGATCGACTGCGGGGACGGCCTCCTCCTCGGCGATGAATCTTGCGATGACGGCGACACAACCAGCGGTGATGGCTGTTCTGCGCTGTGTCTTACCGAAATTGGCTGGGCTTGTTCCGGAGAACCAAGCATTTGCATCACAACCTGTGGTGACAACATTCAAGCCGGCAGTGAAGCGTGTGACACAGGCGGTATCTCTGCCACTTGCGATGGCGACTGCACCGCACCGAGTTGTGGCGATCAGTTTCTCAATACCATCGTAGGCGAAGCCTGCGACAGTGGTGCGAATAACGGTGTCGAAGGAGCTTGTAATGCCAGTTGCACGGGCAACGTTGCAATAGTTTGTGGCAACGGCCTGGTTGGCGGCGGAGAAGAATGTGACGACGGTGACACGCAAAGCGGCGATGGTTGCAGCAGTAGCTGCGAAATGGAAGCAGGCTGGTACTGCTTCTTGCAACCGATGCCCAACGGAGAACACTGCCGCACGCACTGCGGTGACGGCCAGGTAGTAGTCGGCACAGAAACCTGCGACGACGGCAACGCTACATCGGGTGATGGTTGTGATAGAACATGCCATCTCGAAGTTGGATTTTCGTGGTCGGTCGAACCTGTGACTCCTGCATGCAATGATGGCATGGATAATGACGGTGACGGTCTTTCTGACCTCAACGATCCCGGCTGCACCAATGAAAACGACACCGTTGAAAAAGAGAGTTCTCTCTTTGTTTCACTAACTGGTGACGACCAAAACCCTGGTACGGCTGCTG
>Ga0209542_10018719_pt1 | contig 11181 bp, 12 predicted proteins | sample RifCSPhighO2_01_FD_184028 | JGI IMG/M metagenome (GOLD analysis project Ga0209542, IMG submission 184028) | Soil microbial communities from Rifle, Colorado - Rifle CSP2_plank highO2_0.1 (SPAdes) (version 2) | ecosystem: Environmental > Terrestrial > Deep subsurface > Rock core/Sediment ...
GCTTATAACGCACGACCGCGCTGTCGCAAAGACGGCACGGAGGATTATAACCATAAAGGACGGGGAACTGATATGAAACACGCCATTCTTGCGCTTCTTGCTATGACAGCAAGCTATGCGGCGATACTGCCGCCCGGAGCGCATCTTGCGGTAGAGATGGAGAAATATTCCCCGGTCCCTGCCGAGCCCGGCAAGACGCTCACCGTGTGGATAAGAGTGGATAATACAGGCGGAGAACCGGCAAGGGACGTGACTTTTTCAATAAAAGCAGAAAATCCGCTCGTTCTTCTCTCAGACTCTACGAAAAGATACAGTACGATATACAACGGCGCGAACGTCCTGCTTGAATATCGCTTTTCTGTTGACCCTTCAGCACCGGACGGCCGGACAGGATTCAAATTTTCCTATATCGTGGGGAGCGCGACAACGGAGTATAACTTCTCCGTTACTATTGACAACTCCAAGAAAAGCGCTGACCTGCGCGCGCTCTACGTGGGTGCCAAACCGGACGCAAGAACCGGAGGCAAAAGCACGATAACTACAGACATCGCCAATACCGCGTCAGGCACGGCGTATTACACGACAGCGAAAGCGAGCACGCCTGCCGGCACGATAAAGAGAAACGAGATATACGTCGGAAATCTTGAGCCGGACGATTTCAATTCCGTGGACTTTGAAATGGAAGTCACGGCGCAGCCCGGAATTTATCCTCTCTACGTTACGTTTGATTACAAGGACTTAGACGACATAGAATACACGTCCAATCAAACTGTTGTGTTCACGGTGCTTCCGGCGCTGAAAGAAGACGCGTCGGCATGGAACTATGCCGTTTTTCTCGTTGTTGCGGGAGTTATCGTTAAATACATGGTTCTCCCGCGCATAAGGAGAAAGAAATGATTTTGCAATTAGTTTCACTGGCAACCAGAAACGTCACTCATAGCAAAGTGAGGAGCATTCTCACGATAATAGGAATCGCCATAGGCATCTCTTCCATCGTGGCGCTGATAGGGCTGGGGAACGCCCTTTCCTACGCCGTGGAAGAACAACTGAAGCAACTCGGCACCGACAAGATATTTATAACATCATCCGCCGGCGCCAACCGTGGCGGCTTCGGTCCTCCATCAAGCACGGCCGTTCCCCTCACAAACAAGGACGTAACCCGGATAGAAAGCGTGCCGGGCGTCAGTAAAGCCGTGCCGTTCGTATCCTCCAGCATTCCCGTGACGTACAGGGGCGAAACGCGCGTCCTTTCCGTCGCCGGGGTGCCTGCAAAAGACGCGAAGACTTTCTTCGCAGACGTGCAGGCGTTCGAGCTGAGCGAAGGCCGGTTTCTTGAGGACACGGACAAGTATAGCGTGGTGATAGGCGCGACCGTGAAAAGCGGCGCGTTCAAGGACGACGTGCGGCTGCGGAGCAGCCTGGAAATTCTCGGCAAGGATTTCCGCGTTGTCGGCATATTCAATCTTATAGGCAACCCGCAGGACGATTCAAGCGTCACGATGACAAAGGAAACTCTTCAAAGCTTAACGAACAATGATGCGATAACCGCAGTGATATCGAAAGCCAACGGCGACCCGAAGAAAGTGGCTGCGCAGATAAAGAAAAAACTGGAAGATGCGCACGGCGAGAGTCTTTTTCTCGTCCTAACATCCGACCAGATGATAGAGAGGATAAACAGTGTCTTCGGCGTGATGTCAATAGTTCTGGCGAGCATCGCGGGCATATCGTTGCTAGTCGCGGCTTTCGGCATAACCAACACCATGGTCATGAGCGTGATGGAAAGGACGCGGGAGATTGGCACGTTAAAAGCCGTGGGGGCGAAGGACGTTCATATCATTGCGCTCTTTCTTATTGAATCCGCGATGGTCGGCATGGCAGGCGGCATAGCCGGAGCGCTTCTGGGCACGGCTTTGATAGCGGTGATAGGAAACATTGCCACGAACGTCATAGGCATTACCATATCCGCCGAGCCGGACGCGCTGCTGATATTATTCTCAGTCACATTTGCCGCGCTCATCGGCATAGCGGCAGGCACTTATCCCGCTTACAAGGCGGCTAAACTGAGCCCTGTTGAGGCACTGAGGTACGAGTGATTTCCGTTGGTAAACTACCGCTACTAAAGTGGCGGGCGTTGTGAAAGTGGAAGGAAAGGACTTTCAGCGCATAGTTTGACTTTTGGCGGTGCAGGTTCGTCTTCGGTTTTACTTATTATAGTTTGGTTGGGAAATGGCACATTAACCCGCTCTTGTCTCTCTCCCGTAACGCATCGCTGTGCGTCAAGTTGCTCGCAACGGGCGGCTTTCGTTATGCGGGTTGTAAAAATCTATCTTTGAGGATGTACCTTTTATGCGTGCGCTATTTCGTAATCTGCCATATCACAACGCTATGACGAAAAAGTATATAAGCATCGATGCGCTACCGAATATAACATTTCTCAGAATCGTTAACAATGACTATTCGACGACATTCCGGTCGCTTTACCATCCGGTTTCTAAGTTAAAGCGAAGTTCTGTAAAGTCAGTCTGCTGGACAAAACAAGCCAAGAAACTATTTCTTCACGTTCTTCATCAGTTCGGGCGTGTTGATTTCGATTTTGCCGTCCTCTATCACGCCTATCTCTACGGTTTCGTGGGAAAGCTCTTCCTCGGCTTCCTTCAGCGTTTTCAGCCCAAGGGTTATCGCCTGCTCCCTCGTCATCTTGCTCTTATAGTTGGCAATAAGGTATTTTCGCGCCTTCTTCGAGCCGCGGCCAATTGCCTGCGCTTTCCACTCGCGGAATGCGCCGGACGGGTCGGTTTCGAATAAATGGTAAGAAGAATCACTGAGCCCACCCAGAAGCAACGACACGCCAAAGGGGCGCATGCCTCCTATCTGTGTAAAGCGCTGCATCCTGTCGGATATGTCCTTAACGAGCGTCAGAACTTCTATGGGCTGGTCGTAGGTTATTCTGTTTACCTGCGAGCGCACGCGGGCGTAATCTATCAGAACGCGCGAATCGGAGAGAATGCCGCACGAGCCCGTGAGCATGTGGTTGTCAACCTTGGATATTTTCTCTATGCTCTCCGGTACGATAAGCTTGCGACGCTCCTTGGAAGCGACTATGACGACTCCGCCAGCGAAAACGACGCCGACTACGGTAGGCGAGCGTTCCACTGCCTTTCGCGCGTACTCTACCTGATACATGCGGCCTTCGGGCGAGAATACGACTATCGCTTGGTCATATCCCATCTGGTTGACGTTTTCGACTTCCGTAGAACCACCCTACATATAATGCTCTTGTGCAATATACTCAAAGACAATATATTAATAGTTGTCTTCGGAAGTTTTCTGATGAAGACGATAAAGGCTGTTGTCACCGGCGTGAGAGAAAATACGCCAACCGTGAAAACAATAACGCTGAAGCCATCGGAGCCCGTAATTTTCAAGCCGGGCCAGTGGATTTACGTCTTTGCGGATAACGGCAGGGAGCGAGTAAAGAGAGCTTACTCGATAGCCGCCCCGCCCGGCGAAATAAAACTGTGCGTGAAGCGCGTGGAAGGGGGCTTCATGTCCAATCTTCTCTGCAACGCAAAAAAAAACGACACGCTTGAGATAGCCGGGCCTTTCGGAGCGTTCACTCTGGGCAACGTCCAGAGCGACATGGCTTTCGTTGCCACGGGAACGGGCATCGCGCCGTTCATGAGCATGCTACCGACGCTTGCCAAGAACGATTACAAATGCAAAGTCACCGTCATATTCGGCGCGCGAACGAAGGACGAGATACTTTACGAAGATGAGATGAAAGAATTTTCAAAGCGCATGAACGTTGAGTTCGTCCCGGTGCTGAGCCGCGAGCCGGCGTGGAACGGCGAAAAAGGGCACGTGCAGGACGTGATAATAAAAAAACTCAATACCGACTGCGACATTTACGTCTGCGGGCTTATGCAAATGGTGACGGACGTGCGGAAGCTTCTGGAAGAGAAAGGCTTCGACAGGAAACGCATACACTTTGAGAATTACATTTAGTCATACCCCGCATTTTATGCTTTATACTCATGAAAACGATTAATCGCATGGCAATAAAATATCCTTACGTTTACGACAGGAAAAGGCGAGCCGTGGCTCGCTCTTATACGCGGGAGAAAATGACGCATGCCTTCGTGAACGGGATGGTCGTGCCTCTGCTGTTCTTCGCAACTCTGGCTATGACCGGCGTGGGAGCTTCTCTATACGTTGCCCTGCCTTCGGCTGCACTCTATGCCGTTGCATTCTATACCATGCTCTCTCTGGCTCAACTACCCGTCAGCTTTTACTCTTCGTTCATATACGAGCACAAGCACAAGCTTTCGACCCAGGACGTGGGCGGATGGCTGAAAGACTACGCCAAATCCAAGGCGCTGTCGTATGTCTTCTTTGTTCCGACGGTCGCGGCGCTTTACTATTTCATGGCTTTTGAGAACTGGTGGCTGATAGCCGGCGCTGCTTATGCGACGGTTTCTCTTGTTCTTGATTACGTGTCGCCGATACTCATACTGCCGATTTTCTACAAGCTGAAGCCCTACACCAACAGCGCGCACAGACGGGGCATACTACGCATGTGCAGGAAGCTCGGAGTCGAAGGCATAAGCAACGTGCTGGTCGCAAACGAGAGCAGCCGCTCCGTAAAGGCTAATGCGCTTTTCACGGGCTTTGGCAGGATGAAGCGGATTGTGCTATTTGATACGCTCGTCAAAAACTTCACGCGGAAAGAGATAGATACCGTCATAGCGCACGAGGTCGGGCATTACGTTAACAAGGACGTCCACAAGGACATAATAATAGGCATCGCGATGGTATTCCCGATTCTTTACGTAATAAGCGCCGCGCTTGGCGTCGCTGCGCCTGCGCTGAACATAAATGCGTATTCGCCGGCATCGCTGCCGCTTATTGCGCTTTTCTACCTGCTCATAGACTTTGCCGTCATGCCTGTGATGGCTGCATATTCCCGCAGGCGCGAAGCGCTGGCGGACATGTTCTCGCTGGAGCACATAAGGGCGCCAGAGGCGCAGATATCAACGGAGAAAAAACTGTGCGACATGGCGCTCATTGACGACGACCCGCCGAAATGGATGAAGCTTATGTTCTTTGACCACCCGCCCGCGAAGGAGCGCATAGAGATGGCGAAGAAGTGGAAGAGGAAATATAATCTTTAATACTTTCACGGGTATCTTGATTGATGACAAATACTTTCCGGGCAAAGGACTTCATTCCTCTATATGGAACGAAGTCGGTGGATGAGGGAAAATATTCTAACAGGATACGGCCGGGTTCTGGTTACGAGCACCTTGTAGAGACATATCAATTTGTTTGTTTTATAGGAGCCGTCTTGGGCCCTGTCGTAAGCTTTGCTATCTATAAGAGTATATGACTAATTAATTATAGTTATAATCTTTGGCGCGTTTGGTATAATAAATAATCTTTATTTGTTTGCACTTTAGTTAGTGCGGCACTAACCCGCTATTATCTCTACTCTTTTGGTGATTTTCGTTATGCGGGTTATAAAATTACAGTAAAATAAAAAAATCAAATAATCAGAGCGCGGCGCGAATCTTCCCGCGGATTTCCTCTGCTTTCTCTTCGGCTGCGGCAACCATCTGGTCTATCTCGTCAAGCGTGAGTCCGCCCATGCCGTTCTTCTGGAGGGCGCAAAGTTTGCCGTCATCCAACGTGCCGATTGTGAGACGGGCGTCAAGAGCCGCGAACTCCGCTGCCGTCGGGTCAAGGAGCGTCGTGCCGTTTATCTTCACGAACGTCGTGCACAACGGCAGGCCGTTTACGGGCAGGCTTTTGTCCGTTTTTTTGCCCCATACGACTTTGCCGTTTTCATCTACCAACGGAAACTTTGCCGTTGCTAACGCAGCGACTGCCGCGATGCTGGAAGCGTCTATCAGGTTCCCGTCGTTGTTTATCACGTCTATGTCCACGCTGACTGACCAGACTTTTTCGCCTTCCTTTATGCACAGCTTTTTCGTGTCTATTGCCTTGGACTCGCGGATGGCGCGGTCAACTACCCGCGCGACTTCTATAGATTCAACGTTCGGCGGGCCCGGCTCAAACAACGGGTCGGCAAAGGGGATGAATTCCACTGCCACCATCAGCGTCCCTTCATCAAGAGAATCCGGATAAGGCTCCACGATGCCCATTTTCACGCCGGCTATGACCATCGTATTGCCTATGCTGACGCGCGCCGAGCCTTCGGCAGAAGAAACGATGTTCGTTTTCACGCTTACGTCACGATATTCGTCCTTCATTCTGCCGTCAAGACGCTCGCCGTTTGAAACGACTTTCCTGACAAGCGCTGTATCAAGCCCTATCATTGCTACCACCTGCGTATTTTTCCATAAGAGCCTTCTGCTGCACCTCGCTTATTTTTTTGCAGCCGCTTATAGCGAGCTCTATTATTTTCCTCATTTCCTTTCTGTCGGTCAGCCCATCCATCTGCAGAAGGGTTATCGTGTCTTTCTTCGGATAATATGCCACGGGCAAGTCCAGCTCACCTTCCGTGTCCTCTTCGCCGGCTACGTCAAGCACGACCGAACCGTTGACCTTACCCGCGGAACAGGAAGACACGAGACCTTTCATCGGTATGCCCGCGTCCGCCAGCGCAAGAGCTGCGGCATTCAGCCCGACGCATCTCGTGGAGGCGTCGGCTTCTATAACCTCAATAAAGACGTCTATCGCCGCTTTCGGAAACTCTTCCAGAAAGACTACAGACGACAGGGCCTGCTGCGTCACCATTGATATTTCCTGGCTTCTCCTGCTCGGGCCTGGACGACTGCGCTCCTTCGTGGAAAAGGCTGCCATGTTGTATCTCACGCGCAGTATTGCCTTCCCCGCATTTTCATCGTGTTTCGGGTGGACTTCGCGCGGGCCGTAAACGCCCGCTATCGCGTAAGTGTTGCCAAGCCTGAACATTGCGGAGCCGTCCGCGTTCTTCAATACGCCGACTTTCGCTTCCATCGGGCGAAGCTCATCGTGTTTCCGCCCGTCAAAGCGCGTCCCGTTCTTCTCCATATTTTTCACCTTCCTGTATTATATCCTCGCTCTTCACGCCCAGCTTGTCTTCGAGCATGTTCTTTATGTAATCCGTGAGCCCGTGGCTCTGAGACATGCGCTCAACGGTGAGTATGGCTTCCGTGGCTACGACTTCGTTCTCGCCCTTTATCCATACTATGCCGTTCTGGCCCACGACTATCTGCGTGCCCGTGAGCTTCTTTATCATTTCCACCATGCTTCCGTTCTTGCCTATTATTCTCGGGACTTTTGCGGGGACGACCTTTATCAATCTTCCCTCCCGGAGCTTCCGGCACTTTCGGTCGTGCATGGAAAGTTGTATGTTCTTGTTCTTGCTAACAGAAGTTATCTCGGCAAACACCATGTCACCGTAGTTGAAGAACTTTGTCAGGTCAGTCTTCGTCAAATCCACGAATTCCTCCACCGCCTCGTTCAGGGGTAGCACGGACTGATAGGGAGAGTTTATGTCCACTACCCACTTGGAGAACGAGACTTCGGATATTTTCCCTATCACGCCGTCTCCTTTCTTGGGGTTGTAAACGCCTGAAAGCGGTATAACCAAAAACGCGTTTCCCCTTTTCTCGGACAGCCCGACGACGCGCGAGAAGACTTTGCCGCCTTCCTCGTAGGCATTGTAACTGGCTATTCCCTCGCCCAGCTCCTCGCCGGGTATCACTACCTTTCTGTCAAATTCTTCACTCATTTTTTACACCTCAATATCCCCTTGTTCACTTGAGCAATCTGACGCACGATGCTGTATAACGGCTTCGCCTTTCGTCGCGTCTGACAGCATCCAAGCCGATGCCATATTATTTCTCACTTCACTTCTTATTTGAACACTGCGCTCCCTCCTGAGAGCGAATTTATTTTTCCGAGTATATCGTTCTTCGTACCGGCCGGGACATTTATTTTCACCGACACCGAGCCGTCCTGCATCCATTTCTGCGACACGATGTCGCCCATCGTTTTCATGGCGCCGAATGCGCGTGACGCGTAGCGCGCGGGTATCATCACTTCCACTTCCGCCGTTTCCATGCTTATCGGAAGTATGGGACGCAAAGCGGCGATTATTGAAGGGACTTGCTGATCGGCAGGAAGAAGAGGATCAATGTTGACTTTTGCCTGCTCCATTGCATTCTCTATGCGCTGTTGCGGATGCGGGAGCTTGGTCTGCGGGTTTATCGCATTCTTGCTTATGATAGAAGCTATCTGCAGCCGTTTTTCCTCGGCTTTCTTCCGGCGAAACTCCGTCGTCAGCTGTATCTCGCCTTTTTTCAGTATTTCTTCTGCTATCGCGAAAACGTCGTCCGTTCCGAAAGCTTTAAGGTCACTTTCGGGGGATTTCGTTCCCTTAGATGCATCGGAGAATACATGGTTCACAGCGAGCATGCTTGTGAGAGAAACAGACTTGCCTTCCTTGTATGAGTAAGCGAGGTCTGAGTCAACAAGTATCTCAAAATGCTTCCCGTTCTTCTCGATCCTAGCAATAACTGCCTTGTCCAGCGTAACCATCTTCACACCCGTAATTGAAGCCCCGTTCCGTAAGAGTAAACACGTGGCTTACTATATTACTTTATTTTTATTGGGGAAAACGCTTATAAACCAATCACAACCGTTCCTGCAAGTGCCGGAAAACGCAGGATTCTAATAATCGATGCCTGTATAACTATAAAAGCGATTTTCAGCAATAATGAAAACAATGAAAATCATTCTTGATACCAACGAGCTGATGGCGCAGGCGCAATTTAGGACACCGATACTGGAAGAACTGGCGGGCAACGAGCTTTACATTCTTGAAGGATGCGTCCGTGAACTGAAAGGCATCGCTAATTCAAAGAAAAAAGACGCACCGGCTGCGGCAGTTGCGCTGGAATTGCTCAAGAAAAAAGATATTAAAATCATACCCGACAATGGAAAAGTGGATGACGCACTCGTAGCGCAGGGCAAGCGCGGCTACGCGGTGGCGACGAATGACCGGGAACTTATAAAAAGACTGCGAAGCCACGATATTAAGGTATTGAGGCTACGGCAGAAGCGAGTTGTTGAATGACATGATGGAGATTGTTTTCGCTGCGAGTATAGCATCTATCCTGTTCTCGCTCTTCCTTGCGCGTAACGTTCTCGCTCAGGAGAAAGGCAGCGAAAAAATGGAGCAGATAGCATCGGCGATACGCATGGGCGCCAACAGCTATCTCAAGAGGCAGTACAAAACGATAGCCGTGTTCGCGATCGCAATAGCCGCTCTGCTTTACGCCTTCATAAACACGGCAACTGCCGTGACGTTTGTCGCAGGCGCGACATTTTCGGCGATTGCCGGCTATGCAGGAATGCAGATATCCGTGCGGGCGAACGTGAAGACGGCGGCCGCGGCGAAGAACGGGCTGGAAAAGGCATTGAACATTGCTGTCAAAGGCGGCGCGGTCACCGGGATGTTCGTTGCCGGCCTAGCACTGCTGGGCTTAGCGGCTTTCTACCAACTCTATAAGGATCCTTTCATGCTCATCGGTTTAGGCTTCGGTGCTTCTCTTATATCTCTGTTTGCGCGAGTCGGCGGCGGAATATACACGAAGGCCGCGGACGTCGGGGCGGATTTGGTCGGCAAGTTGGAAGCCGGCATACCGGAAGACGACCCGAGAAACCCTGCGGTCATCGCGGACAACGTCGGCGACAACGTCGGCGACTGCGCCGGAATGGCAGCGGACCTCTTTGAGACATATGTAGTCTCTGCGCTTGGCGCGATGCTTCTTGGCAACATTTTAGGCTTCTCTGCCGAAACGCCTCTTCTTATGGGCGCGGCTGCGATAGCCGCTTCAATGGTCGGTGTGTACGCGATAAAAACGAAAGACAAGATAATGCGCGCACTGTACGCGGGGCTTATCACGTCTGCCGTGCTTTCAGCCGTAGCGTTCTACTTCATACTCACTCCTTCGCTCTTTTACGCTTCTTGTGTAGGGCTTGTTGTTTCGCTGCTGCTTTTTGCGGCAACGGAATATTACACGTCGGAGAAGCACGGACCGGTTCGCTATATAGCCGATTCCTCCAAGACGGGCGCGGCGACGACGATGATTTCCGGCATCTCGGTAGGCATGCAATCAACCGTGCTGCCCGTTCTGATAGTCACGGCCGGCATGCTTGCCGCTTATTATATAGCAGGGCTTTACGGCATAGCAATAGCCGTGATGGCAATGCTTTCGCTCATAGGAATAGTCATAACCATGGACGCTTACGGGCCGATAACGGACAATGCCGGCGGCATCGCGGAGATGTCCGGGCTGGACAAGAAAATAAGAGAGGTAACAGACAAACTGGACGCTGTGGGCAACACTACCAAAGCCGTGACAAAGGCTTTTGCCATAGGCTCTGCCGCGCTGGCGGCTCTCACGCTTTTTGCGACTTACGTGATGGAAGTCAACAAGGCGGGAGCGAACGTAACGTTCGCGCTGAACGACCCGCTGGTGCTCGCGGGCTTGTTTATCGGCGGGCTGGTGCCGTTCCTGTTCTCGTCAATGATGATGACGGCCGTCGGCAAAGCCGCGTTCGGCGTCGTGGAAGAAGTACGCGCCCAGTTCAGAAAGGGAATACTCAAGGGCAAGGCTTCGCCGGACTATGGCAGGTGCGTGGACATCGTCACATCTTCCGCACTGAAAGAAATGGCGATGCCCGGACTGCTTGCCGTGTCCGCTCCTATTGCAGTGGGGCTCGTGCTTGGACCGGTGGCACTGGGCGGGTTGCTCATAGGTGTCATCGTTACGGGATTTCTGATGGCGATAATGATGACCAACTCCGGCGGCGCGTGGGACAACGCCAAGAAATACATAGAAGCGGGAGCGCATGGCGGCAAGGGCTCGGACGCGCACAAAGCCGCAGTAGTCGGGGACACGGTCGGAGACCCGTACAAGGACACGGCTGGCCCGGCAATAAACCCGCTGATAAAGGTCATGAACATCATCGCGATAATTCTCGTGCAGGTAATGATGACGACGTGATAACTCTTTTCATGATTGATGAATGAAACCATAAGGGCCTTCTCAACCTCTTCCAAAGAAACGCCGGAAATAATCATCTTTTACTGTCACTGTAACGATACGGAGCAGGAAAAGGAACACGCCCAATTAAGAGATGTAAACTACCCGCCACTAAAGTGGCGGG
>Ga0209542_10018722_pt1 | contig 11179 bp, 15 predicted proteins | sample RifCSPhighO2_01_FD_184028 | JGI IMG/M metagenome (GOLD analysis project Ga0209542, IMG submission 184028) | Soil microbial communities from Rifle, Colorado - Rifle CSP2_plank highO2_0.1 (SPAdes) (version 2) | ecosystem: Environmental > Terrestrial > Deep subsurface > Rock core/Sediment ...
TTCCATTACATTGGTTATGAGATTATAGAGTTTATAATATTTTCGTACGGGCATTGAACTATAAGTTAAGTGCCCCGTCCGAGATGAGATAGAAAGTTATCGGTTTAGCAACAATTTGAATTGTAAGGGATTAGAATCAAAAAGAACATCTCCGTCCGAGTTGTCAGAGAAAGTTCTATGCTCTTTTTTATATGTATGATTCTGATGTATTTAAAATTATTGTAGTTAAATAAAAGATAAAATAAATCTTAAAATTAAGAACTTGAATTAAGATATTTCCTAACTACATCTACTAAATTATCTTTAAGAGATGATTTGTAACATACTTCAGAGTATAAATATTCTTTATCTGGTGGGAGCACTGTCCCGCCAGTATATAATGCCTGACCTTCATATCCTTTATCTCGTAGCAGTTCAACAACCTCCCAACCAGTCATACTTCCGCCTAAATTTCCATCAGTACATACCATAACCAAATGTTCTAAAGAAATAATGCCCTTATCTATTTGTTCATTTACATCATCACCATTTACAGCTAATATAATTTTGTAATCCCAAAATTCTTCTGTTAAAGTTTCTCCTGCTTCAAATCTAATAACTTCATTATCCTCAACATATAGTATTTGATTTTTCATTTCTGATAAGCCCCCTCAGCATTTAGTTCATTATATAACTGTTTACCTTTAGGAGTCAAGAATACATATTCATCGGTACCTGGATTACCAATCAAGTAATCTATTAAACCCAAATAGTTTAGTAACCGCAGTTCTTTGATTTCTGATTCTAACCCAACCTTCACAAACTCACCACCATCTAATTTTTCTTCTTCACAATCAACTTCGAAATATTCAAGATCAACTAAAACATTTTTCACTATATATTCTAATCTTGCCATATTCGCTATCAAAACATCCTTTCGTAAGATTTTTATTGCTTCCATTTATTTTACCTCCTTAATTGTGGTCTTATTGCCACTTCTTTATTTTGTTTAGTTTTAATTATCATAGAATAGTAGTAATATATCTATTATTTATAACTTTGTGTCCCCTAAGTAGGTTACAAATAGGAAGATTTAAATATTCAAATTTTCTCATAAATTTTATGGACACAAAAATACTTGAAGATATAGGTTTAACTAAAGGGGAAGTCAAAGTTTATTTAGCCTTGCTTAAATTGGGTTCATCCACAACAGGGTCTATCGCCAAAGAAGCAGATGTTTCAAGGTCAAAATTATATGTTATCTTAGATAAATTATCAAAAAAAGGGTTTGTTGGCTATGTTTTAAAGGGAGAAACAAAATATTTTTCAGCCACAGATCCAAGAAGAATGATAAGTTATATCAAAGAAAAAAAGCTAGATTTAGATAAAAAAGAAGAAAATCTAAAAAAAATAATCCCCCAAATTGAATTTATGCTTAAAGAAGAAGGGAAAAAATCAGAAGCGACAATATATCAGGGATTCAGAGGAGTTACAAATCTTTTTAGAAATATAATTGATGAATTAAAAAAAGGAGATACTTATTATGTCATTGGTGCTTCTTATAGCAATGTTAAAGGATTAAGAACTTTTTTCCACAACCATCATTTGAGAAGGGCAGAAAATGGAATAAATCTTAAAATGCTAGCAAATGAAGAAACACGAGGAAATATTGAGTTACCAACAAAGAAAAACGCAGAAATAAGATACCTTCCTCAATATTTAGCAACAAAAATGGAGATTGTAATCTATAAAAATAAGTCATTCATCACATTATGGACAGAAAATCCAATTGCTTTTTTAATTGAAAACGAAGAAGCAACTAGAAGTTTTAAAACTTATTTTGATAGTTTCTGGAAAATTTCTGAGAAATAGCACTGTCTGGGCAATGATGATTTGTTTAATACTCTCTTGACCTTTTAATTGAGTCTAAATAAGATTTATTGTTACAAAATATTACTTCAAATGATTCTTCATAAAATAAATCATTTAAAGATTCAATTATTGTTTCATCGTCAACGTGAACTATCTTTTCAGGTTTATTTGAAAATCTTAACATTATTTTAGGCGTTATAGGGATATATGCTTCATAAAGCGTATCTGATTTAATTGTGGGGTGGTGTGATCCTATTATTGAACCACAATCTGGTAAAACAAATGGAATTGAGGTATTATTTAAGACTAAGGAAACATTTTTCTTTTCCAATCCAACTGTTTTAAAAAATGAGTCTCTTTCAACTTTGTTTATTATATCTAACGAGTGAGTATCTGATTTGTTTAGATGTTCTCTGATGTTTAATACTACTTTTATTGCTTCAATTTTAGCTTTTGATTTATATTTTTCTAACAATTTAGGATCCATTACAAATTCTTCAGTTTTTTTTAGAATCTGTTTAGATATTTCGTCTAAATCAGGTATTTCTGAATTTAATCTTATTTTCTTTGAATCCTCCTTGAATCTTTTTGTCCTCATATGCTGAATACATAAATATTCTTTTATTAACATTTCCTCTTTTTCATTTAAGTCAAACTTAATTGGGGACCCAAGTATTATTTTTATTATTTTGCTAAAGGGATTTTCTACACACCTATCAATATTTGTTTCTAAATCCTCATCTAAAAATTTAAATATTGGATTTATTTGTATATGTTTATTAGATTTTAATAATTCATTCAAAGATTTTTTACTATAGAAGTTTTTTATATTAACAAAATTTCTTTTAGTTATATTCTTGTCACCAATTACTCCTGATTTAGTTAGATAGTTTAAATTTAATTTTTTGTTCTCATTTTTAAAATATCTAAGTATGCTTTTAGGGATTGTGTGATTCAATTTTTTTTTCATTTTTAAATTTCACATATTATTTTTACTACCATATACAAATCAATTTTTTGATGAATATACCCCCTCATATAAATTTTATAAGGGTCATCAATGTAAAAATCAATTCTATATTTTTCGGATTTATCTGCATCACAACTTTTGCTATTACAATCCTTAAATTCTTTAATAGAATACTCATTTGTTTCATTTTTTGAATCAATTTCTATACTTTTTATCCTGCAGTTTTCTTCTTCTTTTCCATACCATCCTAAACTTGCTAAACGAATGTTATTAAGGTGTATACTTCCTTCCTCCAAACTTGAGTTTATTTTATTGGAGATGTTTATCTTTATTAATCCTAATTCTTCTTTTTCATCTATCCAAACTATTTCTCTCGGGATGTCATATTCAAATTTCCCTGTTAAATTTATTTTTTTATATCCTTCTATTATAAATCCCGATATTTTACTTTCTTTGAGATATTTTTTTCCAAGATGCCATAAATAAATTTCATTATATTCTGGATAGAATTCAACTTTAGTAAAATTATATTTTTTTTCGAAATTGTTATTCTGTAATGTATCGTAATTTAGCAAAAGAGATTCTTTTCCAGAATTATTCATATATAAATTGAGGTTTATTCCATTTGAATTTGATAGTTCTAGGTTTTCATCCAAATTTATCTTGAATAGTTTGTAAATAACCCCAAACCTGGATATTGGAAAATGATATTCATTAAAACTATAACCTTCTAGAGAATCGTAATTTGGAATATCAAATATTTCATAAGTTTTTGTTATTGGTTCTTCATATGAAAATTTGAAGTATGCTTGCGGCATTATAAGAAAAAATATTACAGACATTAAAATAATTATTACTATATACTTTCTTTTTCTACCTTTTGTAATTTTGAAATTAGTTCCTTTGGATATTTTAGAATTTTTTAATAATTTTGGAATTAAGAAAATTAGAAATATGGATATGAAAATTGGTATTAAAAAAGGCAAGGCAGGGGTCTTTAATAAAAACATTCTAGAAAGAGGTGAGACAAAATAAAATCTTATTACGGAAATTACAATAAGGATGATGAAAAAACATAAAAGCATATAGTAAGAATATGAAATAATATTCATTAATTTTTGCTTTGAATATTTCTCAATTGATATGAAATTTATTAGTAAAAATAAAGAATAAAGCACGAATTCAATTTTAAAAAAAGTAAACAATGAATTTAAATCCATAGATGGGTTAAGGGAAATGAGAACTATAATTAGAACGTAGATTGATATTCCAAATGTCAAGATTCCTGTAATAATAAAGAATATTAATATTATGCTGATAAGATCATCCGCAACTTTGGGTTTTATTGATTCTTCATTATTCTTGTTTAGCAACTTTGCCCAAATTAAGTAAGATATAAATAAAGTTACAATAAAGTATGTTGGGACAAAATTTTCAAAAGCCATATTTTTGGTAGTGAAAGAAAATTTAAAGAATTTTCTATTTATTTCAAATCACCATTAAACCCATAATCTTTCAAGAACTTCTCACTCATAAACAAATTAACCTTATTCAAGGGTATTAAAAACATTTTATCTGGATTTTTAGGATTTCCCCCTAATCCAAATAAAATATAAACAGAACAATCATTATTCTTACTAAATTCTTTATATGACTCTAAATGCCTTTTTAATAAAGTAAGCCCTTTTTCATTAAAATAATTGCTAAACTTGTAATTATTTCTGTATTTGCATTCTATAGCATAACATTTTTTTGTTTTCTTATTTCTTAAAACAAAATCAGGATTTGAAGAAGTTTCTATTCTTCTATTGCTCCCTTTCATGAGATCTTTTGTATAATCTACAATACTCCATTTATCTTCTGGAAATAAAGATAATACATAATGTTCAAATTCTAATCCTTTATTATATCTTTTTTCAAATGGAGATAATTCCTTAAGTTTCTCTTTTATTTCTTTTTTATCAAGTTTATTTAATTTTTTAACAATCTTAACTCCAAAAATTATTAATCCTAAAATTGCTAGAATAATAATCCCTATTGTTATTTTTTTATCAATTAAAGGCGATGATTCACAGGCTTCCCCATCTTTATTTCCATCCAACCAATGAATATCATTTTCAACACCACCACATAATTCATACAACTCTTGAGCTTCTCCATGAGTACTGAAATCATTGCAGTCATAAATGTCTTGAGAACAGTCTTCTTTTATTTGAGAAGTACACGAGGATAAGATTAGCAGACTGAATATAAGCAATAAAAATAATATCTTTTCATTTTTAGTATTAGATATCTTTATCATCATAATCATCTTCATCTTCATCTTCATCAAACATACTCCATACTAACAAAGGCATAATAATAAACATCCACATTGCAAACAGATATTCTATCATCTTGACAATCCTTCACTCGTATAATACTCGTGTAAGTATATATTAACTTATAAGGTTTTCTTTACATGAAAACTAAATGGGATAATATTAGTTTTATAGTCAGAAGTTCTCCAAGAAAGAAAGTATTTTTAGCATTGCAAGAACCTAAAACTCCTACACAATTGTCTAAAGATTTAGGCATTAACATTGGATTCATCAGCAATATCTTAATTGACTTACAAAAGAGAGAACTGATAAAATGCTTAAGCCCCAATGAGAAAAGGCATAGGTTTTATCAAATAAGTAAGAAAGGTAAGGAAATTTTGAAAAGTATAAGATAAAAGTAAATCTTTTAAATTTTTGTGATAACTTTTGTTTATGAATTTTTGGAATTTATTTATTGGAATAAGCACATTTATTGTAGCTTTGATAACTTTAGTAGTTATATTAAGAAGTGCAAGAACAACTCAATTGAATTTGCTTAGAGGATTGTATCAACACTTAGATAAAATAAAGGAATCTGCCTCTGTTCAAAATGATTATATTCAAGAAGATAATGATAAGATTCCTTCTTGGACTTTAATTAATTTAGATTTAAATTATTACTTGTCTCATATAAATCATACAGTAAAAAAAGAAGGCATTTTCTTATTTGAATCTATTTGCACAAGAGAATTAAAACAACAAATAATAAATGTAGTAGATAAAACAAATACCATAAATAATCTTTTTTCAATATTATACATGGGAGAATCAAGCGATACCCCCTCTGCGGTAAGAGGTAAATACAAACTTGAATTAAGAAATAATACCTATTATATTGATTTAAACAATTTTATAGAAAATGCACAAAAACAATTAAGATTAATTCTTAAGAAAAAGAGATTTTGTAGTAAAACTTATTATTAAAAATTTTCCTCAGCTCCTACATTGTCATTATTTTAAAACTCTTCAATACTCGCTAACATCACAACTTAACAGCCCGAGCCGAAGGCGAGGATCCCGTCCCCCCCGAGATTGAGGGGGCGGGGGGAGTTGAACATAGCGGAACTAACGGGATGACTATTTACCGCTATTCCAATCTCAGCCCAATAAAAAAGAAGTCGGGAAAGCGTTATGCTTTCATAACCGAAGGACATTCTATTGGGCTTTTTCCTTTCAAAAAGCCGAGCGACTTCGTAGCCTGTCGGAGAACAAAGCGACAATGAAAAGCTAAATCACCCCCATACTATAAAAGTTCTGAGGGGGAAGGGGGGACTTTGATTTTGCTTTTGTAAAAGAAGCCCCTCAAGATTTTTGAGGGGTTGGAGGAGCTGACTAAAAAGCAAGAACAGAATTAAGAATAAAGGCAATCACGAAGCAAGATGAAGTAAAATTTCCTTTGATGGAAACAAATCTGCCTTTGATGGCTTGGTTCCTTTGATGGAACCAGATTTGCCTGTTTTACTTTTGAATTGCTGAGCGACGAGCGCCACCATGCTTAAGCGTGGGAGATTGCGACCTTTAAAAAAGGGAAAGCCGAAAGGCTTTAGCAATTGATTGCCTGCAAGAGAGACGTGCCTGTTCTTGCGTTAATCAACCAGTCAATAAGCCTATATGTAAGCTTTTTTGCTTAAGCTTTTCCTAAAAGCTTGTTTATACGCTTTTTGATGAAGTTGGCTATTACTCGCAAAAGCCAAAACTGAGAAGAAAGTCTCAGAGGCAAGTTTCCTACGGAAACTTGACTTTTTGGCAAGCTTAAAAGGCTTGTGCTTTTGCGAGTGTTGAAGTTCCCTCATACACTGTCAATGTCACTTCCAAAACTACTTTCGGAACTCAAATTGACACTGTGAGACTGCCTTAACTCCTTTAGTTTCTTTAATAAGTTAAAATACTCTTCCCTAAGACTAAATATGTTTCTTGGTCTTCCATTCCCCTGATATTCTTCATTTATCTCTTCAATTTTACCTAAACCCAAAATTTGCATAGTTTTCATGACAGTCCCTGCATTTCTTTCTGAGCAATTAATCATATCAGCAATTGTCTTAGAGTCCAGAATTTGTTTGTCTTTTTTGATAAATAATTCAAGAAATTTATACCTATCAAAAGGACAAGAAGAAAAAGCTATTTCAATTACAATTCTTGCATCATCTATATTAATATAATTCCTTCCAAAAGCAACAGCATGACCTCTTGCTACATCATACAAGTGTGATATTGCTCTTTCAGGCTCTTCCTTAATAGGAGATTTGAATTGATACTTTTCATCAGAATAATCTCTTAAACTTGAGTATACTTCTATTGGGGCTCTTAAACTAGACAATAATTTTGCAAGAGAAACAATTAAATTTCTTAATTCGTCATCATCTTTATTTTTATTCCATTCAATACTAAATAAACTCTCAATTTCATTAAACCTATTCTTAACAAAGTTATGAATTGCTTCTCTGCATTCCTTAATCTTCTTCTTATAAGAAGTATCAGTCATTACTCCTTTCAAACTTTCATTTGTTTTGTTTTTGTCTGGAATCTTCAAAAATAAAAACCTCTGACCTAATTTCCCCATAACATTCCAAACATGAGTCGGTAATGGAGTTGTTGCTCCGAGCCATACAAACAAATAATCCCCAGAATAACCTCTATGGCCTCTTGAACCACTGTCTGTTTCTAAACCTTCTCCATCAAATATTCTTGTTAAAACAGATAAATTTTCAATCAAATCATCTTTTCTCTTTCCAAATATTGGAGCTAATTCAGGGACTACAAATACCTTATTTTTTATTTTTGGTAATAAATCTATATTTTCCAAATCCTTATCTTTTATATTTGAAGCGTGAGAAACAAAAGATTTAGGAGTAAATAAATCAGATTTAAAGGTCAAATCCTTAATACCATAAAATAAATCCAACACAGTAGTTTTTTCAGAACTCGGAGCTCCTTCTAAATTAAGACCTAATGGATTTGACAAGTCTTTTATTCCTAATGAGAATACGAAACCCAAACAACATTCTGTTGTGAATGCCATTCCTGGAAAATTCTTTTCAATAATTTCCAAAGTTTTTTCTATTGTTGTTGATTTAACATCATAACAAAAATATTTCTTTGAGAAATCAAAACTATCTACTAAATTGTATCCAAAATCACTTTCAACCAACTCTTTCCTATTTCCTGTCTTCCAATGAGGGCAATTTTCAAGAGCAATCATTGTTCTTTTGCCTTTTTTCTGTCTGTCTCCTTCATATAAATCTATTATTGAAAGTTTTTCATTCTCAGTTAATTCCCTATCAAAAAATAAATGGATATGATACCCTCTACTTCCTGTTTTGTAAGAATAATAATGCTTGAGGTCTTTCTTGATTCTTCTTATAATTCTTTCATATTTACTTGGGTCTTCCAAATCAATTACAACTTCAAAAGGAAAGATAGTTCTATTGTTAACTATTTCAATAAATTTTTCATCAGCTTGAGCATCAAGATAGTGTCTCCATTTGAAATTTTGTTTATCAATAGTTAAACAAGTTAATTCAAAATCGTGATTTTGTTTTCCTATATCATAATACAAATAATCCAGCCAACCTTTTTTATCCATTATAACTTCTCCTTTATCTTGTTAATTTTCCCAAATGGAATTGTAAGAATGTTTAAGCCTGATTTGATTTTTACATAATTAATGCTTTCCTCAACTAAAATAAAAAAACCTTGAATTATTTGCCCATCATCATTAATATAAGAAATCCACACTTCCCGATTGCCTAAACCCTTATTATTTTCCATTTTCACTCCTTCTTTTTAATAAGATTATTCACCTCTGTGCATAAATCATTGAACTCTTTTGCCTGAGCTTCAAGTGATTTTAAAGTATCAATGTTTTCCATTGCTCACTCCTGCAATTTTTTTAATAGAAACAAAATCACCCACTTCAATACTTGATTTTCTTGGAATTATTACAAATTTCAATCCATCATGTTTCCTAAGCAAAACCTTTTTTATTTCTATTCTATCGTTTGCATTTAGTTGCATATTGTAATAATATTTTAAGAAGTATATAAAGGTTACTATATGGTAAAATATGCAAACATTTATAAATTTAGGATTTATTTTATTTATATGAATAAGAACATATTGGATGTTAAAGAACAGGCTTTAGAAAAGATAAAATCATTACAAAAATTAGAGCCTGACTTTGTAATGAGTTGGCTTGGCGGATTAACTGATTTAGAGCAAAAAATAGTTTCTGTTATGTATATTTACAATAAAGCATTAACAATTAAAGATATAATTAATTCTTTAATTAGAAATACACTCACGGTTTTAACTTCAAAAGATTATCCCCCTCAAATTAAATATATAAGAGAATTTGATTTTCCATTTTTAAGTTATTATTCTCTTGATGATGAAGAAAAACAAAAGATATTAAAAATAGCATCAATGCCCCAATCAGAAGCTATAAATTTTTTAAAAAAGAAACTTAAATTTCCAAGTTTTAGAAGAGTAGATAAAAGTGTTCAGGATTTAATAAATATGGGAGTAGTCCTTGTAAGAGAAGGAGAATTAAAGAATGAAAAAATTAAAGGTCTTTATTATCTAAATCCTGTTATTCGTTCTCAAATTAATAAATTAAAAGTGGGTAAGGATTTTAGCATTGGGCATGTTTCTAATGTGATTATCCGTCATTAATAATTTTAGTTTTGTTTCTTAACATTCTCTTTCACATTCATTAAAGTTTGTTTCCCATTATCAAGAACTATCTTCAATAACTGTTCATACTTATCCAATCTTTCCCTTAAAACACTTAGCTCTTCATTCTTGAATTGCTCACTAATTTTCTCTTCAACCATTCCAGCTCTTGAAATATAAACATCAGGCATTCTTGAAGAAAATGCCCAACCAAACCTATAACATAACTGCTGTCTGTTCATCTTTGAAGCATAATAAGTTGCTGAACTATGCCTAAATAAATGAGCATAGATTCTTCTCTTCAAAACCCTTTGACCTAACCTCTTAAGGAAAAATCTTGTATCATCATATTTTCCTGTATAAACAGGCTCAGATGGTTTAAGATAATGCTCTGACAAATAATCTTTTATGGCTTCTGTGCTATACTGCCAATACAATCCTACTGTTCTTCCTTTTGTTTTGCTGTACTCCTCTTTCAGAGTTATTTTGTAATAAGGGCTATTCGCATTAGGCTCTTCTATATCTTCCTTTCTTATATTCAAGAACTCTTCAATCCTACAACCTGCATCAAACAAAACAGCAATCAAGAATCTCTGCCTGTTATCCTTGCAACCTTTAAACAGTTTAACAACATCATCTTCCTTGAGATATTCTGGAGTTTTATTCTTTGGTATTGTATCAAGCCAATTAGTCAATTCAGCAAATTTTGAAGCATTATCCCTTAATTTCCATTTAAGATAAATCTTCAATGCTTTCTTGAAATCGCATTTTGTATTTTCAGAATAAGGCTTGTTATTTCTTGCATTTTTTATTTTATTACTGCTTAGATCCCTTTCAAAATTCTCCATGTCATTTAAAGTTATATGGCTAAATGGCTTCTTGAAATAATAAAAACACACTCTTAAATTTTCTATATATTTTAGAAGCCTGCTGTTTCCTATCTTCTTTCTTAAATTTATTTTTCCAAGACTTGCTAATCTTAGAAATTCCATCATATCATCTCTATCTTCTTTTGGAATTTTTTTATCTGCAAGAAAACTTTTCTTTCTTACTTCAAGATTAGGCTCATGAATTTTTATCTTGGTGTAAGTCATAAAATTAGATAATTCTGCTTATTTATAAGGTTTTCGAGATTCGATACAAAAGTATCTATGCCCCGTCCGAGATTCGAACTCGGGTCACTGCCTCGAAAGGGCAGTATGATAGACCGGGCTACACTAACGGGGCATTCATGGAAGTTTCTCTTGAAATTTGGTTTATAATCTTTTTGGTTAAATTTATAAATTATATTTGTTGAATCTATTTATCCCCACTTAGCTCAATTGGT
>Ga0209542_10018723_pt1 | contig 11179 bp, 13 predicted proteins | sample RifCSPhighO2_01_FD_184028 | JGI IMG/M metagenome (GOLD analysis project Ga0209542, IMG submission 184028) | Soil microbial communities from Rifle, Colorado - Rifle CSP2_plank highO2_0.1 (SPAdes) (version 2) | ecosystem: Environmental > Terrestrial > Deep subsurface > Rock core/Sediment ...
CGCAAGCTCCTTATGCGCTTGCTTCCCCAGTTCCTCGATTTGTGGCTGCATATTTGTCATACGATATGAATACTAACTCAACTACGATAAAAAGCAGTACGATAATGGCAGAAACCCACCATATCAGAATTCTTTCCAGTTGTAAAAATAGCAGTAAATCCGTAAATACACCTAAAAATACCCCCTGACGAAGTGCCGGGCGCACGCGATATGCCGAAAGTTGGCTGCGAAAAAAGATGGATCGAACAACGTATCCAAGAAGAGAAGTAAGCGAGGCAACTGCCAAAAACATCGCAAGAAAAAAGAGAATAAATGCCAAAGAAGCAGTAGAAGAAAGCGGATCAACCCAGGTGATAATAAGGGCAAGTATTCCCCACGACATAAGCATTGTTGCCAAGGTTCCCAAAATAAATACTTTTACGGTCATAATTGTATTGTACACGATATTAGCGGGTCTGACGGGAGTCGAACCCGCTGCCTTCTCCGTGACAGGGAGACATGCAAAACCGTTACACTTCAGACCCAAGATGTTCCTCTAGAATACAGAATATATGGAGAAAGTAAAGAAAGAACCGTAATACGTTCCCCTCTCCCGTCCTGGGAGAGGGTACTTGCCCGCGATGTCAGGCAAGGGGGTGAGGGGCGTTCATTGCGCTAAATTTCCCCTCATCCCAGTCTCGCACAAAGGCGAGACTGACCTTCTCCCAGAACGGGAGAAGGGAGCGACGTTTTGCTTGAGCAAAAACAAAACCGCCATGAGGCTACCGGCAAGTAATAAAAGTTATACGAATCAAGAAGATACAATCTTGAGGAGAGAGCTTCTTTCCTGATCCGATTCTATTGCTTACCAAGTAGCCGCATAGCGGCAATATATTCTTCTACTAACCCCCCCACTTCGCTAAAGCTACGCGGGGCGCAGCACCAAAAGTGATGGGCTTTAGAAAAGAAGCGGTTGCACATACAAAGATGAACAACCGCGAACAAAAATACTTCTCAACACCACTGAGTCAATCCCGAAGCAATGGCTGATCGGGAGTTATGAGCTCAGCGTCAACAAGTCTGCGAAAAAGCAGCTTGTCGAACTCAACTTCTCCAAAGCATTCGCAGGTGTACGTTGCAAATGTGTGCAAGTCAATCAGACGAACCTCCGCGTCAGACCAATTTGAATTTTCACTCGAATTAATTCCAAGGTCTTCAGCGCTATGCTGAAGCCTTATCTGCACTTCAATGAGCTCCAACACTCGGCTTACAAATTTTCTTCCGACTTCTGCGTTCTCTGAAAACGGCTCTTCCAACATCGTAGCTGCTGTCAGAAGAAGTTTCGCTGCCGCTTCCCAACCGGTAACAGTTCGTTGGACTGCACCAGCCAAAATACTTTCGATCAATTTTATTTTTTTCATAATCTTCCTCTTCAAATTTTCTTGCGCTTTTATTCACAACACGTTGTTGCAAATCCCGTTTAGTTTTGATCCCTCCAAAGCCATCCGCTGGCGGGAATACAAAACTCAACATGTCCCTTGCCGCCTGCGAATTCAAAGTCGGTGAATACAATCAAGGCTCCATCGTCCCGAACCTTCGCTTGCGCCTCAGGAATATTGTCTGAATCAACTCCAGGTTCCCGCATTTTTTCTGCAATATCCGCAGCAAAAACCACGTACATTGCAAGAGACTCTGGAGTTATTAAAACCCTATCCAAAATATCTGGCATGATATCAAACTCCAAAAGGGATTGAACTTTTTTTGTTTCTTCCACTCAAGTCCACAACGACCGTCGTTGCGAACTGAAGAGAAGAGCGGTCGTATCATCATGATACAACCGCTCGAATAAACTTTTTTATAAATGTACTTCTCTCAATCCGTTGCGAGAGAAAGAATTACTAACTCCCTTCCTCTTCTTCGATGGACTGTTCCGCTTTACGAATAAACAAAATACTTGCGAGTGCACACATAGCAAACGCAGTAATATTCTGATCGTCGCCGATACCTTTTGCGGATACTTCGGCGGAAAGCACCTCGCCAATCCGTGCAATATCATCAGCGTGTTCATCTAGAAGCTTCCAGAGCTGATCTTCTTTTGATTTTGCAATAATGTATTGCCGCTTTTTATCGTTCACAATTACTCCTTTTATCTTTATTCTTCGGCTTATCACCTTTATGAACCCGCCGCTGGCAATTTACTAAAAAGATAGCAAATCGCCAGTGGCAGGCGCGCCTCGCCGTATTGGCGAGCCGCTTCCTGCTTGCATAGTACTTCGTTATATCCTGCCGCATGAGTAGCCGGTCGTGGGCTTATAACGTTATGCTATTCAATTTGTAAACGCTTGCCCCTAAACAAAAAGCGGTTAGGTGACATATATAATCTTCGTAAAGAGAGATTGAATATAAATATCACGTAACCGCCTTCGTCCACCATAGCTTTAGCGACGGTGGATTCTCAGTCTTTATACGGCGACTGATAGTACCGCTCTCTCCTCAAAGATGATATTGGTTTGGTTGAAGGTTCGGGAGGTTCAGAGAACCTGTGCTACTGAGTAATTGCCACTATACTCCTATTGTGTAGAAATGTCAAATGTATATAAAGCTAATTGATAATTAATGGCTTTATTGAGAGTTATTATACCCTTCGACTTCGCTCACTCTTCGACAAGCTCAGAGTTTCGTTTCACTCAGGGCATTTTTGCTCTGGCAAAAATGTAGCGGGGATAGGGATTGCACCTATGGTCTCCTGGTTATGAGCCAGGCGAGATACTACTTCTCCACCCCGCGGTGTATTTTCTTCTTGTGTAGCGAGCATACCAGAAGACGAGCTATTTTGCCAATAGTTTTGAACAAAATGCTATAGAAATTGTATTGCGGTATATGCGTAGTATTGGAATATGTGTAAGTACGACCACTAAGAAGCAAACCTTGGTGCGTCTCCACAAGCATCCGGCCTCTTTTTAGAGAAACCGGCTTAACAGCCCCGCCTATTGCGGGGTTGTCTCTTGTAAACGCTCCCCTCTCCCCAATTGGGGAGAGGGTTAGGGAGAGGGCAACCCACAACGCTTGCGACAGCCCTCACCCCTGCCTGCGGGCTAGGCCCTCTCCCCCATATGGGGAGAGGGGAACTCTTTACTTCACTTTTTATCCATATCCCCGTACTCTATAATTCATCGTACGGTGACGTAGCTCAGTCGGTTAGAGCACGGGACTCATAAGCCCGGGGTCGGAGGTTCGAATCCTCCCGTCACCACCATCCTTCGCTCGCAGAGCTTCGGCCGGCAAGCACTTCTACATATTCGGTGGCAGGCCACACAGACAGTCGTGTTATACTTATCAGTATGACTGAATATTCTGCGCGCACGCGGCCGAAACCGCTCGTTGTTATTATTCTCGATGGATGGGGCATAAGCTTGCTTAAAAAAGGAAACGCAATAGCTGCAGCAGATACTCCCACTATGGATACGTATGCGCGCACGTACCCCAGCGCAACAATCAGCGCTGCGGGTATTGAAGTTGGCTTACCAATACATGAAGTAGGAAATTCTGAAACGGGACATCGAAATATTGGCGCAGGCAAAGTGCAGTACCAAGTACTCCCAAAAATAGATAAAGCAATTCTTGATGGATCGTTTTTTACCAATCCTGTTTTTTTGGATGCAATTAATCACGTGACAAAACATGGATCAACTCTTCACTTGATGGGCTTAACTTCACCGGGTGGCGTCCACTCACACCTGAACCACTTGGTTGCGCTACTCGAACTATGCGCAAAGCAAAACATGAAAAATAATGTATATATTCATATATTCACAGATGGCCGAGACTCTCCAAAAATGGAATCATTGGGCTACATACAAACAATTGAGCAGGCTATACAAAAATTTTCCGTAGGAGAAATAGCGTCTGTAACGGGAAGATTTTATGCAATGGACAGAAATAAAAACTGGAATCGCACAGAAGCCGCGTATAATATTCTTACAGGAGGAGTGCGACAAGCAGGGGCGCCAACGGCCGCAGAAGCAATTGCACAATCATACAAACAAGAAGTATTTGATGAGCAAATTCCCCCAACTGCAATTACGCGTGGAGGAGAAAATATAACAAAAATTCAAGATAACGACGCCGTACTCTTTTTTAATTACCGACCAGACAGAGCGCGGCAAATTACACAAGCATTCGTAGCTCCTGAAAAAGTTGATTTCCCGGCCAAAAAATTTCAAAACCTCTTCTTTGCAACTATGACGCAGTACGACCCAAGCATTCCTACTCCCTATGCGTTTACCGAAGACGTTGCCCCCTTTCCTCTTGCTCGCGTTATTTCTGACGCCGGCTTAACACAATTTCATATTGCAGAAACAGAAAAATACGCGCACATAACATATTACCTCAATGTTGGTAATGAAACGCCCTATACAGGAGAAACGAGAGAACTTATTCGATCTTCTAATGTCGATACCTTTGCTGATGAGCCAAACATGCAAGCCGAAAAAATCACAGATAGAGTAGTTGAAGAAGTTGCCAGCGGAACCTATGATGTGTACTTTATTAACTTTGCAAACGCTGACATGGTCGGGCACACTGGTAACTTTGATGCCACCGTTACTGCGTGTTCACACATTGATACATGTATTACAAGAATACATAACGCAGTATTTGAAGCGAGGGGCGTACTATTAATAACGGCCGATCACGGAAATGCGGAAGAAAAAATAGACGTCACTACCGGACGCACACAAACAGGCCATACTAGGAATCCCGTCCCGCTTCACTTAGTTGCACCAAACTTGCAACGAATTACACCAAAAAGCGACGATGAACTTGCTACCATTTTTACCGCTCCAGTTGGAGTGCTTGCGGATATTGCGCCTACCATACTCGACATTTTGCATATCGCAAAACCGCAAACCATGACGGGCGTATCGCTATTACCTTCACTTCGGTAGCTCGGGAGTACGGTTTTTAAAGTCGTGCGCATCTTCATATGCAGATGCAACACGGAACATACGTTCTTCTTGGAAATGCGGTGCGATAATTTGAAGACCGACTGGTAAACTATTTTTTGTCATACCGCATGGCACAGACATTGCGGGAAGCCCGGCCACACTCACCGGTACGGTATATGCATCTGCTAGGTACATAGCAAGAGGATCGGAAGATTTACTACCAAACACAAATGCCGCTTCTGGTGATACCGGACCGGCAATCACGTCAACGTCATGAAAAGCTTTCTCGTATTCTTTCCGAATCAATGTTCGCACTCTTGATGCCTGCCCATACCACGCCTCCACATAACCACTGGAAAGTGCATATGTTCCCATCAGAATTGCTCGCTTTACTTCTGGGCCAAACCCTTCACCACGAATTTTCTTCGTATAATCAATTAATGTTTCAGTATTAGTTTTACTACCTTCATATCGGAGGCCGTCAAAGCGTGCAAGATTAGAAGATGCCTCTGCTTTTGCAATGAGATAATACGCAGCGATTGCGGCAGGAGTAAGAGGGAGAGAAATTTCTTGAACGATAGCGCCTTGCTCTTCTAGAGAATATATCGCTTCTTGCACAATCTTTTTTATTTCCGGATCGATTCCCTCTGCAAAAAACTCTTTTGGTATGCCAATTTTGATGCCTGCAATAGGTTGCCCGCATGATGTGCTATATGCGCCAACTTTTTCTCGCGTGGATGTTGCGTCTAGCGGATCTTTGCCAGCAATAATTTCTAACATAAGCGCGCTGTCACGAACCGTGCGGGTTATGACTCCTGGTTGATCTAAACTGCTGCCATATGCAAGTAATCCATGGCGACTTACTCGACCGTAGGTCGGCTTTACTCCCACAACGCCGCACATTGCAGATGGCTGTCGTACTGACCCTCCGGTATCTGTTCCTAGCGCTGCAAACACCTCTCCACTGGCAACGGCAGCTGCAGACCCGCCACTGCTCCCTCCTGCAACTCGCGTTATATCCCACGGGTTTTTAGTTTGTGGAGGAAGTCCATTATTTTCCGTACTCGAGCCCATTCCAAATTCATCTTGCTGTGTTTTTCCAACTACTACCGCACCCGCATCAAGCAATTTTTGAACCACTGTTGCATTAAAAGGTGATACGTATTCCTTGAGAATTTTTGATGATGCATTTGTATACCCTATTGTTGTTGCGATATTTTCTTTAATCGCAATAGGGAGTCCTTTCAACTGACCATCTTGCCTTACAGATACATCTTCAAATACTTCAACAAATGCATGAATATGCGGCTCCCACTTTTTAATTGCCGAAAGTGACTCATCAACGGTTCGAGGAATATTCATAGAATTTCTGGCAGCGAAAATACTCCGGGCACTTGCACGTGTCCATTTTTACTATTTGCTTTTTGCAATAACACTTCAGGAGAAGTAAGCATATTCTCTTGTACTACGTCTTCACGGGTAACATTTTTAAGTCCAGATACGTCATCAGCAGCTGCAACGCCCGTTGTATCTATAGATCTAATTGTTTGAAAATTGCCAAAGATTTGTGAAATCGTAGAAGCAGCACCTGCTATTTCATCTTTAGAAAGACGCAACCTGGCAAGATCAGCAATCTTGCTAACCTCCGCTTCTGAAACAATCTTTTTGATATCACTCATACTTGCCTACTATATCTTGCCACCTACGAGCGAAGCAAATTCGCTTTCGCTAACCAAGCGCAGGCCAAGCTCTTTTGCCTTCTGCTCTTTTGAACCAGCATCACTGCCAAGCACTACGTAGTCAACACCTAGACCCACAGTAGCTGCTACTCTACCCCCCTGCTCAAGAACTCTTTTTTTTGCCTCCTCTCGAGTGATGTGTTCAAGTGTGCCAGTAAATACAAATGTCTTCCCTATCAGACTGCCTTTCGTTTTTTCATCAAGAATTGTGAGTCCGTTTAGTGTATATGCAGCAAGCAACTGCGCTGTTTCTTTTTTCGCAAAAAAATCAGTTATTGCATCTGCGATTTTAGTACCTATGCCGTCCATGTTTTCTAAGTCTTCTTTTGTGGCAGCACAAAGCGCATCTAGGGAAACAAAACGTCTGGCAATATCCTGTGCTGTGACGTTACCTACGTGAGGTATGCCTAGTGCAACCAGGAAGCGTGCGAGTGAAATTTCTTTTTTCGACTGTATTTCCGTAATAATATTTTGAGCAGATTTTTCGGCAAATCTCTCAAGTGGAAGTAAATCTCCTTCTGTTAGTTCCCATAGGTCGCTCGGCTTTTCAATAAGCCCTTCTTGTAACAGCTGTTCTACAATTTTTTCACCGAGACCTTCTATATCGAAACCCGCTCGCCCCACTGCATGCAAAATACGCTCACGCTGCTGAGGAAAACAATTTTTGTTCGTGCATCGCACCACCACCCCATCCGGATCTTTATATGTTTTTGAACGACACACGGGGCACTTTTTCGGCATATAAAACTGCTTACTTCCTTTTTTTCTGAGCCCCATAATAACACTTACCACCTCTGGAATAATGTCTCCTGCCTTACGAATAATAACCGTATCGCCTACTCGCACATCTTTCCGTTGTATCTCATCTGCGTTATGCAACGTTGCGCGAGATACGATGCTACCCGCAACACGTACTGGAATAAAATGAGCAACAGGAGTAAGCGCGCCGGTGCGCCCTACTTGCACAACGATATCTTCTATCTTGGTAGTCGCTTCTTCGGCAGAAAATTTATACGCAGCAGATCCTCGCGGGGCTTTTCCAACTATTCCGAGCCGCTCGGATACAGCAATATCGTTTACTTTTATGACTAGGCCATCTACTTGGAACGCTTGTGTAAGACGTCGCTTCTCTTCTTTTTTTAGAACATGAGCAATTTCGTCAAGTGTCTTGCATACAACTGCATCAGGAGGTACTGAAAATCCGAGGTCTTGCAGTGCTTGGTATTCTTCTAACCTGGTTGCAACTGGAATTCCCGAAGTGATTTCCCATGCAAAAAACCTAAGATTTCTCGATGCAGCAATTGCTGGATCCAACTGACGAATTGACCCTGCAGCAATGTTTCGAGGGTTTGCAAACAACAGTTTGCCCTGAGCCTGTCGAAGGGCGTTGAGTCTCTCGAAATCTTTTTTGGCTATATACACTTCCCCTCGAATTTCAACCCTTCCAAAAATCATAGTTCGAAGAGAAAGTGGAATTGACTCTATGGTCTTAATGTTTTGTGTTACGTCCTCCCCCGTTTCCCCATCTCCGCGTGTTGCGCCAGTTAGCAATACGCCGTTTTCATATACTACAGACAGCGCCACTCCATCTATTTTCATCTGACTAAAATATTCGTACTCTTGAGCCACGATCTTCTTGTTCCGTTTTTCCCACGCACCAAGTTCTTCTAGTGAAAACATATCAGTAAGAGAAAGCATCCGTTTTGCATGCTGAACTTTTGAAAATTCTGGAAGCGCTTGTCCAGCTACACGCTGGGTGGGAGAATCTGGCGTTACAAACATTGGGAACTCACGCTCGAGCTCTTCTAGTTCATGTTTTAAGCTATCAAGCGCAGCATCAGAAATTTCTTGTCGGTCTAATACATGGTATAGGTACCGATGATGTTCAATTTCTTTTTTTAGCGCCTCAATGCGTTCTTGCCCTTCTTGCTTGTCATTATGGCGCACAGGCATCCGATCCCCCTCCATATTCAATTCTACGAACCACACCTTTATATACTCCCGACGCTTCCAAGTGCGGCATGATTTGCCCAGCAGTCTCTATCGCACACCCCTTACCAATAAAATCAATAACCTCACCACTTGGGTACGTAATAGACCCGCTTTCTTGTACCTCTGCTTCTGTTTGTGCATTTTGTTTCGAAATTTTATACAACATGTGCTCAACACCAGAGTTTGCACCAGAAAATGCCTGCTCTGAAATAAGATAATTTTCTGAAGCACGAATATGTTTGTTCAAAATAGTGGATAACACAATCCCAGCGGACGTCATCATAACGAAAATCAATAATATGATGTACACCACAACGGATCCTTGATTTGTTTTCATAGCGTTATTCGTCATATGCTAATATTTGCCTGGATGTTACGGTGTTTTGGATACTAATCGGAAGTACGCCGCTATTTATGGGCGCAACGGTCATAGTAAGTGTTATAACTCCCTGATTTCCTAATACAAGAGTATTGGAATCAAAATCACTTGGCGTTATGTCGAATAATACATCAGAAATAATTGTACTCGTACTGGTAATAGGTGCAAATAAAACACCGTTAAACTTATCAATCGGACATGCCCCGTTCGGGTCGCTTACTGCCTCACCTCGCTCAAAAATACCTGCTCTTGTGACCCTGTACGAAACGCATGCAGTTGATTGATTTCGAAACATCACTTGTTTTCCGTCTTGCGTAACATCGTACGTAGAGCCGTACGCTGTTCTTGCTTCTTTTATAAATGCTTCCATGGCAGATTGTACGTCGAGAATGAGGGCACCTTGCGCTATACCATGGCGCTGCGTTTCAATAAATCTACTAAAAACTCCTGCGTACACAATAAGAAATATAGAAAATATCCCGATTGCAATGATCAGCTCGATTAACGTAAATCCCCGTGAACGATTTTCCATATTAATACCAATTATATAATTCCTCTATGAGCGACACGCTCTTTTGCCCGCCAGTTGGAAGATTCCAAGATACGGTAGACGTAATCGTAACATATGCGGGAGTACTATTCATTTGAGTACAATCTGCTGTAATGAGTCTACTGTACAACGTGGGCTCAGCACTTGGAGTATGCGACCATGATATATTATTAGCCTGAATATATAATATTGGTTGACTACCATCTCCTACCATCAGGGACTGTCTTACTATTGTTTGATCAATTGTATAGATATTTGTTCCGGGGCTTGTACATATGCCATATTCTGACATCCAATCAGCGTGGGGCGGCGCAGGGTCATTCAGCCACGCATTTTCACGCATCGCTCGGGTAAGATCTATCCCCTCGTGTGCAAGATTTACTGCAATAAATGTATCCCTTCCTGTGGCAACTACTCTATTTGTACTTGTAATTATTTTTGCAGCATACAACGAAGCCACAACAGCAATAAAAAGTCCGATGACTACTTCAATGACCGTGAAACCCTTGTTGGCCTTGGGATCCATATGCATTACTTATTTTTACCGCTATTACCGCTATTACTGTTTTCACTGCTACTGCTGCTACTGCTACTATTACTGCTATCACCAATATCAATAGTTCCCAGTGAATGCACCGTAACCGTACGCGTGCTTCCATCAGTTGCAATTAGAGTAATTGGTGCTGCGTCATTTGCTACGCCGAGTAAACCACCGTCTGCATACGTTTTCACCGTTGGAGGTGCACTTATAAAGAGGAATGATATTGCGCTACCATCAAGTACCGTTGAAACGATATTCTTCCTGCTGATTTCATAATCCCCCGAAACACCTGTCTCATACGTATATTGGTCCTGGTTTGCGGTATTAGCATATTGGATAAGCTCACCATACGCGAACGCCACACCTACGTCTGAACATGCTGCACGAGCGGGGTCATCAACGGCTAGCCCGGGCAAACAATCAGCTGGACGAACTTGATTTATAGTGCGTTGCTTCGAGTCGAGCAGCATTGCTCGAAAGTTTTCTGTATCCGTAACTAATTCCTGATGAGAGCGAAGGCCGGGGATAGCAGTAAGTCCTAAGACTGTTAGAGTACTGATAATAGCTACTACTACTAGTGATTCTACGAGGGAGAAACCCCACTTCGACCCGCCAACTGGCGGGGCTTCGCGGGGCAGGCCCTTCTGCTTGGAGTTATTTTCAGACATCCCCCGTATTATACCCCTAAAAACATAAAAAACCTATCCACAACATTTGGAAATATCATAATGAAAAGTGCTGCACCTGCTAAAAATGGCCCAAATGGAATTGCTGTTTTCGGAGTTACATTCTTGGTGGCAAGCAAAAAAAGACTTATCAAACCACCCGCAAAAAAAGAAAAAAAGAGCAACGTAACAACTCCCTGTAATCCAAAAAGAATTCCAAGCGGAATCATCAATTTTACATCACCAAACCCTATGCCTCTTACACCTGTGCCTATCCATAAAAGATAAAGGCTGCCGGCTCCAGCAAGCACGCCAAAGGCAATGTCGTTTATATCCCTGTGGATAAGTAGTGCGTATACGGACGCGACTGCCGTTAAGGCGTATATAT
>Ga0209542_10018727_pt1 | contig 11177 bp, 11 predicted proteins | sample RifCSPhighO2_01_FD_184028 | JGI IMG/M metagenome (GOLD analysis project Ga0209542, IMG submission 184028) | Soil microbial communities from Rifle, Colorado - Rifle CSP2_plank highO2_0.1 (SPAdes) (version 2) | ecosystem: Environmental > Terrestrial > Deep subsurface > Rock core/Sediment ...
ATAATGATTTAAATACCCCTCAAGCTTTAGCGGTTATGTGGGAGTTAGTAAGGGAAAAGGGTCAAGGGGAAAGGGAAAAGTCGGCAATATTATTAGAGATGGATAAAGTTTTGGGACTAGGATTGAATGAATATATTGGAGTAAAAATTGAAATTCCAACAGAAGTTATGGAATTAGTTGAAAAAAGGGAAAGAGTCAGAGAGCAAAAAGATTTTACAAAGTCTGATGAAATTAGAAAGCAGATTAATGATTTAGGCTTTAGTGTAGAAGACTTAAGTTCTGGACCAAAGCTCAAGAAGCTTTAATTTTTTCTAATCCGGTGAGAAACTGAAACAGATTTCTCCTCATCTGAGTAGTCAACCTTACCAAAAATAGCTAAGAACAGCCCTATCAGAATTAAAATAATCAACGGTAGATAATAACTTACATAGTCAACAATAGGTTTTATTATAAAATCCATTTTGATTACCTCTTCTTTACTATTGTAACACCAACTGCTAGTAGTATCAATCCCCCTAGTAAGAAATTAATTGATCGCTCAACTGGAAAATCATCTGGTAGCCCAACCACTTTTGGAATAAAATATGCTCCTAATGAAAAGAGTATAACCCCTTGAGCAATATTAGAGAAGGCTCCGGCTAGCAGGTTCCACTGGTGAGTTTTAAATTTGAAAGAATCGAGCATACCCTAAATATATCATAAGCCTTTGGGGATGGCAGCTAGCCTGGAAATAATGTCTTCTCCAACGTATCTTTGGACTTTTCCTCTTTCATGAGAAGGTGAATCACTAAGAATCCGATCCAATAGATAGGGAGCATTTTGCCTGATACTTTTGTCCCAGGGGAAAGCACCACGGACTTCGTACATTACCATATGTGGGTATAGATCTAAAGCTATAAAAGCCTGCTCGATTGAATCAACGTTTAGCGACCACCAATTACTTTTTCGCATTTTTATCAATTCTGAGTTATCTTCTGGAACTAGTAAAGATTGGTAGTGTAGCTCAGCTTTATCAGCCATAAAGTCATTATCCACGCGATAAACAGCTGGTCCAAATCTTCTAAAATCTAAGTAATGCCTGATCCAGTTAGGACGGGGTTCCAAATTCCATGCCAACCCATCCCATTTCAACTCTGGTGTAAAATCAATATCTTCATCCTCACCGGATACCAGCTTTATACCACCGATCTCTTCCATAGCAAAGTAGGCAGTTAGAGGTTCCGTGCGTTCCTCATTATCTGGACCAATCTGAATTGCTAATCCAGGGATTGTCCAGCAATGCTGGTTGTCCAATAAGAATGCAAAACAGGCGTTTGCTTGATGATCATCATAATTTCCTAGTTCATATTCTTTGGTAATTTTATAATCTGAATCTTCTAAATATGGTAGAGGAAGGGTTAAAGTTTGTAGATCCTGACCTCTGGTAACCTGCCAAATCTGGGATAACTTATCAAATCGCTTCCTCCCTGACTTCTGATCTGGGTATACTTCACCAAAATTTGCTAAACGTTTTTCAATTGGCAATTGGATTTCAACACCTTTAGCTAGATGAGGATATAAATAAATAGCCCGGAGTAAGATATCATTAAGGGTTCTCATGCGTGCTTTAGATTCATTAAACGAGTAACCAGCAATACTTGTTGGTAAAAGTGGATTAATGAGCCTTGATATTTCGTTATTGATGCCAGTTATGCCATCAGACTCAAGTTTAATAATATGACTGATATCCTCGTTAAACCGCTTAAATCTATTTCTTAAGGGTTGACCTAAATCATCTGAATTAACCAATACAGAGCTAGCCTGGAGTAGTTCAGCACCGATAGGATATCCAATAAACCCAAAAGAGGAACTTTCTATTAACGCGCGAAGCTTTACTTCAGTAACTGTTAGGTGTTTAGAATCTGAAGGCATTAGCCGATCGATTGAATGAATTGTAGCGTAGAGGTTTTCTCTAACTGGTTCCAAATTTGTTTTGGGGGTTTCAATTGTGGCCATAAACTAATAGTTAAGACTATATATTTTTTGAAGCCAGTTGTCAAGAAAAGCTTTTTCTGGTAAACTCATTGCATGTTTGAAAAGACTACTTTAAAAAATGGTTTAACTCTAATTACTGTGCCGATGAATCATTTGGATTCGGTAACTACTTTGGTAGCAGTTGGAGCTGGCTCACGATATGAAACCAAAAAAATAAATGGCATCTCACATTTCCTGGAGCATATGTTTTTTAAAGGCTCTACTAAATATCCCAGCGCGGAGCAGATCTCCACACTGGTAGACGGTATTGGTGCTGTTAATAATGCTGCCACCAATAAAGAGTATACGTATTATTGGATTAAATCTGCTGCTAAACATTTAGAACTATCCTCAGATATTCTTTCATCCATGATTAAAGAATCCCTGTTGCAAGAAGAGGAGGTTGATCGGGAAAAAGGAGTGATCGCCGAAGAGCTCCGGATGTATCGAGACAATCCAACCAGGTATATCTGGGATTTATATGAACGGTTGCAATTTGGTGATCAGCCTCTGGGTTGGGATATTGGCGGCAATGAAAAAACCATCAACAGCCTAGTGAAAAAAGACTTTGTTGAATATATGAATAGTTTATATTCACCAAGTAATATGGTATTAGTTTATGCTGGCAAAATTCCAGCAAATATTAAGAAGACTGCTGAGCGATATTTTGCTTCCTTACCAAAAAGAAATTCCCATAAGTCGCTGTCCTATAAATCCCAAAAACAAACCGCACCTAAGATAGATATCTTTTATAAAAAAACAGACCAGGCTAATTTAATTTTAGGTGTTGAAGGGTATGATCGCTATAATCCCAAAAGATATGCGGCTGGCCTTCTGGGTACAATTCTAGGTTCTGGAATGTCATCCAGGCTTTTTTTGCAGGTTAGGGAAAGACGGGGACTGGCCTATCATGTTAGCGCCGGACATGATAGTAACATTGATACTGGTACTTTTACCGCCTATGCTGGACTTAAATTGGAAAAAGTCTACGAAGGGCTGGAGGTTATTTTAGCAGAGTTGATGAGAACAATGGCTGAAAAAGTAACTCCAGATGAACTTAAAAAAGCTAAAGAGATGATTAGGGGGAATTTGGCACTTAGAATTGAGTCCACAAATTATTTAGCTGAATATGCCGGCATTAAATTTGTTTTAGACCGTGAGCTGGAAACCTTTGACGAATATCTAAAAAAGATTGATGCAGTTACAGCGGAAGATATTCAAAAAGTCGCCAAAGAGTTATTCCAGAAAAATCGATTTAACCTACAAATTATCGGCCCCTTTAAATCCACAGAAAAATTTAGAAAACTACTAAGCTAAAGAGTTGGTAGGGTAGTCCTGCTCAGATCAATTAGGCACGCCGACGCATGACAAATATGCTACGATCGTAGTATAAATGTCAACTTAATCTAATCCTAGAGTATTCAACTTAATCAGTATAGCCAGGAATTCTTAATTTTAGTATAATTACTAAAATGAAGGTGATTGATGATTTCTTAAACGGGATTACAATGTATCGGCTGATGTTTCAGTTTTTGGTGATACTGCTGATCATTGCGGTAGCTTACAGTTTCCTTGGAATCCTGCCCTTTAATCCAATTAGTTTAATTCTGACTAGCTTGTTTTTTGTGGGGGTATGCTGGGTAGCTAATACCTGGCTATCTAAAATTTTTAAAGCCCCCACCAACTTCGAATCAGTCTATATTACCGCCTGCATTTTATCACTGATCATTTCGCCCTTTAAATCAATTAATGAGTTGCCGATTTTTTTTGGAATAGCAGTCATTGCGATGGCTTCAAAATATATTTTAGCCATAAATAAAAAACATCTTTTCAATCCATCAGCCGTGGCAGTAGCTTTAACAGCGATATTCCTAAACTTTGAGGCGACTTGGTGGGTGGGTCAGATGGCAATGGCACCTTGGGTATTAATCGGCGGTTTATTGATTGTTAGAAAAATCAAACGCTTTAGTCTAGTACTAAGTTTTGGGTTGGTTGCAATAGTGCTGTCATTATTCCAGGGGACATTTTATCTTAACTCACCATTATTGTTTTTAGGATTAATTATGTTGACTGAACCTCAAACTACGCCACCAACTAGAAGGTTACAAATTATTTATGGTAGCTTAGTCGGTTTATTCTATTCCTCAGGTTTAAATTTTGGGACAATATATGCCACACCAGAAGTCTCACTACTTTTAGGAAATCTTTATAGTTACCTTGTCTCGCCAAAATATAAACTGGTTTTGAAATTAAAAAAAAGAGATAATATTGCGCCGCCTAGTATTGATGAGCTAACTTTTACAGCTGATCAAAAAATTGATTTTCAAGCTGGACAATATTTGGAATGGACATTGCCTCACCCAAAACCTGATACCAGGGGGGTCAGGCGCTATTTTACAATTGCTTCAAGCCCAACTGAAGATGATATCAAGCTTGGGATTAAGTTTTACGACAAATCGAGCAGCTTCAAAACAGCCCTCGGTCGAATGAAAATCGGCGATAGAATTACCGCCTCCCAACTTTCCGGTGAGTTCACATTGCCAGAGGATCCTAGCCAGAAACTGGTTTTTATTGCCGGAGGAATTGGGGTAACGCCATTTAGAAGTATGATCCAATTCTTGCTAGATAAAAATGAGAAACGCAACGCAATACTTTTTTACAGTAATAAAATAGAGTTAGATCTAGTTTACCAGAATATTTTTGATAAGGCGCAGAAGCAATTGGGTATTAAAACGATATATACTCTAACAGATAAAGAAACTGTTCCCAAAAAATGGGCAGGCAAAGTTGGGTATGTTGATGCTAATATGATCAAAAAAGAAGTACCGGATTTTAAGGAGCGGATTTTTTATATCTCTGGTCCTCATTCCATGGTCGATGCTTTTGAAAAAACTCTTGAAGAGATGGGCATCCCGCAGTCCCAGATCAAAATCGACTTTTTCCCCGGCTATGTGTAATGGTATAATCTCGTAGTGAAACAATTGCTGCTGGGAATTTTGTTGGTGGTGGGATTACTTGGAGCAACTCATCTATTTACATCCAAACCGCCAGCAAGTTTAAAAACAATTATGGAGCAACCAGATGATTTTGGTGAAGCTGAAAGGCAGCCACATGCCCTGTCAATTGAAGCTCTAAGGTTAGGGGATTATCCCGGGTCAGAGATTGCGATTGAACAAGAGCTGTCTCCAGGTACAAATTACCAAAGGTATCTAACCTCCTATAAATCCGAAGGCTTAAAGATTTATGGCCTATTGACCGTACCAAATGGGAAGACTCCCGCGGGTGGCTGGCCAGCGATTATATTCAATCATGGTTTTATTCCTCCAACTGAATATCGGACGACTGAAAAGTATTTGGCTTATACTGATGGTTTTTCTCGGAACGGTTATGTATTGTTTAGGCCTGACTACCGCGGACATGGTAATTCAGAAGGACAGCCAACTGGTGCTTATGGCTCCAGTAGCTATACGATCGATGTTTTAAACGCCGTGTCTTCAATTAAAAAATACCCAGCGGTTGACCCAAATCGAATTGGAATGTGGGGACATTCCATGGGAGGACATATAACTTTAAAAAATATGGTTGTTAGTAAAGATATCAAGGCAGGAGTAATTTGGGCTGGGGTTGTCGCCAGCTACCCAGAATTACTAAATAATTGGCGTCGGCGCTCGCCATTCCCTACGCTCCCTGGGAATACTAATCCCACAAATTCTAGGAATTGGAGGAATACCTTGATTGCTGAGTATGGGGAGCCAGATCAAAACCCTGATTTTTGGAATTCAATCTCTGCCAATGCTTTTTTAAGTGAGATCTCGGGTCCCCTGCAATTGCATCACGGAACTGCTGACACCTCAGTGCCTTTGGCATTCTCTGAGAAATTGGAATCTCAGATGAAAGAAGCGGGGAAAATTGTTGAGCTATATACTTATTCTGGAGATGACCACAATTTGTCGGCTAATTTGGGGATAGCCCTAAACCACTCAGTCGAATTTTTCGACAAGTACTTGAAGGATTAACCCCCCGTTAGTTGTGCGAGACTAAATAATATCCAGGAGTAATTTTCTATTAAAGTCTGTATTTACTTCCTCAAAACTCCTGACTGGTATTACATTTTCTGGAAGTTCTATCCCAGCCCATTTAAGGAGCCATGGGTTATTTGAAAAATTTCTAAAAAGATACACATGAACATTCTTTATTCGAGCCATCCTTAATGCTGGGTTCAAATCATCTTCAAGATGTACTACAGTAAATCCTTCACTGATAAGCTGCCTGGCTTTATACTCCTTCCACATTGCAGAGCTGGTACTTTCATTGAGCAACCATCTGACGAATATTTCTTCATACTGGGGACCTAAATCCTGATGGGTAACCTGATGTACTGGTTTAATTCTTCCGGATAATGCCATTAAGTGGATCTCTCTTTTATGTGCTTGAGCTATTTCACTTAGTGTCCGCAGTCCCGATATCCCCTCGGGGTTTATTCTCCTATTACGATGTGTAATAGCTGTAATTCTTTCCAACCCTTTTCCGATGATACTGGTTGGTGATGCATAAGGCGTGACCTCAAAGATCTCATCAGGTATTTTGTATTGCCTTGTCAAAAGTTTTCTTAAGGTAGTTAATGGTGTCGGAGCTTTAATGTGAACTCCATCTAAATCATTTGTTATTACAATTGGCTGTTTCTCTTGTAGACTCATTCTAAGAATTATACCAATCTACAGGTATGTCAGTCCAATCTCTGGAATTGGCTCGGGTTTTTGGTACTTGCTGCAGGTTTTTTGTATTCTAACTATCTGTTCTGGAAGAAATTGTCCTGTCGCGCATAATGTTACACCTTCAGGAACTAATATTTGTGCTAATGTTGGGAGTGCATTGTTCGTCCCAGAGGTTATAGATTTTCTCCATGTGCAGCCACTAGTATCTGGTTTATAAGAAATACAAAAGTTGCTCCTAGATTCAATGTTCATATTAAGGAATTTTACAATAATCTGAACTAAAAATCAATTTGACGTAATTAATCTACAAAGGTTAAGGCAGTGCCTTTTTTGCCGGCTCGTCCAGTTCTACCAATCCGATGGATATAATCATCTAGGGTTTGGGGCATTTCATAATTAATGACATGAGTAACATCAGAGATATCTAGACCTCGGGATGCCACGTCTGTAGCCAGTAGAATTTGGATTTCGTCGCGTTTAAAGCTTTCCAAAATCCGATTCCGATAGCCTTGTCTTTTATTGCCATGGATAGCTCCGACTTTAAAGCCTCGATATTCCAACTCTCGATTCAGTTTTTCAATACCATGTTTGGTCCGGCCAAAAATTAGCACTTTATCAAAACCGTCTGAAATTAGCAGGTCATGTAAATGTTCAACCTTGGATTTTCCTGGAAGAACCTTTATAACATCCTGATTAATGTTTTCTAGGGTGTCAGTTTTTTTAACGGAAACAGTAATTGGATCTTTGACAAAGTTTCTTAAGATTTCAGAAACTTTAGGTGAGATTGTAGCTGAGAAAAAGAGTGATTGTCTAACGGGTGGTAGAAGTGACACAAAATATTTAACGTCCTGAATAAATCCAATATCAACCATTAGGTCAACTTCATCCAAGATAATAATCGAAAAATTAGCTAAATCCAACTCTTTTTGACGAATTAAATCTTTTAACCTACCTGGTGTACCAATGACAACATGAGGGTTTCTTCTCAGCTCATGGATCTGGCGGTACATATTAGCTCCACCAATAATAGAAGTGGAATAGATCTTCATGCCATAAGTTAAACTAGTTAACTCTTGTTGGATCTGGGAAGCCAGTTCCCTGGTTGGTGTGACAATTAAGGCTTTTTCGTCTCTATTTTTGAAAATTTTATCAATCACTGGGATTAAAAAGGCCGCTGTTTTGCCAGTTCCGGTATTAGCTAGGCCAATTAAGTCGCGTCCTTGTAAAATTGGTTTAATAGCTTGATCCTGGATTGGGGTAGGAGTGGTGTAGCCTTTTTTCAATACGTTTTCTAGCAAAGTTCCAGAAATCGGAAAATCAGCAAAACTTAAATGCTCCATTGGTTTTTCAGTATCAGCAGTAGCGGTTGCTGGGTTTTGATTCATGATTTGATTTAAATCAAAGCTGCTTTTTTGTTTGGAAAAGCCTCGAGGATTGCCTCGGAAGCGACTATAGTTATTATTGGGCCGCCTAAAGCTAGCCCTACTTCTATTAAAAGTTTGTGTCATAAAACAACAAAATGACTGGTTATGTACATTAACCAGCTTTTGTATATATTGAAAAGAAAAAGGCCTTTGGCCTTGGAGAGTAATCTGAAGAACGTAACCTCGCGAACCTGATCGCCCTAGACAATAAAAGATTGTGTAGTTTAAGAGGAAAAAATCAACTAATAACTCTGGATTCTAAATCAATAAAGGTAGTATACCACACTTTACCCCAAATAGCAAATAAACTATCTACTTGCTATAATAATCTTATGGGGCCAGAAGATTCACAACCCGACCAAAAAGAGCTAGGAATACAAAATGAACCAAGCTTTGACCAATTAAAGCAAGCTTTTGATCAGGCACGTTTAAACCTAAAAGGAACAGATCCTGCCACCAATGGTGCTCTCAAAGAGGCTGCTCTTAAGGCAGAACTCCCTTATCGCCAAGCACAGATTAGAGATTTTAGAGCCAGAGGGATAGCTCCAGCTAGTAATGCTGAGTACCTGGAAGCAGCCAACCGGCTTCAACCTGGTCAAAGTTATAACCCTGATAATCCAATTGAGTCCTATATTTCTTATAAATTAAGGTCAGGAGTTGATATAAACGCTTTGCGAAATACAGCAAAATTCTTGCTGGAAAACGAGCAATCAGATAGACGAAAACTTGAAATTGCCAAAAAAAGAAAAGCTGGATCCCCTGTTATTCTAACATCACCAGACTACCAGGATCTTAAGGTTTACGAAGATATCGGTTGGTCTATCGACCAAATCATAAACAACCTAGAGACATCTATACAGCAGAGAGAACAGGGACAAGTATTTAAACAAGCTGTGCTTAGACTCAGAATACTGCAAGAATCAAGCCAAAAAGCAGTCCTTCCGCCAGAAATTACCAAAACTTTATTGGATAAAGCAGGGGTAATCACTTTAGATGAGGCACAAAGAAATACAAAAACAGTGTCAGTTAACGAATTTTGGGTAAATAGTATGCGGGCACCCAATTGGGAACCAGACCCGACTAATGAACGCTGCCCTACGATTACTCCAGAGTTCGTACCTGCTGAGGCAGTTGATCTTCGTAAAGCTGAACCAGGAACAATAGTATATTGGAAAGGTAGTCATCCTTCAGCTATTTATACACTCCGAGTAGAACCAAATGGTAAATTAACGGCCTGGCAAGATCAAACTAGACCAGGTATTGTGGGAGACATGGTAGAAATCGAGACAAACGACAATTCAAGGGGCAATGAAGATAAAATATTAATGTATCCAGGAATACTAATTTCCCAAATGGCAACAACGATGCCATACTTTGAATTTGACAAAAATGGTAAACCAGAAAAGCCAACTGAAAAATGGTCCGACTCTATCCGTCAAATCTACGTCAAGCCAACGAAATAATTGTACTTTCCTTTTAATTCATGCCCTATTCTCCTAATATGACCTCTCTTTAACAACCTTCCTTTTATTGAATTGGTACTTTGATTTAGCGAAACCAACTACTACTTTAACCAAACTAAGTCCAGATACTGGCAAATTAGCTGCATAAAGTAGAATTTATGAGTCATATAGTTCTTTGTGGGTGCCGAAGTGGGTAAAATAGGCAATTAGCTCACCATTTTCCTGAAACTCCCCATATATTGCTCGGTAATCATTAGTAATATCAATGCTTCTTAACCCTTCGTATGGTTTACGCAACAGATGATTATTCAATTGTGGGTCATTTGGATTTTCAGCAAAAAGCGAAATTTTTTCCCTAAAGCTTTTGCGGATTCTTTTATCGAGTTTTTTGATTTTTTTAAAAAGATCAGGATCTAATTTAACGTTCATATACCCTGGTCTTCAAGCCACTTAACTGCTTCTTTACCACTGCGGAAAACTGGAGAACCTTTTCCTTCTGCTCGATTTTTTAGTGCCTTTTTAAGAGTTCGTTTAAAGTATGCATTTGGTATCTCATTAGGTCGGTTAAGCGCTACCCTTTTAGCTTGAATGAAATGCTTTAAATGATCTTTTATAACATCACTAAGGGATAGACCCATTTGTTTGGCGGTTTCTTGGGCTTGTTTTTTGGTAGTAGCGTCAACTTTAATGGTTATAACTTGTGAACTCATATTATTAGTATACCCAAAACTATAACTTAGTGTCAATTTTATTAGATTAAAGCTGGTGCTGGACTTTCTTTGAGGTATCCTCAATAATGATATTAGTGATAAAAAATCCGCCTTCAATAAGCAAAGCTTGCGAGCTTCGCTCTAGGAGTTACGGCGGACGAAGGAGGTGATTTAAATGGATGTTCCTGTGAATTATTTGGCGGTACTCACTGCCGCTATCGCTTCAATGGCGATTGGATTTTTGTGGTATTCGCCGTCTCTTTTTGGTAAGCCTTGGATGAAATTAATGGGTCACACTGTGGAGAGCATGAAATCTGCCCAGAAAAAAATGGGTATGTTATATGGACTCAGCTTTGTTTTAAGCCTAGTTACGGCCTATGTTTTAACCCATGTAATGGTTTTTGGGCAAAGTTATCTTGGTTATACTCCTTTAATGGGTGGTTTAAGTTCAGCTTTTTGGATGTGGTTAGGGTTTGTGATGCCAGTTCAAGCGACCGATGCTATCTTTGGTGGTAAAAAATGGGCCCTGGTTGGGATTAATACTGGCTATCAACTAGCTGCACTCTTAGCCATGGGATTCGTGATCGGATTGATGGGGTAAGAGGGTGTTGCCTAAAGCTTCCGGGTATGTTAATCTAGAAAATATGGATCAAGCAGATGAAAAGTGCCCAAAGTGTGGCAATCCTTTAGCTGAAGTCAGTGAAACAGCCACTGGTAAAAGGTTGCAGCGCTGTAGCACTGGTTCTTGGAATAAGGAAACTAGGCAAAATGAGGGTTGTGACTATGTTAAATGGTTAGAAACCCCGCCTCAAGAACTGGATGAAAAGTGTCCTAAATGTGGCAATCCTTTGA
>Ga0209542_10018728_pt1 | contig 11177 bp, 11 predicted proteins | sample RifCSPhighO2_01_FD_184028 | JGI IMG/M metagenome (GOLD analysis project Ga0209542, IMG submission 184028) | Soil microbial communities from Rifle, Colorado - Rifle CSP2_plank highO2_0.1 (SPAdes) (version 2) | ecosystem: Environmental > Terrestrial > Deep subsurface > Rock core/Sediment ...
AGAGTGATGTACTCGAGGCTCTCGTCTCCCTCGGCTACGGTCGTCGCGAAATCCAAGATATCCTCCGCAAGCACCCACCAAATGGCAAGAATACAAGTGAACGTGTCCGCGAGATCCTAACAATAATCGGTCGCAAATAAAAAATGTTGGGTAAAATATTACAACAAACTAAGCGCCTCATTCCGTCTCGCCTCTTCCGCCTCTTCCAGCCGGCGTATCACTACGTTCTTGCTTGGCTTGCATACGTATATTATGGCAATCCTTCGCAATATATAAAGTTGATTGGGGTAACGGGCACTAAAGGCAAGTCTACAACCATAGAGATACTGAACGCCATCTTGGAAGAAGCCGGATTCTCTACCGCCCTCTCATCAACCCTCCGCACCAAAATTGCTGGCGTATCGGAAGACAACCTCTACAAGATGACCACACCGGGGCGCTTCTTCATTCAGAGATTCTTGAAGCGGGCGGTAATTGCAGGTTGTGACTATGCCATTGTAGAGCTTACAAGCCAATCAGTATTGCAGAACAGACACAGATTCCTTGAGCTTGATACTCTTATCTTCACCGGCATCCACCCCGAGCACATAGAGGCACATGGTTCCTTCGATAAATATCTTAATTCCAAATTACAATTGGTCAAGCGCCTGGGTAAATCCACCAAAGAGCGTCGTGTAGCGATAGCCAATATAGACGATCCACTTGGGGAACTATTCTTACGGGAAAACATAGAATTAAATATTGGCTACCATCTCGTGGACTGGCCCGGATACAAATTCGCACTGCCGGGCGACTTCAATAAATTGAATGCTATTGCCGCCATTACCTGTGCCGTGTCGGAAGATGTAGGCATCAAAGCCATTAAGAAGGCTATGGAGAATATGCAAGGTGTGCCTGGGCGGATGGAGTACATCAGCGCGGCCAAAGATATGGGTATTGAAGTGATCGTGGACTATGCCCACACCACTGGCTCACTCGAGGCTGTCTACAAGCTCTTCCGCGAGCGACCCATTATCGCAGTCTTAGGCAGTTGTGGTGGAGGTAGAGACAAGTGGAAGAGACCCCAGATGGCGGCCACTGCCGAGCAATACTGCAAACACATAATCCTAACCAACGAGGATCCATATGACGAAGACCCCAAGGCCATCGTGGGCGATATGCTTGTGGGCATGAAGGATCAGACGAAAGCTATAGTGGAGATGGATAGACGCAAGGCAATCGCGAAGGCTCTCTCTCTCGCGATCGTTTCGCCTCTTGGCGGTGGGACCGCTTCCCCTATCGTTTTGATTACTGGCAAAGGCACCGACCCATTCATCATGGGTCCGCACGGCACCAAGCAAGAATGGTCTGATAAGCGCGTAGCCGAAGAAGAACTAGCTAAGTTGGCACATTAATGCCGGAACTGCCAGAGGTTGAGACGACAGTGAGAGGCTTACGGGAGAGAGTGGTGGGGACTACCATCACCGACTTCTGGTGCAATGCACCGGGGATGGTGAGGTATATGACACCAGAAAAGTTGGGTAAAGAAATTAAGAGAGCCAAGATAATTGGAGTAAGGAGAAGGGCAAAGAATATCCTGATGGATCTAAATAACAAGAAAAGTCTGGTCATACATATGAAGATGACGGGTCATCTTTTATACGGAAATTATAAAAGATGGAATGAGAAAGGAGCAAGGAGCAATTTGCCCGCTTCGCTCGCGAAGCGAGGCGAGCAAACATGGAAAGCAAAGGGAGAAGGACCACTACGGGATGATCCTTACAATAGATTCGTGCACGTAGTGTTCACGCTCGACAATGGTCATCACATCGCATTCTGTGACATGCGGAAGTTCGGCAAGATTGCTCTGCACAGGACAGATACCTTGCATACAAGTAAGGAACTATCCTCTCTTGGACCCGAGCTGTGGGAACTAACCTCGAAACAATTTATACCGATATATCGGCATATAAGCAGAGGCAAGATTAAACAGAAATTGTTGGACCAAACTCTGCTTGCCGGGGTGGGTAATATATACTCGGATGAAGGCTTGTGGGCCTCGAGTATCCACCCAAAATCAATCCCGGGCAAGATTCCAGAAGATAAGCTCCGCAACCTATTCGCTAATTTAGTTAAGATAACCAAGAAGAGTCTGGCCACAGGAGGCGACTCCATGAGCGATTACCGCAACGTGGACGGGGTGGGTGGGGGGTTTCAGAACTTCCATAAAGCTTACCGAAGAACGGGCAAGCCCTGCACACTCAGAGGATGCTCTGGTACAATTAAGCGCATTGTAGTAGGAGCACGTTCCACTCACTACTGCCATATTCATCAAAAGAAGTATGCCTAGAGACAAAACCTTGATCACTTCCCTTCTTCTGCTTGCTAGTCTGATAATTATTCTTGTCACTCTTACCAAAGTCACGGTGATCGAGCAAACAGAGAAGGTCCCTGTAAGTGATTATGCTAAAGTCTCTCTCACCGACCAATCTAATACGAGCGACCCGAATACGGAATACTTGACCATAAATATCGCGCCACCTGGTAACTCCCCTACTGTGGTGACTGGCTGGAAGATTGTGGGTGGCAAATATAATATTAATGTTGGCAAAGCGAGCACCCTTCCAAAGCAAGGCAAAATCAATGAGGAAGTGCCTATTGTAATTACCAAACCAAGTGTATTAATCATATCCACCGGTCATTCACCTATTGGCGTATCCTTCCGTGAGAATAAATGCACTGGCATACTCGGCTATTATCAGATTTACACCCCACCACTTACACCATCTTGCGAAAACTGTCTTAACAAAACTGATTACCCTGACTACAATAAATGTGTGGAAGAACATAGGAATGAATCTGACTTCTTCATTAATGCTTGGCGGGTCTATGTTGGAACTGACATCGAGCTATGGGCGGAATCATTTGAGGTAATCCGCTTATACAATCAAGAGGGTGCACTCTTAGATAGTCTCCGTCACTGATCAAGGAGGCTAAAAAGGGCGACACCCGCGGCTACACTGACATTGAGACTCTCCTTCCTTCCGCGCATTGGAATCTCGATAATCTTGTCGCACAGATCCAGCACATCTTTGCCAATCCCTTCTACTTCTTGGCCAAGAACGAGGGCAAAATCTTTTACCAGCTTGTAGTCTTTGTAATTCATTGCCCTCTCGTCTTGCTCTAACGCCACCCATTCATAAATCTTAAATCGTAAATCTTGAATCATTTCCTTCACACTCTCTATCCTCTCCCATGACACGTTCTCCTCTGCTCCTAGAGCAGATTTGTGGAAGTCTTTACGCGCCCGCCCGAACCTATCAAGTGGTCCGGGGGTAATGCCACATAAGTAAATCTTCTCCACGCCAATAGCCTCGGCCGTACGGAAAATAGCCCCCACATTGTAAACACTCCGGATATTATCTAGCACCAGCACGCACTTCATGTTTATCCCCCCGGAAGGAATCGAACCTTCGTCGATCGCTTAAAAGGCGGTTGCTCTACCATTGAGCTACGGGGGGAAATAATCTCTCAATCGCCTTAATCTTCTGTAGATTACACGCTAAGGATGAATTGCTCAAGGGCAAGCTTGCCCCCCTCACCCGAGGCATGGCTCTCGGACCAAATGTCGAGAAGGTTATTCGAAAGCCTTATTAGTTCGCTTTCACCATAGATCGTGGCACCTTGTCGAGACTTGGAATAGACGTATGGGTGGAGATCTGTTTCGCTTGCACTCCCGTAACGCATAGAGACCAACATAGCACGTACTTGCCAAGAGAGTTTCCAGAATATCCCCTCTACATCAGCGCTCTCATATATAGCACGCCAGTACTCAATCCACAAACTCCGTTTGTCTCGCTTCGTGAGAGCATCTGTAATTCGGAAGGACTTATTCTTATTTTCCTTCTCTTCTCTAACTTTTGTCGCAAGTTCACAGGCGCTTAGGTCATACTGCTCAATCTTTGAGCCAATCTTCTCGAGTTTCTTTCTTTCAGTTGCTTTCAACTCACCCAAAAGAATAAAGAAGTTGTTAGGCGATATAGCAAGCAAAGCAATATCACCGTCAGGCATACCCCGCATGGCAAATACTTGCACAGGATCGAAAAGTCCTTTATGTCTTGCGTACTCATCAAGTTCTGCCCCGACCAATTGATCCGGATCTATCTTGATTGCGTTTTTACTCGCACCCAAGAAAGCCTCCCCTGCTTTTTTAGTATCTCCACCACAATAAATCGTGAGCACGGCTAGGATAGAAACATTATTTAGTCACGCCTTCAAATGTTTCCGAGAAGATCAACCTAAGTGGTTTGCCATTTAGTGTGGCTGTGATAATTGCGTCTTTGCCAGCATTAAACGACACGTGGAAAAACTTGTCCGCAAGTACTTGGGTACAGAAACCTTCGGTACTCTTAGTGGTAAAATTAACAACCACCTTATCTACCACCCCAGAAACTCCTTTGGTAATGTCTACTTCCTGACTCAGAGTATCACATGGTGTGGGCAAGGTCATCGTGCCTTCAATGGTATGCGAACCGTTGTCGAAGTAATGATTAACAATGAGAGTCGTAACCTCGTCTGTCTTGGTGGCGTCAATTACAACCGCCCCTTGATTACTCACGTCTTTACCTGATAATGACCAATAAGCAAGCCCTCCAACAGCCACAAAAGCCACAATAATCCCAATGATTGTTTTGTTGTTCATAAAGCCATTATATCACAGTCTACAAGCTAGCCCAGGAGGGGCCGGTGGAATATTTGACTGGAATGGGAACAGGGCTATTAGGCACAACTGATTCCATGATTTTTTTTATCTCTGGGGCTAGTTCTTCGGCTTTCTCTTTCTTAATCTCATAGATCAGTTCGTCGTGGATCTGAAGGAGTAAGCGCACGACTTGTTCAAGTTTTTCTTTCTTAATCCATTTGTCTACCTCAACCATCGCCACCTTGATAATGTCCGCTGAGGTACCTTGGACGGGGGCGTTAGAGGCCTGTCGCTCAGCGCTCTTCTGCACATACTCCGGACCTCTATTTATTTCCGGATAATAGCGCTTGCGACCAAATAGTGTTTCCGTGTATCCATTCTTATGAGCAAAAGCTATAGTTTCATCCAAGTATTTGCGTACTCCAGGGAAACGCTCGAAGTACTTGTTGTAAAATATCTGCGCCTCGTCTTTGCTCACACCTAAATTTTGCTTAAGAGCCATAACGCCCATGCCGTAGATAATGCCGAAGTTGATCACTTTAGCCTTGCGACGCATCTCACGATCTATCTTCTCCTCGAAGAGGTTACCCGGTGTCCCGAAGATTTCCTTCGCTACCAGTTCATGAATATCACCCCCGGATCTAAAAAAGTTGGTGAGCTTGGGATCGCGAGATAGTATGGCCAAGCTACGTAAGTCAATCTGCGAGTAATCCAGTGAGGCGAACGCGTAACCCGGACTTGCCACGAAGGCCTCCCTGATAGCCTTACCCTGCTCAGTCTTGATGGGGATGTTCTGAAGATTGGGATCGCGCGAGGCCAGCCGGCCCGTGGCCGAGCCCCATTGAATGAAGTGGGTATGCAAGCGACTACTTGCATCAAGCAAAGGCGGTATTGCATCAACATAAGTGGACAAGAGTTTAGCTATCTCCCTGTGAGCCAAGAGTGTGTCTATGATCGGATGAACGCCCTTGAGCTTCTCCAGTTCCTCGGCATTGGTTGAGTATGCACCGGTCTTCGTCTTCTTTACCCTGAGCGTAGTCGAAGGGTTTACCCTATGTATTTGCAATTTATCAAAGAGCACTTCCCCCATCTGCTTGGGTGAGTTAATGTTAAACTCCTGCCCCGCCTCTTTGTGAATCGACTTCACTAATTCATCTTGCTTCTTATGATAATCACTCGCTATCTCATCCAACCTCTTCTTATTTATCAAGATGCCCAGACCTTCTGCCTTACGCAAGATATCTTCCAGTGGCAACTCTATTTCCTCATACACCTTATACAAACCCTCTTTCTTAAGCTTCTCGATTAACTCATCCGACTTGCCCTCACCACTTGGTGAAGTGTTATTGGAATCAAGCACCCACTCGGCCAACTTGATTTTGTATTCTTCCTCTTCCCCGCGGTCCGTCCGCTTCTCCGGTATAGCGGTCGGACCGCTAAGTCTCCCAATCAAACTCCTGAATCCTAATTCTTCAAAGATAGTCCTTACTTTATCTTCATTAACCTTCCAGCCAGAGGCTGGTCCGTCTTGGGCGGAAAACTTTACTGGCGCGTCTGTCCTGATAGTCGCCAACACAAGTGAGAAGTAGGCCTCCTCCTCATGCTCGAGCAACAAATTAACAACTCTTTCCTTTACTCCCCCCTTTATCATTTCCTCTTTACCTTTCTTACTCTTCAATTTCTTGTATATCTTCTCGATACCACCGAACTTCTGCACCAATTCGGTGGCCGTCTTCTCGCCTATGCCGGGCACGCCAATAATGTTATCCGATGGATCGCCCCGCAAGGCCTTATAATCAGGCACAAGCTCTGGCCCGAAGCCGTAGCGCTCGATCACCCCCTTCCAATCATAAGTCACCGTATCCTTGATCCCCTTCTTGAGGGTGTAAATCTTAACTCTTTTATCCGCGGCCAAGCTCATAGTATCCATGTCGCCCGAGGCCACAATTATTTCAATCTCTTTATTATTTTTCGTCTGTTCAACAATAGTGCCCAATATGTCGTCCGCCTCGAAGCCCGGCGCCTCATATATAGGTATATCAAAGGCGGCCAATAAGTCGCGCGAACGATCGATCTGATGGATGAGCTCGTCATCTGTTTTGGCCCGTCCGGCTTTATAATCTTTATACAATTCATCCCTAAACGTTGGATCAGGCAAATCAAAAGCGGCGATAATCTCATCCGGCCGGAAGTCTTTAATCACAGAAAAGAGAAACAAAGCTAAGCCATATAGAGCCCCCGTAGGCTCTCCCCGAGCACTCACAAACCCGGGCAAAGCATGATACCCCCGGTGCAAAATAGCGAAAGTATCAAGCAGAACCAGCTTCTTTTTAGGCGCTACTTGCTTGCTACTAGGTACTATTTTCTTTGGACTCATATATCTAGTATATCAAATGAAAGCGCCCTCCCCAGCCAGAGCTAGAGAGGGCACGAAACTCGAGCGAAAACTAAGCCACAATAAGCTTATGTCCCACTGAATAAGTTGCCCCAGGAATAGATGCAAGAGTGATGAACCACCCATTCTCACCCATCCACCTTAGCGCTAAGGCTTCACGCCCAAGAAGCCGAATGAAGTTATAGCCAGAGGTACTTAGGAAACCCTTCTCTCCGTTCGGTTGCTTCATAAGCAGTTCGTAAACATCCTCGGGTCGAACGTGCCTCGATCTGAGAATTTCATCGATCCGAGACCACTGCCAATGAGAAAGTAGCTTATTCTTGAAGGTGTAGGCTCGAAGGATTTTCTCCCCTTTTTCACTATATTCACTTTCTCCTCGGAGAAACACAGGTATTGCGATCAAGGCATCTGACACACCCGCGATTTTGATTTTAGGATTGGGAATAGTCATCCACTCACCAACCGCAAAAGAAACATCAACATTACCCTTGATACGGACCTTTTTGTGGCGAGAGTAGAACAACTCAAGCTCAAGCTTTTTTTTGAAACTCTCGCTGAGATGAATATGCATACTCCTATCCAGAACCTGCTTCACCTCGTATAGAAGATCCCCTTCTGTGAGTCTCTTGATGTCCTCGTTGGTCATTCCGACCCGCCTCGCGGCGAGCTTGAACTCATTCGCCTGACCAACATCAAGCATGAGCTTACTATCCTTATTCTTTTTTTTCATGACCCACCCTCGCGACAGTGTCCCACAGGACTGCGTCGTTGTTGAGTTGACATCAGTGTCCCACGGAATGTGGCACACCTTGTCTATCCAATTATATAACTATCACCAATGTGTTATCTAGTCAAGTAACCCTAATTTAGTGGCTGGCTTTGTGTCGAGGCAGATTTGGACGCTTTGCCTCCAAATTTAAGTGATGTGGTGTAGTTACCAAGCTAATCTTGCGGGTATTCTCGTCGATAAAAGTAAAGTTGAGGGTGAGCATATCGGCGGGTAACCCTTCGGCCACACGCTCGGGCCACTCTATGAGTATGAGATTGCCGGGATTACTCACTAGCTCGGCCAGGCCCAAGTGCTTGAGTTCGTTCGGACTGTCAAGTCTATATGCATCAATATGAATTAAATGCATCCACTTAGCAGTTGAACTGCTAAGTTTGCTTGCCCCGCGTAGCTCGAGTGGAACGAGATGCGAAGTGGGGTAAATTCTTTCTAGAATAAACGTGGGAGAGGTGACGTGTTCGGCTACGCCAAGGGCCTTGGCTACGCCTTGCACGAAGCTGGTCTTGCCACTGCCCAAATCGCCAGATAGCCCCACTACGCTCGCACTCGAGCTCCGCGGGGCAAGCCCCACAACCCACTCGGAAGCAAGTGCCTGCGTTTCTTCCAAACTTTTGGTGATTTGCTCCATGTAAGTAATCTACTGTTATAGATTTTTGTATGTGTTGTCATTTTTAAAATCAAGGGAGAGTGTTTTAGTTTTTCCTCCAGGAAGCATTCTGAAAATCGCTCTTATTCTTCCTTGTCTCGCCCGGTACAAATCACGATAACCTACCAACTTCTTTATGTGTATATTCGCGAAACTAGAATTCTCTATGTTACTCAACAAGACTTGTGCAATTCCAAAGTCGCGACTATTTAGTTTTGTTAGGAACTTTTCTATTTGATTCATTTTTGCGTTGCATCTTCTCCATTACCTTCAGGATTTCAGCAGTCAAGACCCCGTCGCGTTTAATCTTGGTAAAATCAACCGCGGTCTCCCATGTACCCTCATCACCCCACTCGTCAACAGGGCCAATGCGAAATACTGGTTTAGACCTCTGTAAAACCATAAATGACTTGCCTTTCGACATCTCGGCTATGTAATGGCTTGTATTCTCCCTCAATTCCTTCAATCCAATGATTGCTGTTTTCATCTCTCAAGTTTATCTTAAGTTAATCTTCTGTCAACACACAAACCCCGCCACGGGGCGGGGTTTGTGTGTTAATAATTTTTAGCAATTCTACTTTTTCGCTTCGGCATCCTTCTTCTCTTCCTTACTCAAGAGGCGCTTGATGAAGATGGCAAGAATGATTATAAGTAACAAGAGCAAGAGCCAACCGAAGAATGTGTCGGGAAGGAAGCGAAGCGGGCGATTGGTTCCTTGATTCACAGCAGCAGTGTAGGCACTATCTCCGGAAACAGTACTGATTGTAGTAGCTGAACTCTCGCGTGGTGTTCCCGAGGCATCAGTGTAGGTGACTACTGCCCGAGTGGTAAGGACCTCGCCGGCAAGGACACTATTGTCGATCTTGGCGGTAATCTGGATTTGACCGGATTTACCCGGAGCAATATCTCCGATAATATTCTTGAGTGTATTGCCTTCGATCGTACAAGTATTGCTATAGCCCTCAATAATCATTCCCGATGGAATATAGACACCGAGAGTTGCTCCACGGAAGGTGGTGTTTGTGTCATTGGTGTAATGGATGGTGTAAGTTACGGAGTCACCAGAGTTAACGAAACTCTGAGTATTATCGATCACGATCTTAAGTGGCCCGGTTGTAACTCCTGCAACAGTAGAGTTGGATGTCACCTCCGCAATCTGGGAGTTATCTACATAAGCCTTGTTCTCGATCACAATATCCGTATCACACATCACAACACGGACAAGCAGATTAACCGATTTGGATTCGCCGGCGGAGAGGCGGGCGATCTTCCAAGTGACGGTGCGATTAGTGTAATCGTAGGTGCCGTTATCTGAGGCAGTCTTGAGCTCGATGCGATCCGAGAGTGGATCTCGCACAACAAGATTTGTAAGAGTAAGTGTGCCGGTGTTACGAACAGTAATAGTGTAGCGCAGTTCGTTGCCAGGTCGAGCGCTCACCGTAGTCCCCCTATCACTTGTGGCAAGATTCTCCATCGCCTTTTCGATTGAAGCGGCATAAGTGCCACTTACGGCAGTACCCTTAACCACCGGAATTACAACAGGTGTTACAACTACAGGACGAATAACCGGCACAGTAGCGGTACGTGTTATCGAACCACCCAGACCATAACAATTGATGGTGTAATCAGCATCGGCGAAGAGTGGGCCCGTGGCATACTGACCGGTGATGGTCTTGGTGCCATACCAATTACCAGAGGCATAACAGGTGTCAACATTGGTGGCGTTCCAATACACAGTCGAGGCATTACCATAATTTACCGGTGTAGGTAGAGCGTAGATAGTAAGCGTGGGGGCAGCCACACCATACACTTGGCCGATCGGACTAACCGTAGTATTGCGTACTACAGAACCGCCGGGGCCGTAACAAGTCAAAATATAGTTTTTATTTGTGGTGATATTGTAGACAACCTCCGAACCATTGGTAGAGCGATTGCCGTACCAACCTGTTCCGAGCCCAGTCGAGGAATCACCAGAGGCGACACAGTAATCCGCGTTGGTGGTGTTCCAATAGAGCGTCGAGTTACTCCCGGATGGAACCTGACTTGGGTTGGCGTAAAGATTGAGCGTCGGTGCTTGAGTACTACCACCGCCACCTTGGTTATTAACGAAAACGGTTGTATTGGCGGTAGCGCTAGCTCCACTTGAGCTTGTGCATGTAATTGAATACGTTGTATTTACGTAGAGAACATTCGTTGACTCATTGCTGTTTAGTGCCTTAGGGCCGGTCCAAGGACCGCCGGAAGTGTTACAAGATGTGGCGTTATTTGAACTCCAATATAGCGTAGATTGAGTGCCGTACGGTATTGTGCTTGGACTTGCATAAAGCGTAACAGTTGGAGTAACGTTCTGTTGATTAACAGCTACAGTTGCAGTGTCCGAAGCACTCTTACCACTGCTCGAATTAACACAAGTGATGGTGAAGGTGCTTGTCTGAGTAAGAATATTAGTTTGTTCACTGGAGTTGGTCGGCTTATTACTACCACTCCAAGCACCACCTGAGGCGTAACAATAATCTGCGTTGGAGGATGTCCAAGAGAGAGTCGCGCGATTACCTGAGGTTACAGTAGTAGGATTGGCGACTAGATCCACGGTGGGATCCTCTTCCTGCGTGCCACTAACATTGACTGTGACAGAGTCGGAGTCAGAACCAGTGGTGTTGTAACAAGT
>Ga0209542_10018729_pt1 | contig 11177 bp, 9 predicted proteins | sample RifCSPhighO2_01_FD_184028 | JGI IMG/M metagenome (GOLD analysis project Ga0209542, IMG submission 184028) | Soil microbial communities from Rifle, Colorado - Rifle CSP2_plank highO2_0.1 (SPAdes) (version 2) | ecosystem: Environmental > Terrestrial > Deep subsurface > Rock core/Sediment ...
GCCGGCCGGCTGATTGCTTTTGGCGCAAAAAATGGGAAGCTGCTGTCGTAGGCCAACGTTATTGGCTCTTCTTCATTCTTAGTTTGTAGTCGTCCAAACGGGTCGTAGGAATAGCTGGTATTGAATTTAGATGACTCAGCTTTTGTCAGTCTGGAAAATGTATCGTAAGTATAATTGTATATTGTTTTATCCTCCACGCCGTCTTTGAATGTGCTCTCCGTCAGCGGGGTCAACTGGGCATATTGATCGTACCCAAGCTTCTGTTTAAAATATGGAATTAGGCTGTCGCCGTTCTTTTTCTCAAAATTTAATTCTTTTAGTCTTCCCATCATGTCGTATGAAGTTTTCGAAACGTAGGTGTTTGTGCCAAGTACAAATTGAGATTCCTTGGCTCGGCCAAATTTGTCAAAAATAGTTGATGCTGCAAGCGATTGACCGTTCAGGAGAGTTTTTTGAGCCGCCCCTTCCTCATCATATTCCATTTCATATTTATGATTGTCGGGGTATTCAACGCTGGTCAGTTGAGATAGTTTGTTGTAGTTATTTGTAGTTGAATACGTTTTGTCCTTGATAGTTTTACTCACTGTTTTCTGGCGACCGGCGATATCATACGTAAACATGTCAACTCCCATGTGATGCTTGACCGACACCAACTTACCCAAAGCGCCCGCACCATCATCATAGGCATAGGTAATATCGGTCTTATCGGTAGTTATGCCTTTAAATAGCTCTTCGTTGCCTGAGCTGTAGTAAGATGTTTTAACCAAACGGGATAGAAGATCATATTCCGAACCAATATCATCGTGAGTGCTCCCGTCCCCCCTTTTGGACCAAATAATATTTCCCAGTACGTCATATTGGAACTCGGCTACGTTAAGCGAAGGTTCCTTTGACCAATACACACGTCCGGCTTTGTCGTATTTAACTTCCATAGCAGCGCTTGATCCACCGTCAAGCTGTTTGGTTGAGCGGTAGGTTGTTTTTGTCGGCTTGTCAATCATTGCCTGTGTATATTCATTTTGGGTAATGGTATGTTGATCACCATTCGGATCAACAACAAGCCCGTCAATCGGCCGGCCTAAACTGTCTGTTGTTGAAATTGCAGCAACCCCTTTTGGATTGAGAGTTTTCTGAGCGTTAATATAATAGAAATTTTTCGTTGTCAGCTCACGATTGTTGTCAACATCAAAAACCGTTGACTGAATTGGCCGGTTTAGCCCGTCAAATGTCGTTTTGGAAAGCACCCGATGATCTATCGTCACCAACTGCGGGGCAACTGATTTTACAAGCCGATCATAAGGCATTGCGTCACTGTCAGGCAAATTAACCGGTTCGGCAAGTTGAAGTTCGTAAGTTTCAAGTTGAGCGCCAATTACGTTGAATACCGCATCAGTCACAAGCTTTTTCGCTACCCCGTCAATTTTCTTAGATAAAACTTGAGTTTGTTTTATCTTCCCAAGACCGTCATAGAAATTGTCTGTTGTCATGTAGTGGAATTTGCCGTCTTTGGTTTGGGAAACCAAAGACATCTGCCGAGTTATCAGAGCCACCTGACCCGGATTAGTGGTTGAGTCGAAGAAAGTATTTATCTGCGATGGTTTACCCTGAACCCATCCGGGTTTGTCAGGATCGGGCGAAAATTTTGCCGTTATTCTGCCCAATGGATCAAACGCAATCTTATTAACACTAAAGACATCTGTATTTTTTTCCAGTTGTGTTTTGGTAAATTTAGGAATCTGCAGCAAATAGTCGTAATCGTCCGCTAAGGTTTTATGACCCAAAACGTTTTGAGTTGAGGTCACCAGCGTTTTATAATACGGATCATACTCGGTTTTTGAAGTTGTCATAACTTGACTGCCGACCTTTTCTTTTTCAATATTTTTCAGATTGGGTTTTGGCCCAAAAGTGATGTTTGTCCCGCCACGACGAAGATCAGCGGTGTCATTGTTGGGATTATTATCATGATCCCGTAGGTCGTCTGAGAGCCTCAAGTAACCTATTCCCTGATAAGTGGTGATTGGGTCGTCGTGCTTTCCGTCGCGATTTGCGTCGGTCTCGATATAATTTTTGGTTTGGGTTACCAAACCCAAAGAAGGTTTTTGAGTCGCCGGATCTATCTCGCTGAACTTCCCGTAAAATTGGTCATACCATATTTGTGATCTTCCAAACTGACACTGCAGATCTCCTTCCAAACAATTGCTGCTCTCGGACGTATAACTTAGATAAGGCAGATTGTTAAGCCAGCTTAGGTTGCCGGTTAGGTAGTAACCATAGCTGTATCGATTATCATCACTTGTTATATCCTCACCTTTTTCGTTAACCGGCCCGTAGGAAACGGCTTTTAATAAATTCCCAAACAGATCGTACTGCAAATTCTCCTGCTTCACAGAGCGCTCGTTAACTGGCGTTTCTTTTAGATTCGTCATCGCTCCAGTTTTTTCAAATTCTTGGCTTTTTGACTCGGCAACAATTGTTGTCGTTGACCGTGGATAGACGAAATACGGTTGGGTCATTCCAGTGCCTTTGCATTCTTTAGTATCGGTATTTAAATTATCTTCTTTAATGTAACCGTTCCCCGATGCGTCCCAATCGAGGATTCTATAATTGTAGACACCGGTAGTTTTGTTTGCTTCAATCTCTTTCCCACTGTCAAGTTGGTTGTAAACAATCTCTTGCTTCGGTCGACCTTTATTCAAATGGGGCTCAAAACAAACCCAAACATCTTTAAGAATGGTTTCGTCGCATTTACCGTTTTGACAATTTGATTTAACTGTTTTGTTTCCTTTCTTTCCATTAAATTGATAAAACTTTGCTAAATTATGGGCTAAAATCTTGTCGGAATTAAAGTCGTAAGTTTTCACTTCAACCCAATCGTGGCCTAAAAATTCACGTCCGAATATTTTATCTCCTCTTATTCGATCAGCAAAACCAACAGCCGTACCATACTTATACGTTTCTCGGGTTACTCTTACCGGATCTGACGTGTTGTCAGCGACCTTTTTCTCTACTACTCTTGCCCTTCTTAAGCCTGTCTTACCATCCCCAGTACCATTCATCATGCCCACATTAAACATTTCATACGCATACTGAGTTTCCCCGCCGTAGCCGTTGTTGATATTGGTTAAGTAGATCAAGGATCCGGACGTACCGGTGTTCAGTGAGTATTGTTTATATTTAAATATTACTGTCGGAGTTGTTGTCTTCCCGTCTGTTCCAAACTCTTGAATCGATTTAACAAGCGATGCCTGCCAGTCATTTTTGCCCTCTTCCATTACAGAATCATCATTAACGTAGCCTAATTGGTACCGTCTGACAAGATGGTACGTGTTATCAGATGCAAGCTTGGTTTCAACATCGACTTTTGCAAGACGAGCAGGAGATAAAAATTGATTACCTCCCCTGTCCGGCCGATCCTCCCGTAAAAACAACACTCGATGTTTATCGTCATTCCAAGTAATTGATCTTAAATATGAGTCAGTGGTTACAAACGCAAGTTTGTTATCCCAGTCCTTGCCATAAAAATCGCCGTAATATTTTTGATAGTTATCATATTGAAAGTTAATAGACCGGCCGTCTGACGTTTCCATTCGTCTAAGCAACCATTTAGTTACCAGTAGCGCCGGCTTTTTGTTGCTGATGCGACTTCGGCATGGTTCGTTGGTCGAGTCACCTTTACACAGATCGGCAATGTCAAACTCGTTAAATATTCCCCCTTTGGTCGTAATCGTGTGATGAAGTTTATTTCTTGCCACCTCCTCATTATTTTTTTTATGCATCGCTCGTATGTCCTCGCTCCCGTGAATTCTTCCGTCTATATTAATTTTGTCGCTTAATTTTTCTTCACCGAAATAATATTTGCTCCCATCTGAGGCCGTAACCACCCATTGTGCCCCATCGAATATTCTAAAGTCCGATGACGGCATCATTTTTCCTTCGGTGTCAACGCCGACTCGGTCTATCTTGACAAATCCCTCAGGGATTGATGTCCAGCGTCTGGTTTGCTTGTTGTATTTTAGCTCTGCCGATAATCCCGAGGGCAAGTTGAGGATAAACCTATGATGCACCTCGCCTTTTAGAACAAAAACATCTTTCTCTTGTCTGGTGTCGCGGACGATTGACCCTCCTCCACTAACCGCAAACCCATAGCCAGCAAAAAAAGGAGTGTATGACTTACTATTTTTGTAAAAATAATCCTGAATTTCATGACCGTCATCACCGTAATCAACCACTTGCCTATCATCATAAGGCAGCGCATCATCAACATTTCCTGACGCATAACCTAAAGAAAGCGCTGGGGCAATCCCGCCCGGACCGGAGGGAACACTGATGGGATAGTCAAATCCGGCTGATCCGGTGTAGGAGGAAACCGTTCCTAAAACCGAGGGGATGATTGTTCGTCCCGAGTCGGATCCACGGCTTCCGGTTGCTTCTCCTCCGGCTTGAGTATCGGCTGATTCGGTTGTTTCTCCAAGAACTTTTACTTCGGACAACTTTTCTGCGACTAAATTCTCAGACGTTATTATTGGCTCAATCGGCAATGTTATTCCCCGACGCAGCGAAGGAAATTGCTCATTGTATGACCTGTCATCGGTTACATAATTTGGGGTAGCGATCGATTTCTCGTTGGCAACGACAATATCTTCAACGTATTGACGAGATAAAACAGGATCCTTAAATATTTGGCCTCTTATAATGTTAATATTTTTATTAAAGTGGGCAATCTGAAATGACACTTCAAGGGAATTGTATGCATCCCCGAATTTAGGATCGGCAATTAAACGAAAAGCGCCGTATCTTTTAACCACATAGGCTCCGTCCAAGCTGTTGATGTATCCGTCCTCATTCCTATCTGCCGTTTCAAGAGCGTCAATATACGATAAAACATTGTAGCCATCGGGAATTTTGATGCTCTCTGCTCTTAAAAAATAGCGAATTCCGATTAAAGCGCCGGCGGTTGTCAAGAGGAGGACAAAAATAAGGGCAAGATTTTTTTTTATTACTGAAGTTGTTTCAGGTTGAATGTCCATGATGGTAAATATCTAGTATCAGAGTAGAGATAATTCCAATAAAAATCAAGGGGCAATTTGTGTCTACTTTATGAACTTTTCGTAGATATCATCAACTGTCTTATGATTTATTCTATGATGCGGGCCACGGTGTGATAAAAGAGCACCTGAAAACGTTTTTGGAATGTGCATAAATTCATGAATTAATACTTTTATTTTTTCTTTATCGTTTAACTTGTCAAAATATTGAGATAACACTTCAACAACATATGTCGGTTTATACCCGGCAGCAACTTGAAATATTCTCGACAGTCCCCAAACTCTTGCGTAAGCCCTCGTCTTGCTGTTTCTTGAACGGACGAAAAATGTTTGGCTTAAATTAATGTGTTCAAAATGGCCATGATGCAAAATATGCTTAGCTAGTTTCACAACGTCAGGTGCATCTTCAAAACCAAGAGGTAGTGATCTTTTTTTCTTAAACATGAGATTATTATAACTAATTTGATCTGTCTTGAACCGAAGACAACTATAGGATATAATAGAGACCGCTATGACAGAAAGAACTATTCCTAATCCATTTCAACCATTAACTAGCACTGAACGGATGAGATTTGCCGGTGTTATCGGACATTTAAATCAGCCGGGACCTCTTGAGAGGGCGCTTACGGATGTTTTTACCACAAGAACTCCCCTGTTACAACTGGAGGTAGATTTAAAAAGAATGTTAGATAAAAAAGCAAAGGCTATGGGAAGATACGAGCCAAATGATGCTCGATATGACGTTTTGAGACTGATCGGACGGCGTATGACCGACATGGCATGTTACCTGTGGTGTTCTCAGAAAGCTGATAACTTAGCGAATATGCTTGGCAATTTTGACGCTCAAGCCAGGGTAACTGCCCCAAACCAAACAGTGTCTGTGACGCGGGCACTTTTTTATGGAGTTCCTAACGACGAATTTAATAAATATTTTCTACCAAGAGGACTTCTTTGTGTTGACAACGCCGTGATCGGACTTATTGACTACGCTGTGTCTTTGCAGGAAGCAATCTTAAATCTCGATTCCGACCAGCTACCCGATTTAAGAAGCAAATATAAGCGTAAATTTATGAATTGGCGAAGGTGTGAGAGCAGCACAATACAAGTTGAATATGGCCGCGATATTCGTGGCTTTAAAAAATATACCATTAGCCCGCGTGGAGTCATTTACGTCGTTAGCCCGGGCATCCAGACAGAGCCGCTTTATCAGGGGGAGGGATATAAAGAGACAGCAGTGCCTCTGCCGGTTGACATGGCGTGGTTAAAAAATGTTATTTTAACACTCAATGAGTATTACGCCGAACGTGTGCTTGGACCATCTTCAAAATAATTTTAATTATATGGCGCTTCATGAATTTGTTCACCCCCGCGACTTCGGTTATCAGGAACTGGGAAGAGACTACCGGCGGGAAGTTTTAGATTGGGTATATGCCGATCTAACAACTTTCTTAACGATAGGAGGAGTAGCAAATAAATATACCGGCAGAGTTCGTGTTCTGGGTGATATATCCAGACAACTGAATTTAAAGTTACGCTCGCATCTTGAGAGTGAAGGAATAGTATATCTCTCTATCACTACACTACATCGAAATAGTACAATTGACCTCAGATCGTTCGAACCTGACGATTGGGCCGTACTGACTAAATCGGGCTTAATAGATGAGTTGCATTGGCTTAGAGAGAGAAATGGAGGCGTTTATCTGCGAAGAAACAGGCCTGATAACTCAACAATCGGAGTTGACGGATTGGGGCAATTTACAGCGACAATGATAAAAACCGCTTTGGATGAGGCTCATTTACAACCACCTCAGAATACCAGAAGAGTCGCAACTGCCATGTTAAGACAAATCGTATCTGATGAAGTTGTTGCGGAGACCGATAGCGCAACAAAAAAATCTCAACGCCAGCCGAGGGAAACCACAACTCGCCCACATAACCCTAAATGGCTAAAAATGTCTGACAATGATTTAGTGAGAATATTTCAAGGGGGAGAAACGGATGCGTTTGGCGTATTTTTTGAGCGATATTACAGGGAAATTTTGGGTTTTATGACTATTAAGTTACGAGGAGATGTTGAAACCGCTGAAAATCTTGCCATGCAAGTTTTCACCAAGGCTCTTGAAAGTCTTAAGGGGTATGAGGAACATGGAGCACTCTTTAAAGGATGGTTGTTTAGGATTGCTAAAAACACCGTAATCGACTACTTCAGAACGACTCCCGAGCTCGTCCCGCACGAATACTTAGATGAAATTTCTCCTGAACAGGCTCCGTTACTGTACGACCATGAAATTAAGACCAAGATACACTCTGATCACCATCGATTACGACACGCTTTACTTGACCTTACTGATGATCAGGCACGAGTTGTTCAACTAAGAATATTTCAGGAATTATCCATTAAAGAAGTGGCAGAGGTTCTTGAAAGAACTGAAGGAGCAGTAAAGGCATTATTAAATCGGGCTTTAGCACGTTTATCTCGTAATCTATCAGAAGAAACCCCACCCACAGGAGTGGGTATCAAAACTTTTTGGACTGGGATTATTGAACCCGGCAAGGTAGCACAAGAACTTACATATATTTCTCCTTCGATTGCATACCATCTAGATCGTCTCAATGACTTACAAAGATCAAGATTACTTAGTCACTATAAACTGGATACCGATACCCGAAAAACCAATCAAATCACACGTAGACGGTTTAACTCACTTCAAATTATGAGAGCACAATTAAGAATTATGGGTCCTGAAAAATTTATCTCTTTTTGGAATAGAATTCTAGAAATGTAATTATGAATCATGAAACCGGCCGACGGCCTGAGACACGAACAAAAGAGCCTTTCCTAACAACGCTTAGCGCCCTTTCCAGTGAAGGGAAGATACTTCTCTACCTTTTAATGAAACCAAACACTGCCTACACTGAAGGCAACCTTGTCCATCTAATGCATGAGGCCCAAGGACCAAAACCGGCTTGGCTGATGAGTCATAGCACTATTGAAACTCACCTGACAAGAAATTTGGCTCCGGCCGGCTTAGTTGAAACGACAAGTTCACGTCCGAAACAGTACTCCAAAACAGATCCAAACTCGCCCCAACATATCATTGCAACTGCTTTGGGTGGAACCTTGCTTGGGCTTTCTATGGAATATGACCCGTCGCTTAGAGATGTGTGGGGAGCTAATGCGTCTCCGGGTAAAATCGAATCGGTATCTATAAGATGCGCAATTTACAAAGCACTCTCACGATTGTCGGGTTTCCCTCCTATTATTACCCTTGGACAACTGGCTGAAATGATTGAATATTCAGACTCTCCGGCAGAACTTGCTATAGCTCACATCATCTCTATGGGACAGGCAGATGTTGTGTCTTATCAAATATCGCCAATGACGAATGAAAGAACGGTATATCAAGGTAATACGGGCAAGAAAACCTAAAAAGGACACAAGGTCGAGACTAATTCATGACATCCTTTTATCAAACGAGCCAATGACAGCTGGAGAGATTGCGCAGGTTACCGGATTATCCCCTCAAGACATTGAAAAGGCCATGCTCGTTTTAGTAAGAGGCGGATATGTAATTCCTGTTGATTTGAGCGGAACGCAAAATTTTATTGTTTTAAATGGCAAGCAGCGCCGTTTTATCAGAACATTGGCCGGGAATTATAACCAGATTTGAAAATGAAGATCCGACAATACTCACCATAGGACATGACATGGCACGAAGAATTGCCAATGACTCAAGAAAAGTTTCAACTCTTATGCAAAAGGCCCATGAACACTCTAGAAATTCCCGACATCTGCCGGCTGAGATTGTTCAGGGACATTTTGACACTTTTGACTTCAGAAACGCAACTTCACACTATCGATCTGGTGATAGCCTTGCAAGAATTAGGAATTGTTCTTAGTCCGTCATCGGTAAGACAACATCTTCAAATGCTTAAGAGTTCAGGCGTGGTAGGAAGGCATGCTGTTGGTATGGGAGATTTATGGTTTAGAATCAGTTAAGTGAAACCAGAGCTGGGTTTCGGTAACAATCTCGTTTGTTTTACGTTTATTTATGAGCGTTAGTTGAATTTTGCGAAATAAACTCTCAAATAATGATAGGATTTTTAACAATTTAATTTCAAAAATTTTTTTAATCACTTCCCTACTCCTTGTGTAGTTTTTAGCATTCGGGAATGTCTTAAAAACCCAAGAATTTTTTTCTATGAACTTTTGATAAGTATTATTTTTAGAAACTAATGGAATCATCTGAAGTACTTCATGGGCCGTATAAAGGCTCTGTTTGTAAACTGGTAAAATAACATTACGTCCGTCAAAAAATAGGTTACAACAGATTTTATTTTTAACTTTTTTTTCACCATAGCCTCGTCTAGTTCCAAGAAGCTGAAGTGCTAACAAAGCAAGGAGTCGGCCTGTCCACAGATTGTTTGATGAAGTTATTATAAAAAGATCAATGTCATGGCTCTTTTTGGCATTCATCATGGCGACCGAGCCAGATAACCCAACAAGTTTAACCTGAGGAATCCCTGATAAAATAGTCGCAGTACTTTCGGCTATTTTTAGTTTACTTAATGAATAATTTTGGCGCTGGCGGCGGATATTAATAAACTTTTTATTTTTCGTACTCGCATACACCTTCTCTTTATCTATTTGGTCTTCTGTCAATACTTTTTGATGTACAAATTTCGTCAACATTTTTTGAAGATTGGATCTGCTAATATTTTCTCCATAAAACATATGAATCTGCCCCAGCGTCGGGGCATACTGAAACTTGGAAAAATAGGATAAGGTCGAAGTCAATCGATCTTTTTTTCTCACCCTCAAATTCTCTCATCTGTTCAACTAAAATACTAGTTGCAAAAAGGTTATTTTTTGTTTACATTCAATGTATGGTCAAAAATATTCTGTTATTTTCGGTTCTCATACTGGCTTTCTCTTCTCAAGCAGGCTTGATTAACGGAATTTACGATCCCGGATCAACCCCAATCAATGAAAGGGAACAATTTGTAGCAAATCAAGTCATTGTTAAATTTAAAAGTGGCTACGACCCAGAGACTCTGAAGGCCAAAGTCATGCAAAGAACCCAATTAAGTAGAACGTTTTTAGGAAAGATAAGGGTAATGTTTATGGATTTGTTAGCTAAAACTGTCCCAATGAGGGAACTTCAGCTTTTAGAAACTGTTAACAAACAGGCTGGAGCTGTAAATCAGGAGATTCTGGCGATCGAATCTGATAAATCAACGTATATAATTACTCTGAACGGTAAAAAATCCGTTGAAAAAGCAGTTGAGATATACAGCAAACTTTCCTTTGTTGAATACGCGGAAGCCAATTATTTAGTTTATCCAATGAACCAATCACTACCATGAAATCGAAAATAACTTTTTTGCTGCTTTTTGCTCTCCCCTTTTTATTCCCGCTTTCCTCAGGTGCTGTTTATAACGAAGGATCATCTATTTTAAATAAGCCCCAATTTGTACCTAATCAAGTTGTAGTTAAATATAAAGTAAGTTCAGATCCTAAGACATTAAAACAGCAGTCAAGTAACTTTTCAATTTCAGCTATTGACCGAGTAGATGCTTTGCAAGATTACAACCAAGTTAAACAGTTTAATCAGTCTCTTGGAGTGACTAATACAGATGTCGCTGCACCCTTTATGAATAACACATATCTATACATTACAGACGGCGCTAAATCAGTTTATGAAATTGTATCCATCTACAATGGCAGACCAGAGATTGAGTATGCCGAGCCAAACCATCTCTATTACCCAATGAAGACGCCAAACGATCAACTCTACGGCCGAATGTGGGGGCTTACAAAAATTAATATGCCAGGGGCATGGGATAAATCCACCGGATCAAGATCTGTAAAAGCAGCCGTGATCGACTCTGGCGCTGATGTTAACCATCCTGATTTAAAAAATAATATCGTAGAAACTAAGGCTTTTTGCGGTAGATTTGCCATTGGCGATCATGCCACGCACACTAATGGAACAGTTGGAGCCGTTGGCAATAATGCAGTCGGCGACACCTTTATTTTCTTCCGTTGGCATATAATATTCTTCCCGCATCAATAACGCGACCAAATCGGCATCCTGTTCGATGGCGCCCGACTCCCGCAAATCGGAAAGC
>Ga0209542_10018730_pt1 | contig 11176 bp, 15 predicted proteins | sample RifCSPhighO2_01_FD_184028 | JGI IMG/M metagenome (GOLD analysis project Ga0209542, IMG submission 184028) | Soil microbial communities from Rifle, Colorado - Rifle CSP2_plank highO2_0.1 (SPAdes) (version 2) | ecosystem: Environmental > Terrestrial > Deep subsurface > Rock core/Sediment ...
AAGTAGTTTGTGGTTAGGTTTTTAATGGCAAAACTCTTATTCGATGGAGATCTACAACACAAAAAGACTTTTCAAAATTGATACTTAGGTTAAGTATTTTTTCAAGAAGCTGTATAATAAGTTCAACTGATTGAGGGCTTATTCTTAAGAAGATAATTCCATGACTTTGTTTTTTCAATTTAAATATCAATACTATTTGAAATCTCCAATATTTATATTGGAGTTACTATACTGGAGATTATCAAATGTAATCACAAAACTACTAGCAAACTCCACTATTTTATGGTAGAGTAAAACTCATCAGAGTTTTGTGATCTTCCCAAAATCTCTAAAATCTGCTGTGCTTAAGGACAGAATGTCAATTCCATCTCTCTGTATGCGATTTACTGCTTCTAATGGAATGTTTTCATCTGCAAGAAATTTCATTATAGCTGATAACTTGATTCAAGTTTTAATGCACTTACAGAATATTCAAGAACTGCCCGGATATCTTCTCTTTTTAGTTGAGGGTAGTTTTTTAGTATTTTCTCTACTGTCCATCCTTGAGCTAAAAGCTCCAAAATGAAGATAACTCCAAGACGTGTCCCCCTTATTATTGGCTTTCCAACTAAGACTTTAGGATTTAATTCAATTCTTTTCTGCCAATCTTGCATATTTTTATGATGGGGGTTGCTTATTTAAATTTTTGCGAAGTCTTTTCAGACACTAACTTTTTTATATTCAGTTTACTCTAGAGATTTATGTCAGATGATTATGGATTTGCAGGTAAGAGAAAAAGCAAGAACGACAAGAAGAAACAGAGAGGGTATAATAAGTATAAACGTGGTGGGCAGTTTAGAGCGAGAGATGATAAAAAGAAGGTTTAATAACTTTTATTCTTTTTATTTGTATGCTTGAGAGTATTTTATTTCCTTTGATATTTTTGGTTGGAGTATTGGCGCAGTCCTTTGTTGTTTTGAAAAATAAAATGAGGTTTCCATTCTTCATTATAGCATTTATATCTCTTTTAATTTTTGGGATAATAGGTTCTTTATTTTCACAGAAAGAATTTTCATTTCCAAATATCTTGTGGTTTTCCATATTATCATTTGCCCCTATATTATATTTAAATTATAAAAAATATTTTATTCCATCTATTAATGGAAAAACTTTATTTGTTTTCACTTTAGTATTTTGGTATGTTTTTTTGTTTATGATTGAAAAAGCGTCTATATTAAAAATTGTGTTGTTGTTTGCAGGTTTGTTCTTTTCTTTATTTATGTTTATTTTCTTGATAAGAGGAGAAAGAAATAATAAGATTATTGAGGCTATTTTATTTGTTTGGTATTTCATAATAATAATATTGATAAGCGTACTTCATGTAAGTAATTCTATTATTTTGGCTCCATTTTTAGGTAGTTCAGAGATTATTTCACAAGGGGCTAGTTTTATTGAATTTTTTATTGTTGGAATGTTTTACATGTTTATAATTACTAACCTTTTTTCTATTTTTTTGTTAGTGCCAACAAAAAGAAATAATATTGATGATATAAAAGAACATGTTAATCTGTTGTCTGAAAAGTTTGTAAGCTCACAAATATCATGGGTTAAGGTTATTACGATAATTTTAGTTATGGGTTTGACTTTTATTACTAATAGATTATTTAATCTTATTTCAGATGTGGTTATTATTGATGCAGTTATATTAGTAATTCCTTGGATATTAACTAATTTTTTGTTGGAAAAAGGTGACAGTATTGATAGTTTGAATGAAGATTAATGTTCCCCTAGTATTTCTTCCAATATTTCTATAGTGTAGCTTAGAAGTAAGGGTCCAACCACTATTCCCGCTAGACCTAGTATTGGTGTTCCTCCAATTACTCCAAGAAGCATTATTACTGGATGTATGCTTGAGTCTTTTCCTGCTACTTTTGTTCTTAGAATTGTGTCTAGGTATATGGAGATAAATAATCCAAAAATTAGTATTATTGCCGATGCTAAATAGTCTTGTTGTGCTATTTTTATTATTAAGGTTGGAACCCAGACTATTGCAGGACCTCCTGGGATAAATGCGAATAGGCCTATTAGTGCTGCTAAGATTAAATAGAAATCTATTCCTGCCAACCAGAATCCTATTCCCGCAGTTAGTGATTGAATTAATGCCAAGAACAGAGTTCCTTTGACTATGTTCTTTGTGGATTTTGCCATGTCTCTTAGCATTTTGTCTTTACTTTCAAAAGGTATGTATTTTTTAATTTTGAATTTTAATTTTGGCCAGTTTAGGAGCAAGTAGTATATTATAAATATCATTACAAGCAAAGATACTATTGATGTTGCTACAGATACCGTTATGCTTGAAAGGGTTTTTACTCCAAAATTGAAGAAATTATTTGTTAAATCTGATAGATTGAAGTTTGATTTTTGGATTAAGTCTAAATTTTCTATTTTTGATATTATTCCTGTTATTGCTCCAGATCTTATTGCTTTGTATATTTGGGATATCATTTCTCCAACTATTATTGCTATCGGGATGAATATCACTAAAACTGTTCCAATTAGAGTTATTATTGCGGCTATTGGTTTTGGGAGCTTTTTTTCTAGTTTTTTGTGTACTGGATATATGAGATATGTTGTTATAAAAGCTCCAATTATTGCTACTATGTAATCTTTTATTATGATTAGAGATATTGAGACTAATGTGACAAGAATTATTATGGGAATGTAACGATGTATCCACTCTTTTCTCATTTTTAGGTTAGGGAGTTAATATTAATAAAGATGCTCTTTTTTTATAATATATGAATGAATATCTTTTCCTGTATGCTTTGGGATTTTTGAGCGTGTTATTTGCAGTGATTCAGGACATAAGGACAAGAGAGATTGCTAACTGGTTGACTTTTTCACTTGTTGCTTTTGTTGTTGCTTACAGGGCTTTTTACTCTTTGTACTCTGAAGATTTCATGTTTTTTGTTTATGGGTTGTTAGGAATATTATTGTTTGTTGGATTGGGTTATTTGTTTTATTATTCTAAGATATTCGCAGGGGGGGATGCTAAGTTGCTTTTTGGATTAGGGGGAATATTTCCGTATTCTTCTTTTGCAGATTATGTATATTACGGATTGGGCTTTGTTTTATTGCTTTTTACTGCTGGAGTTGTTTATACTTTGATTTATAGTTTCTTTTTAGTTGGTAGGAATTATAGCTCTTTTAAAAAATCTTTTTATGGACAGGTTTATTCTAAAAGGTATTTTTTTGTTTTTTCTTTTATTATTGGTTTTTTGATTTATTTAAGTAATTCTGTTTATGATAATGCTTTTATTTTGTTAGCGTTTTCTATCTTTGTTTTCTTATCTCCTTTGCTTTTCTCTTATGTTAGAGCTGTTGAAAAAAGCTGTATGATTCAGCTTGTTTCTCCTATTAAACTAACAGAAGGTGATTGGCTTGCAAAAGATGTTTTAATTAGGGGAAAAATTATTAGAAAAAAGTTTTCTGGTTTGAGTTTTGAAGAGATATTGTTTTTGAGGAGAACTGGAAAAAAAGTTTGGATAAAAACAGGAGTTCCATTTGCGCCTGCTTTTCTTATTGCTTTAGCTGTTTTTATTTGGATTTTAAGGTATTCTTCTTGGAAACTTTTTTAATTCCTTTTTTTCTTTTTTGATTTCTACTTTTTTGATTTCATCTGGTTTTTTTATTTCTTCTAATGTTTTTTCTAAGCTTTCTTCAGATGGATTCAGCCTTTCGCTTTTCAATGATAAGTCTTCGTCATAGATAGGAATTAAATTTATTACTGCTTCATTGAATTTTATTTCCGGAATTATTTTTATATTAGGAGTTTTTAATTTGTTAGATAATTTTTTTGCTGTTTCTTGTGCGAAATCTAGTATGTTTTTTGATATTTTATCTGTGTTTTCTATTCTTTCTTTAGGAATTATTATTGTGTGGCCTTTTGATATTGGTTTGATATCAAGAACTGCTATTGCTGTTTCACTTTCAGATATTTTTTTGCTTGGTATTTTTTCTGAGGCTATTTCTCTGAAGATTTTAACTTGAGATTCTTTTTGAGTTTCCAGCATTGATTCTATTGCTTCATCTGACAGCTCTTGAATTTGTTTTTCTGCTTCGATTCTTTGACTTTCAGGGATGTTTTTAACTTGTTCTAATAATTGTTTTTTTAGATTTGAAATTTGTTCTTTTGTTAGTGGCATTTTATTGTTTTATTTGTTTAGGTCTTGAATAATAATCTACAAATTCATGATTATTTGCTTCTTCAATAGAAATGTAATTGGTTTTTATTACTTTTGTGTTTAAATATACTATAAATAATTGAGGATTGGGGCCTTTGATTAGCTCAATTCTTATTGGCCTATATATTCTACCTTTTTTATCTTTAAATGTATATTCTGATATTTCTGATGAATTTAGAAAACTTGTAAGGGTTTTAACCAAATGCTCTCCTGTAATCTTCTATTGAAACTGAAGATACTTGGGGCGTTTTTGATATTATTGATTCTATTATATCTGTTCCTTTTTCTTCGGGAAATGCCATTTTAAGAATTATTGCTTTTAGTCCAAATGCCACTTCAACTTCTTCAAAAGTTACGCTTTTGCCTCCTTCTGATTCCATTTTAACTTTTATTTTTTCTTTTATTTCTTCTAAATTAGATGAGGGAGATTCGGGCATTATTCTTATTTTTACTATTACAGTGTTAGCCATGTTTTTTTCTGTTGAAATGGTTTTTTAAATATTCCTAATTGGTTTTTAATTAGTTATTGCTTGTAATTGGCTTATTTTGGGTTTAGAAAAGTATATATATAATTTCTTAACTTTGGTTATGAAGAGACTTGATTTTGAGGTTGTTATTTTATTGTTAATGTTTATTGTTGTTGTTTTTGGACTTTATTATAATTACAGGGTTTCTGGAAGTGTTGGTTTGGCTCCTTTTCAAATTGATGCAGAAGCAGATTTAATTCGTAATGATGAGCCATTGTCTTGTAGGTGTCCTCTAGGATTGGATAAAGGTAGATTCTTGATTACTCGTGATGATTGTAGTCTTCCTTATGCTTGTACCCTAGATCCTAAAACATGTGATGTGGTATTTATCGAAGACTTAAGTGACTTATGGAAAGATACTAAAACGTATACGTTTCCATGCGAACTAGGATACTAAAATAGTTTTGTTTCAGTTTCTTGTTTATAATCTTAGGTTTGTTGTTTTTCACTAGCGGTATTCTTTTAAACTTGAGTTTTATAGGTTTTTGATGGATGCGTATACTATATTGGTTGAAAAAATATCCAAGCATTCTGGTTTGCCTGTTGATGAAATTGATAAGAAAGTTGAGGCTAAGAAATCTAAGCTTTCTGGTTTGATATCTAAGGAGGGTGCTGCTCAAATAGTTGCAGCTGAACTTGGAATAAGCTTCGAGAATGAAATGCTTAAGGTTAATGAGCTTACTAATGGACTTAGACGTGCTAATGTTACTGGAAAGATAACTAATGTTTTTCCAGTAAAAGAGTTTTCGAAAAATGGGAGAAGTGGCAAGTTTGCGAGCTTTATGTTTGGAGATGATACTTCTAACGTGAGAGTTGTGCTTTGGGATTCCAATCATGTTTCTCTTGTTGAATCTGGAGAAATTTCTCAAGGAGGCATTATTGAAATTAGGGGGGCAAGCGTGAAAAACGGAGAGTTGCATGTTTCTGCTTTTTCAGATATAAAAAAGAGCGATCAGAAATTTGATTCTGTTAAAGAAGTAAGTACTCCTTCTTTTGGGAACTTTGCTGATGCTAAAGAGGGGGATTTTGTAAGTGTGAGGGCGTTTATTGTGCAGACTTTTGAGCCAAGGTTTTTTGATTCTAAGAAGAAAGAAGGAGAGAAGGGTGTTTTGATTAACGTTGTTTTAGATGATGGTACATCTACAATGAGATCTGTTCTTTTTGGAGAAAATATTAAGAAATTGCTTTCTGTTTCTGATGAAGAATTATTTTCTCTTGATGCTTTAAACTTAAAGCGTGCTGAAATTATTGGAGAGGAGAAAATATTTATCGGAAATTTCAGGATGAATTCTTTTAGTAACAATCTGGAGTTTTCTGTTAGGGGTGTTGAGGATTTTTCTGTAAGTGAAATGGTTAAGGAAATGGAACAGAAGGTTTAAAATTTATAATTTCTCAAGAGATTGATGCTTAATAAGACTCATATTGCTGTAGGTATCTTTTTTATGCTTTTTTTCATTACTAAGGTTGTTCACGTTTGGACATATGTTTTTATTTTTGCTGTGGCTACATTACTTCCCAATATTGATAGGATTATTTCTTTTAAGAGATTTAACAGAGGAAAAAACTCTAAAAATAGAGGGGTTATTCATAGTTTTACTTTTTGTTTAATAATAACTGCTTTGCTTGCGTGGTTTTTGCCTACATTATCTTTTCCTTTCTTTTTAGCATATGGAACTCATTTAATAGTTGATTCGTGGACTATTGAAGGCATTAAACCATTTTGGCCGTTGCGTTATGTTGCTAAAGGAAATGTTAGGCGAGGGGGAAAGGTTGAGCACATGATCTTTTATAGTTTTGTTTTTGTGGATATTGTTATGGCATGGTTCAGGTTTTTTTAATATCGATAGTGTTTCACACAAACCATACCTTTAGAGAATTGATATTCTCTAATACCTTCAATTCTCACTAAACGAATTGAAGTTTTTAGGGTGTGTTCAACACTTCGATCACAAGAAGTTTGTTCACAATAACAAACTTCTGTGTAGCAAATTCCATTCATGAAGAATTTGCTCGCATCCAAATCTCGCAATGCACAGACATTGCGATGACCTTCAAAAACAGGTATGTTTTTGATGAATCGAGTACCATTCGCATCGATTTTTTGATATTTGTTTTTTAGTGATAAAATCTTTATATAGTGTTTAAAGTAGTTCGTTCTATGGGAAAAGATAAAGAGGATAATGATTCTAAAAATGGGGAAGATCTTGAGTTGACTAGTATTCCTGGAATTGGTCCGGGAATTGCTGCGAAGCTTGAGGCGGCAGGAGTTTATGATTTAATGGGTCTTGCTGTAATGTCTCCTCCCGCTTTATCTGAATTGGCTGGAGTTGGGGAGGCTGTTGCACGCAAAGCTATTCAAGCCGCACGAGGAATGATGAAGCTTGGATTTATGGATGGTGCAGAGTTTGATAAGCGTCGTGCGGATGTTCATTTTATAACCACTGGAAGTAAAAATCTTGATGGATTGTTTGGGGGAAAAGGGGTTGAGTCAAGAGCTATAACAGAGGCTTACGGTGCTTTTGGAAGTGGTAAAACTCAGATTGGTTTGACTCTTGCAGTTAATGTTCAGTTGCCAAAAGAACAGGGAGGAGTAAATGGAAAGGCAGTTTATATTGATACTGAAGGAACTTTTAGACCTGATAGGATTAAGCAAATTGCTGAGGGTTTAGGGGCTAGTCCTGAAAAGGTTTTGAAAAATATTTTAGTTGCCAGGGCATTTAATTCAGACCATCAGATTTTGTTGCTTGATAAGATTACTGAAATGATTAAGGAAAATAATGAGCCTATAAAATTGATAATCATTGATTCTTTGACTGCTCATTTTAGGGCTGAATTTTCAGGGAGGGGGCAGTTAGCAGATAGGCAACAGAAATTGAACAAGTATTTACATCATTTGATGAAACTGGCAGAACAGCATAATGTTGTAGTTTATGTTACAAATCAAGTCATGGCAAATCCTGCAATGATGTTTGGTGATCCTACTACTGCCATAGGTGGGAATATAGTGGGGCACGCTTGTCTCACTGAAGACTCTTTGATACAATTGGGCAACGGAGATATTATAGAAATTAAAGATATGAAAGAAGGAAATAATGTTTTATCTTCGGATTTTTCTGTGATGAAGCTTAACAAAGAAAAGAATGAGAAAGTTTTTGTTAATCCGGATGTGAAAGAGATTTATAATATAAAAACAAATTGTCAGATTAACTGTTCTCCATTGCATAGATTCTTTTCTGTTGAAGAGTTTAGCATTATTGAAAAAGAAGCCAAGGATTTAAACAAGGGAGATTTTATTGCTCAAGTTGGAAATTTGGAAATAGATGGTGAAGAGAGAGAGATTCCAAAGCTTAAACTGAAAAGGGTTGGCAAAATAGCTGAAGAAGAGTCTGTTAAGATAAAACAAAGGTTAGACAAAAATAAGATTACTAGAAAAGAAATATGCAAGAATATTGGGATAACTCCAAGACAATTTAGAAGAGTGTTAAATCAAGAATATCCTACTTCTTTCGAGGTGTTGGAAAATTTAAATAATTATTTTTCTGGATCGCAGATATTGCAGCTCGTGCCAGTTATTAGCAACAAGCATAAAGATATGATTATTCCTGAGACTTTGAACCCTCACTTTGCACAAATATTTGGGTATTTTATAGGTGATGGTAGTTTTGAGTCTCGTGCATTGCAGTTCAGAGATGAGAGAATTGAAGTTTTACAAACCTATCAAGCTTTCTTCAAAGAATTATTCAACATTGATGGCAAGATAAGTAAGGTAAAAGGTAAAAAATGCTATAATTTAAATATAAATTCTCAGGAGATAAGAGATTTATTTGAAGTAATGTTTCATTCCATATTGAGTGAAGTTGGGAAGTCTAATAAAGAGGTTGTTGCTGGTTTTATTAAGGGTTTTTTTGATGCTGAGGGACATATAGATAAGAAAAAGACTAATATAACTGTCGCGCAAAAAAATTCTGAGATACTAAGATATTTGCAGTTATTTATGCTTAGGTTGGGTATTAGAAGCACTATAAAATATAATATTGGTGTAAAAAAGAAAATCAACGTGCTTAGAGTGGTTTACAAAGATGTTGCCAAATATATGCAAATAGGTTTTACTGCTTCTGATAAACAAAATAGATTAATTGAAGTTGTTAAAAAATCTTTGAGTGGCTATTCTTATCAGCTTATGCCTATTAGAAGAAGAGAGCTAAGAAAACTATTAGAAGATTGTGGATTGAGATACTCCACTATAATTAAATCTAGAACGGGTGGATATGAATTTGTTAGCAGGAATGAATTAAATTGTGCTTTTAGACAATTAATGAATTGTAATATTAAAGATAGGCAATTAAAACAAAAAATAGGTTTCATTTCTAAACTTCTTAACGGGGATGTTGTTTTTGAAAAGATCAGAGAATTGAATATATTTGAAAATAGTGAAAAAATGTTGTATGATTTTTCTGTTCCTGCAAAAGAGAATTATGTTGCAAACGGGTTTATTGTTCATAATTCAACATTCAGAGTTTATTTGCGCCGGGGAAAACAAGGGACAAGAGTTGCTAAGATGATTGATGCTCCAAACTTGCCTGAAAATGAAGTTGCTTTCTTTTTGACGCAACATGGTGTGAGAGATGAGGTGGTAGGGTAATGGTGTGTAAACTAACAACAATTGTAGCTACAAATGATCAATTTAACAATGATCTTGAAGGTTTTGGTAGGTGTATATCTTTAGAAAAATTAAAATCCATTTATTCTGCTTTGAGAAGAGAGGTTTTTGAAGGGAAACCAATACAACAAAATCAGGGAAATAATGGTTTATTTTTTGTGGATTTAATGGGTCGTCCCAGTGGGAATTATGGCTGGCAGTTATTTAGAGTTCCTGAAGGGACAGCTATGCTGGAGTATAGGGGTCCTGTTTCTTATTGGGCCCATGGGGAACCTATTGAAGAAGAAACTATGTTGCAAGAATTATATGTGACTTTTCATCAAAAGGGAAATTCTATAGCTAAAACTAAAGATATTGTGGATAGATATACGGAAAAAGATAGTCCATAGGTTTTTATATTAGGATTCTTTATTGAGTGTATGAATAGAAGGGCACACCCTCTAACTTTTAGGCATTACTTTTGGGCGATTGTTCGTGTTTCAATGGGTTTGATATTCTTGTGGGCTTTTTTTGATAAAATTTGGGGTTTGGGATTTGCTACTTGCAGGGATTCTGCAACAGGGGTTGTTTCTTATTTGTGTGAAAAGGCGTGGATTAATGGAGGAAGTCCAACTTATGGTTTTTTAAGTAATGCAGTTCATGGACCATTTGCTGATTTTTATAATTCTCTTTCTAGCTCTTTTTTAGTTGAATGGATGTTTATGCTTGGGCTTTTATTTATTGGGTTTACATTGACTTTTGGGATTATGATACGCCTTGGCAGTTTGGCTGGTTCGTTGATGTTGCTTTTAATGTGGACTTCTTTGATCCCTCCAAGTAATCATCCATTTATAGATGAACATATTATTTACTCTTTTGTTATGCTTGGCTTTGTTTTTGTGCATACTTGCAGACATTTAGGTTTTGGTATGTGGTGGACTAGTTTGCCCTTTGTTAAGAAGAGATGGATTTTGCATTAAGTTTTTTCAAAGTATTAAAAACTTGTGAGGTTTGATTAATAATAGTTATGGAAGGCGAGATTGAAGGTATAAAAGAGAGAAACAAAAGAGTTGAAAGAGACAAGAGTTGGGAAACAAGTAAAACGAGGATAATTATTATTTCTTTAATTACTTATATTGTTATAGTTATCTTCCTTTGGTCAATTAATGCATCACGACCATGGTTAAATGCAATAGTTCCAACAGTTGGTTTTATTCTTTCAACATTAACATTATCTTTATTCAAACAATTCTGGATTAATCATATTTATAAAAAATAAAAATCTTTGATTCATTCTATACTATAGCAGACGCACTAAATAATCGTATGCGTCCGCGTAATAGTAAACGCATAAAACTATACAAAAATTAAATGCGTTTACTATATCTTTGTGTATCTGCTATATGTTACATTATTACTAAATTCACTTCTGTGAAGATGAGGTAATTAAACTTTGATTTAACTTATAGTGGATATAGGCGTGCTGGGAGTCGAACCCAGGTTAAAACCTCCGCAAGGTTTCGTGCTATCCACTACACTACACGCCTGTATTGTTTCGAAGTTTAACTGCTTTTAAAGTATTTGGTTGAATGTAAAAATAAATTAAATTAGAATTATTTTATTCATCTCTTTAATTTGCTCAAAGTCTTTGTCTTTTGTTATTAGAATTCCATTATTTTCTAGAGTTTGTGATGCAATGAGCAAATCTGCTAATGGCAGTTCATATTTTTGTTTTAATGCAACTAAATTATCCGCAGTATTTTTTGTGGTTTGTAAGACGCTGAATT
>Ga0209542_10018732_pt1 | contig 11176 bp, 7 predicted proteins | sample RifCSPhighO2_01_FD_184028 | JGI IMG/M metagenome (GOLD analysis project Ga0209542, IMG submission 184028) | Soil microbial communities from Rifle, Colorado - Rifle CSP2_plank highO2_0.1 (SPAdes) (version 2) | ecosystem: Environmental > Terrestrial > Deep subsurface > Rock core/Sediment ...
AGCCTTTGTTAAATATGGAGCAAAAGATGGAACAGTAATTATTTTGGATCCAAAGACAGGACATATAGTGGCAATGGCTACCTACCCTTCTTACAATCCGGCCTTTTTTCAAGAATATGAACAAAATCTTTATAAAAACCCGGCGGTTGCCGACACCTATGAACCCGGATCCACGTTCAAAGTCGTAACCATGAGCTCTGCGCTTGATCTAAATTTGGTCACTCCAACGACTAAATGCACTGTTTGCAATGGACCAAGAGAAATTGGCGGCTACGAAATATCTACCTGGAATAAAAAATACTACCCTGGCTCTACAATGGCCGAGGTAATTACCCATTCCGACAATATAGGTATGACATTTGTCTCAGAAAAACTAGGGCTAGATAGGCTTTATAGCTATATTACAAAATTTGGTTTTGGCAGTCTTACCGGTATTGACCTAGAAGAAGAATCGCCTGGTGTTGTTAGAAATAAGCCCGATTGGCACGAAATCGACATAGCCACTGCTTCTTTTGGACAAGGCTTGGCAGTTACGCCTATACAAATTGTTCAAGCCGTAGGGGCAATAGCCAATGGAGGAAGACTTATTAGCCCCAAAATAGTTAGCGCAAGCATTATAGGTGGACAAGTCGAGAATTATCCGCAGGATGCGGGTACGCAAGTAATTTCGAAAAAAGCGGCAACCCAAATGACAGAAATGATGGTAGGTGCTGTGGATAACGGAGAAGCAAAAGCCTTTAAGCCTAAAGGTTATCGCATTGCCGGAAAAACTGGCACAGCCCAAGTTCCGCTTGCTGGCCACTATGACCCGAACAAAACGATTGCCAGCTTTGTTGGTTTTGCTCCGGTTCAAGACCCAAAGTTTGTCATGCTTGTTCGTTTTACCGAGCCAACATCTTCGCAATTTGGTTCGGAAACAGCAGCACCGACTTTTTTTGCAATAGCTCGTGAACTTTTTAATTACTATGGAATCCCGGCAGATAAGTAGTAAAATACCCTAAATGATTCCCGGTCTGGAATTTTTAAATAACCCGACAGCCCTTACTGTTCTTTGGATCGTTGCTATGGTTTGGTCATTTTTCTGGAAGGGCATTGCTCTTTGGAAAAGTGCAATTCAAAAACAGAAAATCTGGTTTATCGCGCTTTTATTTGTAAATTCTTTGGGACTTTTAGAAATAATTTACCTGTTCTCTTTCTCCAAAGCGAAAATGAGCTTAAGGGAACTTGGATCCTACTTCTCTCTTGAAAACTTTAAAAAGAAGTAAACGTGCAGTGTTTACAGTTACACTAATTTCCATCTTTTACCCTTAAACCCGACTTTGGATTTTTGAAGCTAAAAATGTTAAAATTTACTCTTACACAGGTTTTGATGTGGCAAAAAATTAAAAACTCTTACCATCTTCTACAAGCGGCAGTAAGTGCCGTTTTTTTTAACTTTCCCAGTAACCATATAACAATCATCGGTGTTACAGGCACAGACGGCAAAACTACAACCGTTCACATGATATACGATATTTTAAAAAGTGCCGGCCAGAAAGTATCGATGGTTTCTTCAATTTACGCATCCATTGGTTCAAAAACCTATGATACGGGGCTTCACATTACAACCCCCAGCGCTTGGCAAATCCAAAGGCTTTTGCGAAAAGCTGTTGATTCCGGGCACAAATATTTTGTGTTAGAAACAACCTCTCACGGATTGGATCAAAATAGGTTAGCATTTACAAAAATTGAACTGGCTGTTCTGACAAATATCACACATGACCACCTCGATTACCATAAAAATTGGAAAAATTACGCAAACGCCAAGATCAAACTGCTTAAAATTGCAAAAAAAGCAATCATAAATGTAGACGATGAAAAATCGTACGACTTTGCAATAAAAAAGCTTAAAGTTGCTCCGATCACCTACAGTATTGGTAAAAAAAGCGACTTCAATCTAAGGAATTTAGATTTAAAGCTCAAAATTCAAGGTGTTTACAATTTATCAAATGCCCTGGCCGCCGCCGCAGCAACTGCAACTCTTGGAATTTCTAAACCGAAAATTAAAAAAGCATTGTTAGCTTTTGCAGGTGCCAAAGGCAGGATGGATAAAGTAGACTTGAAGCAAAAGTTCGATATATATATCGATTTTGCCCACACACCAAACGCTCTTCAGCAAGCCCTCTTCACATTAAAAAATCAATTAGATGGCCGGACAACTGCACGTCTTATTGCAGTGTTTGGTGCAGCCAGTGAAAGGGATATTCAAAAACGTCTGCTTATGGGCGCAGTTGCAGACCAGTACGCAGATGTTATTTTTCTTACATCAGAGGATCCCAGGAACGAAGATCCGTTAAGAATTACTTCTCAAATCGCAAAAGGGATAAAAAATAAAAAAAATGGCCGTGACTTATTTATTATTCCAGACAGGGCACAAGCTATAAATTATGCTGTGGAAATTGCAAAACCAGGCGACATTGTAGTGCTTTTTGGTAAAGGGCACGAAAAAAGTATGGCAATAAAAGGCAAAGAAACTCCATGGGACGAGTATGAAGCAGTACGTTTGGCAGTAAGGAGAAAAAATGCCAAAAAGTAAAAAGGATTTAACAGTTGTAATTTTGGCAGCGGGTCACGGAACAAGAATGAAATCCAACATTCCTAAGGTGTTGCACGAGATTGGCAACAAGCCGATGATATTTCACACGGTTGGACTTGTCGAAAAAATTAACCCACTAAAAACAATCGTAGTTGCCAATTTTAATAACCTAAACAACCTTAGAAAAGTTGTTGGCAGCAATGTTGACTATGTCGTCCAAAAAGTTAACGAGGGGACAGCGGCGGCAGCTGTGGCAGCTATGCCTAAAATTAAAACTTTTGATACTGCTATTTTGTATGGTGACGACACTGCATTTTATAAACCGGACACGATTGAAAACGCTTTTAAAAAACACAAAAGCAGCAATGCTGTAATTACATTTATCACGCTTATTAAAGACAATCCGCAAGGTTTAGGCAGGATCGTCCGTAAAGGTAACAAGATTGCGGCTATAATGGAAGAAAAAGACGCAACCAAATCTCAAAAAACAATTCATGAAGTCAATGACGGACTTTATTTTTTCAATTCCAACTGGTTAAAACAAAGTATTTCAAAGCTGACACCATCTCCCGTCACGGGAGAATACTATCTGACAGACTTAATCCAAATTGCAATTAACAACGGTCTAAAAGTAGAAACTTACACCCTCAAAGATCCGGGAGAGTGGCACGGTGTCAACACGCCTGAAGACCTACTAGACGCAAAAGCCAAAATAGAACGCAAAATTCATGTTATGGGCATCGCTGGTGCAGGAGCTTCTGCTTTGAGCGCAATTGCAAAATCAGCCGGCTTTGAAGTTACGGGCTGTGATCTGCATCCCCAATCAGCATATAAAAACAATCTTAAAGGAATCGAAGTTAAAAAGGGACACAGCCCAGACCATCTTCATGGAATCGGCCAATTGATCCTTTCAAGCGCTATTTTAAGAAATGACCCAAAAAACGTAGAGATAGCATATGCTAAAAAGCACGGTATCCCGATCCATCTATGGGAACAATTCCAAGCAAATGTTTTACAAAAAGATAAATTTGTAATAGCAGTAGCTGGCGCTTATGGAAAATCCACAACAACGGCGATGGTATCAAAAGTACTAATTGATGCAGGCCTTGATCCTACATGTGAAGTCGGTGCCAAGATTCTGGAATGGGGAGTAAATTTCAGAGTGGGGAAATCTAAATACTACGTATGTGAAATTGACGAATATTTGGACAAGTTTCTGAATTATTCACCGGATATCTTGGTCGTATTAAACCTGGGGTGGGATCATCCGGATTATTTTAAGACACGTCAACAACTGGAAAATTCCTATAAAAAACTTGTTCAAAGAATAAAACCAAACGGAACTTTGATCATCCCGGCCAACTTAAATGACTTGGCAAAATCAGCGCCCAAATCGGCTAGCGTTGTAAAAATTGAGGATTTTGGGAAATACAATCTAAAAATTATCGGAGATTTTAGAAAAGAAAACGGTGACGCTGCAATGGCGGTTGCAAAATTGTTAAAACTAAACTTGCCAAAAGCCAAAAGTTCTATAGAGAGTTTTTCGGGAACAGGACGCAGATTAGAATTAAAAGGCAGCATCAAAAGAATAGATGTTTATGACGACTATGCGGTTCAGCCCTATACTGTTGAAAAAACAGCAAATGCCCTCGCCAAAAAATTTCCAGAAAAAAAAATGGCACTCGTTTTTGAACCTCATACATTTTCTAGGATAAATAAATTTTTCGATGAATTTGTTGCTAGTTTAAAAAGTATTAATGCAGAACATATTTATATAACAAGCGTTTATCCGGCCAGAGAAAAAGGCGACGTCGAAAAACTTTCTAAAAGAATTGTTGCAAGAGTAGGGTCAAAAGCTAGCTACAGCGGCTCTATCGAGCAAACGGCACAGGCAGTCAAAAAGGATTTAAATAAATATGACGTAATCTTATCGATGGGCGCAGGGAATGTATACAGGATCTATGATTTGTTGAAAGTATGAACACTTACTATTCGTATGATTAGTATGAATTCGCATATTAGTATCGCATTTATAACGATGCCAATATACAAATGAATACTAATGATGCAAATTATGGACAAGTTTAGTCAGTTTAAGCAAATAGTAGGGGAGTTAAGGGTTTTTGAAAACGAACCACTAGCTAAATACACTTACTTTAAAATCGGTGGACCGGCACGTATTTTCTTCGAAGCCAAAAGTCCGGAAGATCTAATTCTTGCACTAAGTACCGCAAAAAAGTTAGGTATTCCATACGTTGTTCTTGGTGGGGGAGCAAACGTTTTGATTTCCGACAAAGGATTTTACGGTCTTGTTATTAAAAACAGAGCAGATGGCATAAAAATAGCCGGACTCAAGGGATCTATAAACAAGGTTGGCAGGTCGATTAAAACTGCATATGTTGTTGCCAATTCCGGAACTTTGATGAATCAGTTAGCGCGTTACACAATAGACCAAGGCTTTGAAGGCTTGGAGTTTTTACTGTCTGTTCCGGGAAGCATTGGCGGAGGCTTGAAAATAAATGCTCATTACCAGGTAGAACAAAATCAATTCATTGGTAACCAACTAACTCAAGCAACATTGTTTGACCCAAAATCCGGCAAAACGAGATCTGTCGAGGGCGAATATTTCGAATTTGGCTATGATAAATCTAAACTGCAAACTACCGGTGAAATTGTCCTAGATGCAACTTTTAAAGTAGAAGCTGCCGAAAATAAAGAAACACTATGGCAAACTGCAATGGAGGGGGTAAAACTTAGAAACTTCGAGCAGCCCGTCGGTGTTGCTTGTTCCGGGTGCGTTTTTCGAAACATAGAGCATAGAGATGCAGTCCGGTTAGCAACTCCTAACATTACGACTTCAACTGGTTACATAATAGAGAAACTAGGACTTAAAGGAACAAAAATAGGAGATGCTCAAATATCCGAAGTTCACGCAAATTACATAATAAACACAGGTAATGCCAAAGCTTCCGAGGTTGTAGAGTTAATTAATTTGGTCAAACAAAAAGCCAAAGAAACATATGGACTTAATTTACACGAGGAAATTTTTTATCTTGGTAATTTTAATAGCTAAACCAAGCCGAAAAACGATTCGTATTATTAGCATCCATTAGTATATTGGCATCGTTATAAATGCGATACTAATATACGAATTCATACTAATTATACGAATGGTAAATATTATTGAATTTGCAATTCCGATGAACGATATACGATTAACGATCAACTATTAAATGGCTGTTTTTGAAATAATTGGAGGAAAAAGACTAAAAGGTTCAGTTAGAATTGCCGGGAATAAAAATTCCGTGTTGCCGATAATGGCAGCCTGTTTGTTAACCAATGGTACTTGCACTTTAAAAAACGTTCCGCGAATTTCCGATGTTGATGTCATGATAAAACTTTTAGAAATTGCAGGGGCAAAGATAAAACGGGTTGATAAATCAACTCTAGAAGTTTCTTGTATCAATATTAAAAAAACACAATTCCCGAGCGAGTTAACAGAAAAGCTCCGCGCCGCCATTCTTCTTTTGGGACCTATGCTTTCCCGCACCGGGCATATCCATATGGGGTACCCAGGTGGCGACATAATCGGCAGGCGCCCGTTGGAAACCCACATACAAGCCCTAAGCGCAATGGGCGCAAAAGTGATCCAGACAGGCGATTATTTTGAAGCAGATGCCGTTAAGCTAAAAAGCTCTGAAATATTTTTACAAGAGGCTTCTGTCACTGCAACAGAAAACACCATAATGGCCGCAGTCTTAGCCCCCGGTCAAACAGTTATCAAACGTGCAGCATCCGAGCCGCATGTCGCGGATCTGTGCAATTTTTTAAACTCTATGGGCGCCCAAATTGAAGGTATTGGTTCAAACGTGTTGACAATATTTGGCGTTGAAAACTTACACGGTACAACTTTTACAATTCAAGCAGACCACATAGAAGTTGGGACATTTATGATTCTTGCCGCTGTTACAAAAAGCGAACTGGAAATTTCGCCGGTCGACCCATCCGATATGGACATGGTGTTTTTGACCTTGCAAAAATTTGGTGTCCGTTACCGTCTTACTGGCTCTACTTTAAAAGTCTTAAAATCAAATCTTTCTGCTATAGAAAAAGTTGTCACAGATGTTTGGCCCGGTTTCCCCACAGATTTAATTGCTCCAACAATTGTTCTGGCAACCCAATCAAAAGGTGTAACAATTCTTCATGATTGGATGTACGAATCCCGGATGTTCTTTGTCGATAAGTTACTTTCCATGGGTGCCAAAGTAGAAATTGCAGATCCTCATAGAGTTTTAGTTTATGGCCCAACAAAATTAACGGGCCAAAAGTTAGATACCCCAGATATCCGCGCCGGCATGGCGCTTGTTATTGCGGCGTTAATTGCAGATGGCAAAAGCCAAATAAGCAAAGCCGAACTTATTGAGAGAGGTTACGAAAACATTGTCGAAAGACTAAAATCCGTTGGGGCAAACATTAAAAGAATAAGTTAAATGAAAAAAAAGTTAAAAGTGGCAGTTATCATGGGCGGAAATTCGCCAGAACATGATATTTCGGTTATTTCCGGAAATGAAGTAGTTAAAAATTTAGAGAAAGCAAAATACGAAATTTTGCCAATAACTATCCCCCGGAACGGAAATATGAGCAATCCAAATAAGATTATTCAGGCAAACAACATTGATATGGTTTTTGTTGCTATGCACGGAGCAGGCGGGGAAGACGGCAAAATTCAATCATTCTTGGAACTTATGAATATTCCATACACAGGTTCTGGCGTGCTAGCATCCGCGCTTGCAATGGATAAAAAATTCTCAAAAAAAATGTTTGCTCAAGCAGGCCTGACAGTACCGGTGGGAGTTGGAGTTGATAAAAATTTCAAAGTGGAAGAGATTTGGAAAAAATTATCTCCTCCGGTCTTTGTTAAACCCAGCACAGCAGGTTCATCCGTTGGAGTTTCTAAAGTAAAAGAAAAAAAAGACTTAAAGAAAGCAATAGTTAAAGCTTTGAAATATTCCAACGAGGCAATAGTTGATGAATTTATTCAAGGTACCGAAGTAACATGTGCAATTCTTGGCAACGAAAACCCAGTCGCATTGCCTGTAATTGAAATTGTCACCAAAAATGAATTTTTTGACTTTGAAGCGAAATACTCTGAAGCGTTAACAGAAGAGATCGTCCCGGCTAGAATAAATCCACGTCTCACAAAAAAAGTTCAGGCAACCGCACTAACCGCATACGAGGCGCTTGGCTGTCGTGGGTTTGGTCGGGTAGATATGATAATAAAAAATGGGAAAATTTATGTCTTGGAGGTAAATACAATTCCAGGTTTAACACCTGCTTCCCTCCTGCCAAAAGCAGCAAGAGCTTCTGGTTTATCGTTTTCTCAACTATTGGATACAGTAATTTCGTTGGCAGTTCTTCCAACCCCATAGTTTGTAAAGGCTCGGCTAATAGGATATAATTAATCTTTGATAATGATTAATACTTCAATTTACCGTGAAGTCAAAAAGTGGAAGAAACCCATCCACATTTCAAAGTCGCTTGCGGCAAAAACCTATCTCAAAGCCCTTAGAAATATTGATGTCGTAGCAATTACTGGCAGCGTTGGCAAAACCTTAACCCAAAACGCAATTTATTCGGTACTATCGCAAAAGTATAAAGTAGCGGTGGGGGAGGATAACCTCGACCCAACATTTCGAATTCCCCAAACAATATCTAAAATGGCTCCTTGGACCCAGAAGCTAATACTAGAGTACGGCATAGAACATCCTGGAGATATGGATCATTATCTCAATATTGCGAAGCCAAAAATTTCTGTTATCACGCACATAGCCCCAACTCACCTTAAATACTTTGGAAGCGTCCATGGAGTTTTTGACGAAAAATCCAAGCTTATAAGCGCCTTGCCAAAAGATGGCTTTGCAGTCCTTAATGCCGATGACCCACTCGTGGCCAAAATGGCCAACTTAACTGTTGCCAAAATTTTGTGGTTTGGGAAAAAAGCCAAAAACGGAGTAAAAATTTCTCATTACACGCAATCGGTAAAAGGAGCAAAATTCCGTCTTCACTATAAAGGTCAAAAAGCTTCCGTGAATTGGAAAGTTATCGGGGAACACCAATTAACCTCTGCGTACGCTGCGGCAACGGTAGGAATTGTCCTTGGACTTACTGTAAAACAAATCGCTAAAGGTCTGTCTCAAGTTAAGCCTCCGATTCACAGACTAAACGTTGTTAACACTAGTAAATTCACAATACTTGATGACACCTATAACTCTTCTCCATTGGCCGTCCAAGAATCTTTAAAAACACTAATTTCGCTGGGTAAAAATAAACCCAAAATTGCAATCTTAGGAGAAATGCGGGATCAAGGAGAACATTCCCGGCAAGTTCATTTAAAAATAGGTCAGATAATTGCAAAAACAAACTTATCAAACCTGTATACAATAGGTGATGTTGCGAAAATCATTTCAGATTCTGCCAAAAGAAGTGGTTTTAAAGGCAATACACGTAATTTTCAAAATACAAAACTGGCCTCTTTGTTTATCAAGAAATCACTTAAGAAAAATTCAGTTGTGCTGGTAAAAGGTTCTAGGCACGAACATTTAGAGCGGATCGTCTTTGCCTTACTAGGCAAAAACACGGCCGTTTCTTGTTATCACTGTGGTCAGCTTAGCTGACCTATATTTTTCGAACGAAGTGAGAAATTACAACTAATATTATTATAATTTTAAAAGTAAGTTCTCGCGAAGTTTATCTCGAACTATAGTGAGAGACTCGAACAATAATCCTGGGTCACATATTGTTATAATCAAAGACAATGGAACAAATTTTAGGCATAACTCTCATTTCGTTTGCAGCAATAAGCATTCTTCTCGTACCTTTTATTAATTTTCTATACAAATTAAAACTCTTGCGCCAAAGCCAAAAAACAAGAGATTTGTTCGAAGTGCGCACACCAATTTTTGACAGGCTTCATGCTCACAAAGTTGGTACCCCAGTAGGTGGAGGAGCACTCGTGATTTTTGTCGTGACAGTCTTATATCTGGCCATGGTTACACTTTTTCCTTATGTTGGTATTACAAGAACAGCGGTATACCCTTATAAAATAGAAGTAGAGATATTGCTTTTTACTTTCCTGTCTTTTGGAGCCTTGGGTTTATACGACGATATAAGAAAAACGTTTGGTCTTAAAAAGGCTAAATTTTGGGGCATCCGCTTTAGATACAAATTTTTAATTCAATGGGGACTTGCCCTTACAATTGCCAGCCTTTTGTACTTTAACCTTGGGATACATATTTTAAACGTACGCTTCTTTGATATTTTTGATCTTGGCATCCTTTATATCCCGTTTGCGGCTTTTGTCATTGTTTCTTTTACAAATGCTGTTAACATTTCCGATGGCCTGGACGGGATGGCATCTGGACTTCTTCTTATTTGTTTAGTGGCGTTTCTAGTTATTTCCAGCTCTATCCTCGACACAACCATGTCGATTTTTCTCGGTCTTTGGATCGGCGCACTAATCGGCTTTTTGTATTTTAATATCTGGCCGGCGCGTGTTTGGCTAGGCGATGTTGGTGCGCTTTCTTTTGGCGCAACACTTGCTGTTTGTGGCCTACTTCTTGGCAAACCGATAGCGCTTGCCATCATTGGCGGTGTGTTTGTTATCGAAGTTGCCTCTTCCCTACTTCAGCTTTTATCCAAGAAAATCAGAAAGAAAAAACTTTTTGCTGTCGCCCCATTACACTTGTGGCTTCAGGATAAAGGCTGGCAAGAGCCCAAAATTGTATTCCGCTTTTGGATAGCCCAGATAATTTTTGCAATCTTTGGCCTTTGGCTTTCTTTTCTCTAAGGAATTTTAAATATTAATGCAAAGTTTACAAGTTTCCCAAAAAGACAAACTTTCCTATTTACGTAAAAAATATCCGCAGTTTATTTACAAAAGTTTTAAATATAGTTTTTTTGAAGCCAAAAAGACTTTAGAAATAGAGTTTCTATTCCAAATCGAAGATTTGACATTTAGACCAAAAGTCGAAATTGGAAACATATCAAATTCTACATTTAAAAACTTAAACGGGAGCATTTTGGAAAATTTTATTTTCCATTTAGGCTTAATCGAAATCCCCAGTTACTGGAAAGCAACCTGTTCGCCAATTATAAAAATCGAAGCGGGACAGCTTAACGAGGAACAACGTGCTTGGTGGCATGGGCAAATAGTTTCTGGACTGGGTGAGTTTTTTTATCAAAACAATATCGACTTTACCCTTCCTGATTTTCTGGAAATTCAAAGCGATTCCCCTAAAACTTTCCAAATGGACAGAAAGAGCAGTAGCGAAAGCTACATAGCTTTAAATGGTGGTGGTCGAGATTCAGCCGTCACGCTAGAACTTTTAAAATCGCAACAAGTTAACATTTCGGTTTTAATGCTTAATCCAACCGCAGCTGCGCTTGATATCACCAGAGTTTCCGAGATCCAAAGCGAAATAATTGTAAATCGCCAACTAGATACAAAATTATTAGAATTAAATTCTGCCGGTTTTTTAAACGGACACACACCATTTTCGGCATATCTGGCATTTCTTTCAGTCCTTTGCGCTTATATTCTTG
>Ga0209542_10018733_pt1 | contig 11175 bp, 12 predicted proteins | sample RifCSPhighO2_01_FD_184028 | JGI IMG/M metagenome (GOLD analysis project Ga0209542, IMG submission 184028) | Soil microbial communities from Rifle, Colorado - Rifle CSP2_plank highO2_0.1 (SPAdes) (version 2) | ecosystem: Environmental > Terrestrial > Deep subsurface > Rock core/Sediment ...
GTCGCGTCGGCCAAGAAACATATTGAAGTTCCCCGCGCGTATCTTTAAGATAGTTTATGAGTCTGTTCATATTTTTTGCTTGCCTCGCCACAGCTTTAGCGAAGGCGGGTTATAAAAAACACCCCCTTGGGCGTCCTTTAATCATACTACATATGAGTCCTTGAGGTCAATCTTTTGTATCACCTGATCTCGTAAACTATCGTTACATTCACACTTACTTTGTTTTCTCCTGTCGGGATAGTCGGGACAGGAGTACCGGCCACTTTCATTAGATCTCCTCCCATGGCCTCAGCATAATACGATACTGGCCCTCCGCCAGTATTGTCATAAAAACTGACTACCCGCACCAATTTCACCCCCAGTGCTTTAGCAAGCTGTTTGGCTTTCTCCCTCGCATCTTGAATGGCCTCGTTTCTAGCTTCATCTAATATTTTGTCTTGGTCATCAACAATAAAAGATATGCTTGAGATATTGGTGGCACCATTCTCTCCGACCAAGGATAGGACCTTACCCGTATCTCCTGTCGATCTTACTTTCACAGAAATACTATGACTGGCGGTATAGCCATCTTGAACTTGTCTCGAAGGCGGACAAAATGCTTGCGAGCAAATGACTTGGGTAAATGTATATTTCGGATACAGAGAATAATCAGTTGTTTTGATATCTTTTTCTTCAATGCCAAGCGCCTTAAGCCCGGCCAAAATGACGTCCATCTTCTTGGTCACTTGCTCTTGAGCATCGCTCGCCGCTTTGGCATCCGCTGAAACGGTAAAGGAAAAGGTGGCAATATCGGGTATGGAGATCGCCTCGCCGATGCCCGAAACCGAGATAGAATTGTATGTCGGACTGACACTGCGTAAATCTTTAAATGCCCCCAAAGTTTCAACTGCCAAAAAGGCGACAAGTATAATAAGTACGACCCATGCCCACTTTAAAATTTTTTTAACCTCCGCTGTATGTGTATCCATTTCACCATTATACCACTAACTGAGTTTATTTCTAAACGAACGTCTATCCCCGATAAAAACACTAAAGATCAGCACCGTAAAACTTACAGATAGAAACCCCAAGGCAACACCCGCCAAGATATCAAGCACCCAATGCGCCCCCAAGTAAAGCCGCGAGAAGCTGATAAGAATCGCGACAAAGACACAGCCCAGTATCAAAGCTGTCTTACCCACAAACGTCTTCATCTTATCAAAGAAAGAATAAGCCAACATGAAAAAGAAAGTGGTGGCAACCGTAGTATGACCGGAAGGAAAACTCCAACCATCAACGTCCAGTAAGGGCGAGCCGGGACGCACGACCTTAAAAGTGTCCTTGAGTACCGTCAGAGAGATAACCGCCACACCTAAGGTAACGGCAAAAAGGATGGCATCATACGTGCGGCCGCGCACGGTAAGTATAATGACAACCAGAGCGGCCGCGGAAAGAAGAATCGCGGGGTTACCCAATCTAGTAACAACGACCAGGAAAGTTGTGAGAAGGGGCGTGCGCAGGTGCGCCACTATTTGCTCAATGGCAGTGTTGAGGGGAGTTAATTCTGTGCCGGAAAGCAGTCCTTCAATAATCACCACGAGCACCAATCCGGAAATCATATAGACCAGAAGAAAGAGGATGTTCTTCGCCCAATTTGGAAACATCATACTTTATAAGCGTATCATAAATTACCGGGGGTTTAATAATCCTTCGCCTTGGCGAGGGTATCCACCAGAATATCAAGTTCCATAGCGGCTACTCCGACGACCTTGTCCGCACCTCCATAGTATATATAGAGCAACTCATCGCGCACCACCATCCCGCAAGGGAAAACCACGTTATTGACTATCCCCTCTTTCTCATACGGTTGCTCTGGCTCAAAGATTGGATCAGTCGAACGCGACAGAACGGTCGTTGGATCTTTAAGATTTAAGAGTACGGCTCCAATATGGTAAGTATGGTGGTGTTCCGAGATGGCGTGATAGAGGAGAAGCCAGCCCTCTTCGGTCCGGATGGGCGGAGCGGTGATACCAACTTTAGCGCCATCCCACATTCCTGGTCTGGGTCCGAAAATTCGGATACATTTTCTGACCGTCTCCATTTTGAAATCCAATGAATTGAGAAAATCGCCACAAATATCCGTTCCGATACGGTGAAAGATAAGATATTTACCCCCAATCTTCTTGGGGAAAATACAGGCATCCTTATCGTCAATATCTTTCGGGGTAATAAGTTCGGGTTTTGTCCATTTCCAACGGCGCGAGAGAAAATTTTTTTCTCCGATAGAAGTAACGGCCACCCGCGGAGGACCAATACCGTCGAAAGCGGTATAGCACATATACAAAGTATCTCCGATTTTAGTAAGACGCGGATCTTCGCATCCGGAATTATCGCCTTCGATTTTTTTGTTCTCAAAATCTTCTCTGGGCACATAGATTGGTTCCACCAAACGCTCACTAACACTTATTCCGTCAATGCTTGAAGCATAGCCAATGGTGGAAGTGTTGTCATTTGAAAGAGCGCGATAGAGGATATGAATTTTACCTCCGAGATCAATGGCGGCGGGATTAAAAGTCGCTTTCGATTCCCACTTATGATTTGCATCGGGGACAATAATGGGATTCTTTTGGATGCGCCTGAAATGCCGATGATGTCTAGTTTCATTGTAGATGCTGGAAATCAAATCATCCAGGCGAACTCTGGCCGCACAGGTAGTGGTATCAGCCGCCCCATAGTAAATTGTTAAAATATCATGGTTGAGAATCACACCGGAAGGAAAAACGACATTGGGAACATGGCCCGAGAGTTCATAGGGTTCCTCGGATACCATCATTGGACCTTTGGTGGACCCTACAATTTTGTACGGATCTTTCAGGCCAAGAAGAAACGCCTCGATGCCGAATTGGGGTTTAGAATTCCCCGATGAGGAAAAATAATGTTCGATATGCGAATAAATGAGCAGCCAGCCGTATTTGGTCTTGATTGGAGTCGCGCCGACTTCAATATGGTCATAATCGTCGCGGCGCAAGCTCAACGTATGGTCATCGATATTCTGACGCCATCTTTCCCAAAATTTCTGCGACCAAAATTCAGAAACATCATCGGCTTGAGCAATCACCATTTTCGCTGGCGGACTATCCGTATAGGCGCTGAAAAGAGCGGTAATCTTGCCGTCTATCCGTTCCGGAAAAAGAGTCATGGCTTTGGCATTGAAAGGCGTCACCAAATGCCTCTCATCAACTCGTTTAAGGTCTTTCGAAACCGCCACGGCGACCTTAATACCTTCTGCGGTAAATGGAAAATGGGAAAGAGCCGTGTAGAAAATATAATAACGCCCATCAAAAAATGTGGCGCGCGGGTCCTCACAACCAAATCTTTCCCACTCCGCTTCCGAGACAATAAACTGTCTGCGTTCCTTAAAATGCAGGCCGTCTGAACTCTCAGCCATGCCGATGGTAGATATTTGATCTGGAGCGCTTAAATCATTTTTGCCAGATATCGCTCGGTATAAGCCGTAGATACTTCGGCCCCGCTTCACCGTAGACATATTGAAAGTGGCAGACGCTTCCCAATAATGATCTTTATTGGGTATCAGCATTGGATTTTCTCGTGATCTCTTGACTATAAACATTTTAAGCTATTTTTGTTTCAATTATCTTTTTAAATTTCTTTTCTAGTTCTGGTCTTATTTCTTCCCCAACTTCTTCGTAAATTTTGATCAAATCCTCAAAAGTACCGGCCCCACCAAAATAATCCCAAAAATCTTTTCCGATAAGGAAGTCATTGCCTTTGTCAAAAAATTTAATGCATGTCCATCGTTGATATTCTTGCGGTGCATAAGGATTATATGTAATTATTTTTATCAACAGCCTCCTCAATCGCAGATTTAAGCGTAATGTCTATTATTGATGATAAGCCACACTCAACACATTTTGTAGCAGTATATAATTCATCATCATTTAGTTTTCTGCCAATTCTTCTGACGGCATCGTTTTGCAAATCTTCAATCGTTATTGGATATATTACTTGCATATTTTCTTGAGTTTCCATATTTTTTTATTTTTTAATTACCTTCGCAAAACCAGAATTATACTCGACCAACTTTTTCCAATTGATTTTACCATCATCGCAAAACTCTTGCGAAAACTCCAATGTGAGTTTATTTATTATTTGGGCATAATTTTCCGCAAATTCTTCATTTTTCTCTCTTGCTCTGTAACCGATCGGTTCAACAATGTCTATGTACAGTTTTTCATTTCCAGAAATAAATTCCCAAAATCGTTGCCCGCATAATTTCAAATAGCCGCCCTTGTCCGGCTTGTTGTCTTTTCCAAAACAACACCCATTAACAGCAATTACTTTTTTACCTGTCTTTGTGTGTAATAATTTTTCTGCATTTTCAAAATTGATTTTAAGCTGACGGATTTGACTTGAATTACCCCAATTCCAACCCGCTTTAATTTCGACAATATACACTACTCCATCTTTTTCAAATTCTAGATCGATGCCTGTTAATTTTGATTTCTTAGCACCATATACCTTGTCGCAAACAAAAATTGCCAAACCTTCTATAAAATCACCGAATAATGTTTCTTCTTGAGATTGCAGAAAAGCATCCAAAAATCCCTTGATTAAATCTTGAGCCGTCAAAACATTCTTAGCTCTGAAAAGATATGGATTTTTCTGCTTCAAAATCTTGAGCAGATCAACTTTATTTTGCACATAATCCAACCTTCTTTGGTGAAAGATTGAAATATGTTCCTCTACATATTCATAAATTTCTTGTGGGTTAAATTTTTTCATACAGTAACTTTGTTATGGTTGAATAAAGATGGCTCTTTTTGCGCAACTTTTTCTTTAGCCATTTCAATATACTCCGGCATTATATCAATACCAATAGAACTACGCCCCATTTTCTGCGCTACTTCTGAAGTAGTGCCGGAACCCAAAAATGGATCTAAGACTAAATCATTTTCTTGAGTAAATAATTTGATAAACCATTCAGGCAATTCATCTGGAAAAGCCGCGCTATGATTTTTATTGTTGCAAACAGTCGCAAATTGCAAAACATTACTTGGGTACACCGCACTTCGTTTTAGCCAGTTGGAAATATTTTTACCAAACCCGCTACCGCTTTTAGAGTTATCTCGTATTTTGTCTGTTTCGCTCAGATTTTTTAGTCGACCGTTTGCCCAATCACCAACTGGTACCATTACCGCTTCTTGGTACATATTAAAATCGCGTGCTTTATTAAATTGCAATACTCGTTCCCATGAGTCGCGAAAACGATTTGGCCATTTTCCAGGATAACAATTTTTTTTATGCCAGATAAATTCCTCCGTCCATAACCAACCCTGTTTACGTAACGCTAAAATAAGCTCGAGCACATAAGTACTACGCTCACCGTTCTCAGCTTTTTCCTTGATGTTTAGAATAAAGGTGCCCGTCGGTTTTAACACGCGTAATAATTGCCCACTTATAGGTAAAAACCATTCAACATATTTTTCAGTGCTGATACCGCCATAAGTATTTTTTCTTCTGTCTGCATAAGGCGGTGAAGTAACAATCAAATCAATCAAATTGTCATCAATTTCTTTAAGCACTTCACGCGAATCACCAAGTAGTATTTTTGTTGTTATATCATGCATAATTTCATTGTAACATCAGTGTGATTATCTATAAAATATTCAACAAGCTGCGGAATGTATTTACCTTTGTATGGATGGAGTCGGTGGACATGTTTTGTGGTATCTACCTCTCTTAAATTATCAAAAGAGAGTGTCCAATTTAAATCATCGCCAAGATTTTTTTTCCAACTTACTTCGCGTTTGCCGTTATACGAAGCGTAATATTTTTTTAAATCATCTAGATCAACCATGGTCGAGCCATTCTCACCATGTTTTTTTACTTTTCCATACTGGACAAGATAAGAAATATTTGTAGGCAAAACGTCTTTCTTGAGATGTTCCGATGCCCATTTTGATGCTTGTGGAATAGTTAGTAAGGACATAATGTGAATCTATGCCACCTTGGCTGATTTAATTGAAAAAATGGCGTGTTCATTATTCATGAGTTTTCTGACAAATTCTTCCAGATTGGTGGAAGCAACGGCAATATGTTTATCGCCTCCGCCATAGTAAATAAAAAGGGTCTCGCCTTTTACCACCGCGCCTGAAGCATAAATAATGCCCGGCTTCCAGTCATTTTCGTACCACTTATCAGGTTCGAGCACGGGATAACGGGACCGGTAAAGAATCTTCCGCGGATCTTTGGAATTTAAAAGCAGGGCCCCGAGCTTGTAACGACCCGGGTCGTCTTTATCCATAGCATGATAGAAAAGGAGCCAGCCATAGCGGGTTTTAATGGGCGGGGGACCAACGCTACGAGTACGATTGTGCCAAACAAGCTTCCTGTCTGGCAGAAGATGCGGGTCGAGACTGTCGAAGAGCAGAATGGGTTCCTCGAGATTGTCGAGATATTCAACACGCACTCGCGCCGGGTTATCGTCATGAAGATTGTGGAAAAGAGCGTACTTACCGCCTATCTTTTCAGAAAAAAGCGCCCAATTCTTATGCCTCTCATTGGGAGGAGAGAGAAAAACGAAACGACGCCAATTCCATCGCCCTTGTTCAAGATCATCCTCACTAATAGAGGTCAAACCGACTCGTATCGAATGCCAACCATTGAAAACATTAAATGTCAGATAAACGCGACCATCAATTTTGACTGCCCGAGGGTCCTCACATCCACCCCATCCGCCGCCGGAGATATAGAGTCCCGTGTTGTATGACAACCTCGACGGAGAAGTATACGGGTAGTGTTTGGCAGATTCAGCAACGGTTTCTGGCATGTAGACCGGATGAGGAAATCGCTTGTCAAAATGAACGCCGTCTTGACTTGAAGCATAACCGATACGGGAAACACCGTCCGGACCAAGGGCGCGATAGAAGAGATGAACGCGACCTCCGTGTATCACCGCCCCGGGATTGAAGACTGCTTCCGACTCCCAATAAGAACCCAATGTCGGAGTAATGACAGGATTGCGAGTGAATCTACGGAGATCCAGGGCCCTGGGCCTTTTTAGGGTTCTCTTGACCTTTTTTTTAACAGATTTTTTATTGGTTTTCTTAAAAACTTTTTTGGATCGTTTTTTTAAAGTAATTTGTTTCTTAGACACAGCCATTATTCCGCCATTATAACATTGATTTTATTTCAACAGTTTCATGATAATCTTTTTTGTTTCTTCCGGATTGGTAACCGTTCGACATTCTATGCCTAAAGTTAGAACCGGCGCGTCATTGCCGCCCTTAAAGAGTTTGTCTCCGACGTAGAGTATTTTTTCCTTTGAAACACCAGCTCGCTCCATAAGTTTTTTGAGACCATAGGCTTTATCTATGCCGGCCTTCGTCACCTCTATGGAAGTGGTGCCGCCAATGCGCATTGAGAAACCCGGCAAAGAACGTTTGAGCGCGTTTATCATCCGCTCGCGTTTTTTGTTATCTGGATCCCACTTTTCCTTCAATTCAATCGGGGCGTCTTGTCCAAAGGCGGAGAAATTGAGTTGAGACCCCCGATCTTCTATGAGTTCTCCGTAAGTTTTGCGCGGTTTTTCAAGTCCAACTTTCTCAAAGATATTCTCAAAGGCCGTTTTGATGTGTTCTTTTTCTTTAGTGGAAAGTGGAGCATCGTTTTCACATCGCCAACCGTCGCCATAACAAAAGACGGTGCCATCGGCCGGCAAAATATAAAGATTCTTCATATGTTCGGACGAACACGGGAGACTGTCCAGAATTTGTGACCTAAATTGTTTGTAATTGGCCCCAGAAATAATGGCCACCGTATATTTGCTCATAAGCTGGCAAAGAAGTCCGGCCATCTCCGCATCAGGCGGCAACTTACTGCGCGTCAGCGTCCCGTCGATATCAAAGACAATTAATTCAAACCTTTTCATCCCGTTAGAAGTTAATTCTTATAACACGCCTTGTAAATAAAATCTCGTTTTTCATGATCGTAGATTACTTCTAACGGGATTCATATCAGAAGTATAGCAGTTCGAAACAAAAGAGTTTTTCTAAGTTTATCTTTAATCTGTGTATGTCCGGCTCCACTTTTCAGAAAGATTTCTCTGGCTTTTGCATCTACTTCATTGATAAAATATTCGTAATGAATTAATTTTAAAGGTCTTCGATTTTTTATGGAAGATATCTCCCCCCTTGCATGTTGAGATAATCTTCTTTTTAAATTATTAGTATAACCAATATAAAGTTTGTCGTCCCTCTTGCTCAATAAAATATAAACGTAGAAATGTTCCATATACTCCCGCTAGAACGTCCGAGAACGTCTGACGTTCCCGACGTTCTAGCAGTAATTTAATTATATATTCTAGCGGGACCCGTCGCACGGGTCTCCGCTTACGGACGCATTCCAGGGGGAACCGCGTCCGACGCGGGGGCGACTAGAGAGAATCGAACTCTCGCGACCAGCTCCACAAGCTGGAGTTCTACCACTAAACTATAGTCGCCATTATGCCTGTCTTTACAGTCTCTCACTACCACTACTTAATCATAACTCGGAGCACTCTCCTTTATACCAGAACGGAGGTTAGTCAGTCGAGCGAGAGCAAAGAGGGTGCTCGAGAGCCGGTTCAGGTATTTGAGTACCTCCGGGTCAATTATTTTCATTTCATCATTTGTCGCGACCACTCTTCTCTCCGCGCGTCTCGCGAGCGCGCGAGCAAAATCCAAAAGCGCGCTAAGTTCGGTGCCTCCCGCGACGGTAAAAGTCTTTATCTCCGGAAGCTCTTTCTCGCACTCCGCGATTAATTCTTCCATCTTTCTTACCTTTCTCTCCATAATATTTTTATCTGCCCCAGCCACATGCGCGCAGATTATAAACAGATTTTCCTGAATTTCTTCTAAAATTTTTGAAAGGCTAGAGCCTGACACCTTGAAGCTAGAAGCCTCATCCTGTAGTTTCACCACACCGAGAAAAGAATTCAATTCATCCAAATCTCCGAGTGCTTCCGCCACGGCCGAACTTTTAGAAACTCGCTTTTGATCACAGCCAAAAAAATCCGTAGTGCCCCCATCTCCTTTGCCGGTATAAAGTCTAGACATGGTGCGCGGGACAGGACTTGCACCTGCAAGGGATTGCTCCCGCTACCACCTCAAGGTAGTGCGTCTTCTAAATTTCGCCACCCGCGCATATTGACAATATTACTCGGCTTTCATTGTTTGTTCAATTTCCACCCCAACTTCTTTCGCCATTCTCTGATTTCTCATTTGACGACTGACTTCCTTGGCTGCTTTCTCGCGAATATGATAGAGCTTGGCGCGACGAACTTTGGAACGTTTGACCACTTCAATCTTATCTATCACGGGAGAATAGAGCGGAAAAATCTTTTCTACACCTACCCCAGAAGATACGTTGCGTACGGTGAAAGTGGCGCCCGCTTCCCTGCCGTGCTTGCACGCGAGCACCAAACCTTCAAAAGCCTGCAGGCGAGTTTTTCCTTTCTCGACAATTTTTTGCCAGACACGCACGGTATCTCCAGACCGAAGGTCAAGTTTTTGCCTTTCATCAATATTTACCGGGCTGATTACTCTGTTTGTCATTTGTTTGTAGGCACCAATCTAACACAGCTTAGCCCAGTGTGTCTATTGCTTTTACAAAATCCTCTGGATACGGGGCTTCGATGGCGATTTGTTTTCCACTTACATTTTTGAAAATGATAGCGCGAGCGTGGAGAGCCAAGCGATTAAAACCAAGCAAACAAAGTTTCTTGGGTGCGTAAAGTTTGTCACAGACGACCGGATGATGGAGCGCCTTGAAATGCACCCTGATTTGGTGAGTTCTGCCGGTCTTTGGTTTAGCTTCAAGGAAAGTAATATTTCTTTCGGGATCACGTTTGAGCACTTTAAAGTAAGTTACTGCCTCTCTTTTCTCTCCTCTCGTTCCACGTTGCGCGGACCATCTTTTAAAATTACTGACACTTCTCGCTATCGGCAGATTGATAGTGCCTTGATTATCCTTCAGATCACCATAGACAAAAAGATGGTAGATTTTTTGAATCTCTCTTTTTTGAAATTGTTCTTTCAGAATCTCATGTCCAATTTTAGTTTTGGCCAGAAGTAAGACGCCTGAAGTTTCTCGATCTATTCTATGTACTACGCCTGGACGTTCAATGATAGCTTTTAGCTGTGAGCTTTTAGCTGTTAGCTTTATGGGTTCCCCGACATTCTTGGATGCGGGATATTTTGAAACAAACCATGCTGAAACACTTGGTTCTTTAGTATGACCATCCGGGTGCACCACCAATCCTGCCGGCTTATCAAGCACGACAATATCTTCGTCCTCGTAAAGAATAGTTTTTGATAAATCAATCATGAGTGAGCACGAGAGGATTTGAACCTCCACGAGATTGCTCCCACTGGCTCCTGAAGCCAGCGCGTCTGCCAGTTCCGCCACGTGCTCGTAGAAGAAGCATACAATATATGATAATATCTCTCCATTGCGCGCTTAGCTCAGTTGGTAGAGCGCTTCGTTTACACCGAAGATGCCGGGGGTCCGAATCCCTCAGCGCGCACAATTAACTTTTTCAAAATGTACTGCTAATGAAAAAAGATTATCAAAAATTAAGTATCCAGGCCCACCAAAAAGCCCGCGGGAAAATTGCGGTGATTGGAAAATTACCTATAAATAATCGTGAGGATTTATCCATCGCCTATACACCCGGCGTCGCCGGACCAGCTCTTGCCATAGCTAAAAATAAGGCCCTCGCATACGACCTTACCGCAACTAAGAACGGTGTGGCTATTGTCTCAGACGGCTCAGCAGTACTCGGGCTCGGCAACATCGGCCCCGAAGGGGCGCTTCCCGTCATGGAAGGCAAGGCGGTACTTTTCAAACGTTTTGCCAATATTGATGGCTTTCCCATTGTGCTTTCTACGCAGAACACTAATGAAATAGTGGCTGCGGTCAAGGCAATCGCTCCGACATTTGGCGGTATAAATTTGGAGGACATTTCCGCGCCACGCTGTTTTGAAATTGAAAAACGTTTGAAGAAGGAACTCTCCATACCTGTGATGCATGATGACCAACACGGTACGGCGATTGTGGTACTTGCCGGATTGATCAACGCGCTCAAAGTTGTTCGTAAACGTAAAGAATCTATACGAGTGGTTATAAACGGCGCGG
>Ga0209542_10018734_pt1 | contig 11175 bp, 9 predicted proteins | sample RifCSPhighO2_01_FD_184028 | JGI IMG/M metagenome (GOLD analysis project Ga0209542, IMG submission 184028) | Soil microbial communities from Rifle, Colorado - Rifle CSP2_plank highO2_0.1 (SPAdes) (version 2) | ecosystem: Environmental > Terrestrial > Deep subsurface > Rock core/Sediment ...
TAACATGGATGGTTTTTTATAAATGTGCTTGGGGGCGGATTCGAACCGCCGACCCTTTGCTCTTCAGGCAAATGCTCTAACCAACTGAGCTACCCAAGCATATGGAATCTATTGTGGAGTATTTTCTTTTTGTTTTAAAAATTGATCGAGTAGGGACCCATCCTGAACCTGTTGTATAAATGATGCCCCCATTTGATACTGTGTTGAGATCACCTTGAGAAACGGTTGCAGATAGTAATATGCGCCAAGCATAGAACCGATAATAATGGTCCAGTAGAAAATACGAAATACCCTACTCCAACGGAGAGAATTCCTCATACTATGAAGCATTTTGTTATTCTCCCGCGAAAGCTCAAGGCTCTCTTCAACCATCTTTTTCAACTCAGAATCCATCCGGTAGTGAAAAATGGCATTACCGCTGAAAGCGGTGTGATACCATCCTTATTTTATTAGTTTTTAACATAGATCTAACGCAAGAAGGCACTTTTAATTTCTTCACAATGCCATTTTCTACTACGGGATCCATGCTCTGCAAGTATAGCAAAAACGATAAAAAATGAAAGTTACAGCTGTTAAACGAGTTTTCCGCAACACAATCACTTTAATTTTTATCTCCTCGGCAGGAATCGAACCTGCATTTAGGGATTAGGAACCCCTCGTTCTGTCCATTGAACTACAAGGAGGTAGTATACGCTTTCACCACCTCTTTAATAAGCGCATCGGTCAATTTTAGCTTATAACCCCCTTTTTTCAAAACTAGCCTGCATATGCCATATCTTGTTTTTGTTTTATTTTGTTCATTATTTATATTAAGGAAAATATTTTTTGTTGGAAGCTGTGTTGCCTTTCTCCAATGTGAAAAGCACTCCTCTGCATCCAAATAGTCAGTAATCCTAATTAACGCAGTCAGATCTTCTTTTTTCACATTAAAATATTTCTTTAATAACTTTATAAAAATTCTTATCATGGCCGCATCCGTATTCGTAAAAACAAAGCTCCTTTTGTTTCCCTCGGCCCAATACAACGCTATAAATATCAATATCCCCATTCTTTCAAAATTAACAGTGCGCAACATTGCCTCAGCCTCTTTTTGAGCCCTACGCAAACTTTCTTCTTTTCTAGCACGACTCCCACCTCGTTTTGAGGATATTAGTTGTCGTTTTTCGTCGCTCATTAGTACGTTTTCAACATGGTGCCAAATCGATGTTTTTGGTATCTTATATTTATCCATCAAGCTCGGCATGCTCATGCCATTTTTACGGTCAAGCTTTAAAGATTTTATTGTTTTCTCACTATATTTCTTCATAAAAACAGTATACTAGAACCAATAACATATTACAAGGATTTTTTTATTGTATCTAATCATACCTTATTAAAAATCCCCCCGTCTTAAACGGAGGGAATTTCAAAATCATGGATATGATATATTATTGGATATATTATAACCCCAAAAGCTCCACTAATTTGGGTTTATTGAAACCAACAATCGCATTATCATCAATGGTTATAACCGGAACACCGAGTTGTCCCGTCATTTCAACCATCTCATTTCGTTTTTCCGTGTCAGTAGCAACATCGTACTCATCATATGCTACATTATTTTCCTTAAAAAATTCCTTTGCCATCCTGCAGTACCCGCAGGTCGGAGTTGTATAAATTGCCACTTTTTTCATGGTCGTTTTTTACTATTTTTTAATATTATTATTGTATCATACTGCGCAAGCTTTTAAAAAAAGACCTTAAATGTTAGGATATTTTGAATTACCGTTTATATGGGCCATTAGCTCAATTGGTAGAGCGCTTCCATGGCATGGAAGAGGCAACCGGTTCGAATCCGGTATGGTCCACCATTTCAGATTTGATGAAGTATCCAATAAAAAATAAAGTGATGTATAATAAAGTACAACTTATATGACCACGCAATTAAATGATTTGAGGCTCATTATACGCACCGCTTTTTTTATTGCGTATAAAAGTATTTATCGTGGTTCCTTGATTGTAAAACTTGTCACTATTTTTATTTTATTATTGACATTCCTTAATCTGATAGTAGTTGGAGGGCTTCTTGTTGGAATTACCGAGGATGTTGGCGTCAAAGTAAAAAATTCATTAACTGGTGATGTATTTATTGAACCATCTAAAGAATACAACTACATCCAAAACACAGGCGATATTTTTTCTCTTCTCCGTGGAGTTCCCGGTATCCATTTTTCACCAAGATTAACCAGTGGGGTGAGTATAGAGTATGAATATAAAAATGTAGGTGGTACGAAAAATCCACCGAGAGTAAGCGCGGTGATAGCTGGAATCGACCCCCTTTTGGAATCACAAGTTACCAATATAAATCAACGCATTATCGCAGGATCGTTCCTTAACGAAAATTGGGATTCTATTGTATTGGGATCATCACTTGTAGACGGATACACAACGAGCAAGACAGGCAGTGAATCAACGCTGGGGCACGTATCAATCGGGGACAAGGTTCGTATTCGTTTCGCAAACAATAATTTATTTGAATTTACCGTTACTGGTATCATAAATTCCAAATCATCAACAGTCGACCAAAGGGTATTTGTAAATCAAAAAATGCTGCGACAACTACTTTCAACGGCAGGAGATAATTATTCTGAAATTGCCATTATTATACCCAATACCGTAGCTCCCACATCACTTATTGAGGAATTACAAAATATTCCAAGGGGAGACAGAAATGATGTAAAATCATCTGCTGAGGCGATACCTTCAGCGGTTGGTGACCTAAAAAAAGCATTTGGCTTAATTGGAAATCTCGTTGGCGCCACCGCCTTGCTCGTTGGCATCATTACTGTTTTTGTCATTATATTTGTTAATGTATCAAGTCGCCGAAGATATCTTGGTATTCTAAAAGCACAAGGAATTTCGGCGCCAACGCTTATTTTGTCTTATGTTTTTCAAATTATTTTTTATATGGTAATTGGCTTAATTCTCGGTGCATTCACAATTTTTATTTTTTTACGGCCGTATTTCGCGGAAAACCCCATTTCTTTGCCAATGGCGGATGGAGAATTATTTCTTACACAGTCTTATGTTTCAATACGTGTTGTCGTATTGTTTGTTGCAGCAATCATTTCGGCTTTTATTCCTGCATGGCTTATTATTCGACAAAATACACTTGATGCGATCCTGGGAAGATAACGTTAATACTTATGATTAAAATTAAAGCAGTAATAAAAAATTTCTCTAGTGGCAATATCGTTACAAAGGTTCTAAAAGGGATCAGTCTTGATGTACCGGAAGGGCAGTTCCTTTCTATAATGGGTCCTTCTGGCGCGGGTAAATCAACCTTGTTATACCAAATGAGTCTCTTGGATAAACCAACGAGCGGATCAATTACCATTGACGAAATTGATACATCACATTTTACAGAAGCTCAAGCGACACGTTTTCGATTAAAAAATTTTGGCTTCGTATTTCAAGACTCCGCGCTCATTCCCGAATTTACAGCGCTAGAAAATACCTTATTGCCAAGTTTAATGCTTGGACATAATTACACAAAGGCAAAAAATGATGCCATTAAAATATTTACGTCTTTCGGTATGCTTAATCAAATTGATCATTTACCTAGCCAACTTTCCGGAGGAGAACAACAACGCGTGAGTATGATTAGGGGGATTGTAAAAAAACCAAAAATTCTTTTTGCCGACGAGCCAACGGCAAGTTTAGACACCGCACGATCTCGAGATTTAATGTCGGCGCTTCTTGAGCTGCACCGACAAGGCCAAACAATTATTATGGTCTCGCACGAAGAAGAATTCGCAAAGATGGCTCAGAGAATGATCCATATACGTGATGGACAAATCGAAAAAGATACGATTTTATAAATAGAAAATAACCAAACACAAAGAACATTTCATTGTGTTTAGCTATCTGAAGTAAATTCCCAACAATTCCAATACACCACCTAGGTAGTGTATTGGAATTACATAGATTACATAGGTTTAACCTATGTAATCTATACTTGGTGTGGGCACAGGAAATCCCATTACCGTGATGTTTCGCATTGGCTACGGGACAGGTCGAACCCGTGTCCTTTGATTGGTCACGAAATCAAATTTTACTTATCTGTGCGAGTACGGGGAATCGAACCCCGATCTACTGCTTGGGAAGCAGTCATTCTACCACTAAACTATACTCGCATTATTTGATTGCCAAGTTTCACTACAGGGCTTGGGAAGTTTACCCCATAGACAGCTCTGCTGTTCTACTGGGGCAACCGTCCTACCACCCTCGGCCGTAGCCTATGGGCGAGGCTAAACTAATCCCGCAATTTTAATCTTTTTTAAACAACCCTGAAAACTTATCCCACCATACTGAAATCGTCGACCTTGAAGCATTGGTTTCCTGCCCAGCTAAAGGAGTGTCCACAATAACAACAACGCTTTCCCCCTTTTTTGCTACACTATACCGCTCCCTAATCTCTTCTTCTATCCCCCGTTCTGTAGTAAGCGCATTAAGTTTTGCCTCAAGATCCGCGTGGCGTACTTGAAGCTGAATAAGTTCCTGTTCAAAGCGTTCTCTCTGTTCACGCGCCAAAGACGCTTTTTGATACACCCCCCATGTCCCACTTGCCATAAACATAAACACGACCACAAGAAGAACGAGTGTTAATCGTGAGTAAAAGATATGCCTGAGGAGACTTTGATTCTTTTGAAATTGCGCCATATGTGGGATATAGAAATACTATCGCAACCGAATACAAGTTTCAATCAACGATCGACCTTCAACCTTTTTACTTTTTACTTATTTGTGTTATATTGCTCGTATGTTATTCCAGAAAAAATATCAAAAAGGCATTCGTATATTTTGGACCGTTATTTCCATAATGGTCATTGTAAGTATGGTGCTCCTCTATTCAGCACCGGCGTTTTTCTAGGGCGAAATTAATTTTCGCCTTTCATCATCTTAAGAAATACATCGTGGGGAATATTCACTTTTCCACGCTCTTTCATTTTCTTCTTTCCCCTTTTTTGCTTTTCCCGCAGTTTCATTTTACGTGTAATATCGCCGCCATAAAGATACCCGGTAACGTCTTTTTTAAGCGCGGAGAGTGTTCGTGAAGAAAGAATGCGCCCAAGTGCCTTACCTTGAATTTTCACCACAAAAAGCTGACGCGGTAATACGCCAAAAAGTCTCTCAACTGTCGCTTCCGCCTCATGTTGTGTTTTGCGCCTTGAGATAACACGGGAAAATGCCGGTACCACTTCATCCGCCACTAATATATCCAAACGCACCACATCGGCTTCTTTCATTCCGGAAAGCTCGTATGAGAGAGAGGCAAATCCTGATGATACGCGCTTAAGTTCATCAAAAAAGTTCCGCATAAGCTCACGAAGGGGCATTTCAAATCCGATTGCCGTTCTCTCATCACCAAAAAGTTCGGATTCCCCCACCACTGCTTCGTGTTCAAAAAGTATTTGCATAATGGAACCCACGTATGTGGGTGGTGTAATAATCTTCCCTGTCACCCATTGTTCATAAACCTTTTTTACTACACCATCATCGGGAAAAAGTACGGGAGAATATATAGGTTCTCGTTTTCCATTCGTATGCTCTACTTCATAGGTGATTGATGGTGTGGTCATAATGAGTTCAAGATCGAATTCCCGTTTAAGCCGTTCCATAATAATCTCGAGATGAAGCATTCCCAAGAAACCACACCGAAACCCGCGTCCGAGCGAACCCGACGACTCCTCTTCAAAAGAAAGCGCGGGATCAGAAAGTTTAAGCCGTAAAAGAGATTGTTTAAGCGACGAAAAATCATCTTCACTCTCGGGATAGAGAGATGCCCAAACTACCGGCTTGGGTTCTTGATATCCAGGAAGCGCGGGTTCTGGACTTTTAAGTTCGGTAACCGTATCTCCCACAAACGCGACCGCAGGCTGTTTGATACCGGTAACTACATAACCAATCTCTCCCGGAAAAAGTTCTTCTTTGGGAACTCTGTCTGGGTGAAAAATTCCAACCTCAAGAACGTTGAATTTTTCTCCTGTGGACGCAAGCGCGAGACTGTCACCCTTTTTAATACTTCCACTGAACACTCGCAAATACACAATGATGCCGCGGTGGTTCGAATACTCAAAGTCGAACACAAGTCCCTGTAAGCCCTTTGGAGAAATTTTTTGGTCACGAGGAGGAGGAATTTTATTTACAATCTCTCGTAAAAGTCGACCAACACCTTCACCTGTTTTACCCGACACCGCGATGATGTCCTGTTCTTCGCACATAAGGAGTTTGGAAACCTCTTCCGTAATCTCCCTGGGACGTGCCAACGGGGAGTCAATTTTTGTTATGACTGGAATGATAGTAAGTCCAAGTTCACGCGCCATAGAAAGTGTGGTGAGAGTTTGCGCCTGAACACCCTGTGTTGCGTCGACTAAAAGGAGTGACCCTTCCACGGCTTTAAGCGCGCGCGAAACTTCATACGAGAAATCAATATGCCCGGGAGTATCAATAAGATTGAGTGTATAGAGCGTACCATCGATATTGTATTCCATTCGCACTGGTTGCATCTTGATAGTAATCCCCCGTTCACGCTCAAGTTCCATTGAATCAAGCACCTGATCCTTCATCCGGTGTTTTTCAATAGTATGGGTGACCTCAAGCATTCGATCCGCAAGAGTGCTTTTTCCGTGGTCGATATGAGCGATTATGCTGAAATTTCTAATATTGTTCATATAGTAGTGCAGCAAGAATAGCAGAAAAGACCATAAAAGGAAAACGGACTCCAACCACACAATATTTTTTCCGCATAAATTCGCACCTTTATAATTCCTCCTTATCCGGAGCGATAGGGCGCGTTTTCCAGAACTTTGAGTGAAGCGCTTTTCCGATTTCTTCGATCTCACGATTCTTTATTAGGCGGAGTATCATCACACCGGCAATGATACCAATAATGCCGGCAAATAGCCCCTGGAAGAAGATTCCAAGAAATGTATTGAGGTCAAATATTTCACCAAACACGCCGAGAAAAAAATATGCGACCGTGCCCATGGTAACCGCTCCAAGAAAACTGTGCATAAGACTTCTTCGTAAAAATGACGGCGTTTCCTTAAAGTCCCTTTTAAAGAACCAAAACAGAACCAAAGCATTTATAATCATTCCCACGGAATACGCGAACGGGAGCATAATAACAATACTTCCCGGATTATCTTCAACGCGAAGGAGCGATTCCATAAAATATTTGAAGTACAGATTTGACTCAAACACAGTGGTGAATATGTATGCGGACACAATAATAAGTACGGAAGAAAATATATTTATAAAAAGAGGGGTTTTAGTATTTCCTGCCGCGTAATATCCGCGAACAAAAAGAAGTATGAGTGCCTGCGCAATGAGCGAAACAGAAAAAAGCGCGAGCGCGGCGGCAGTGAGGCGCGTATCGGACCAACTGAATTCACCGGATCCCAATATAGTTCGCACAATTTGTGCACGGAGGACAATAAAAAGAACGAGTGTGGGAAGCGACCAAAAGATGATATGACGCGCAGCTGTTACGATATTGTCGATAAATTTTACATGTTCGTTCTTTGAAAAAAGTTTAGCGAGTGTTGGAAATGCCGCAACGGAATAACTCACGCCAATGATCGCAAGCGGTACTGACTGTAGATTAAGAGAGAAATTGAAAACGGCGATCGATCCCTCGTTCATATATGACGCAAGGGACATAAGCGCAAGAAGGGCTATATGGTTCATCGAAAGCCCTAAGGTCCTTGGAAGCGAAAGATACACTACATCGCGTATATCGCTCAATTTAACCTTCCAAGAAAACCACGGCAAAAGACCCACACGCGCAACACTGGGAACCTGGATAAGCACATGGAACACCGCCCCCAGGACTACTCCGTACCCGAGACCGGAAATCCCAAATATCGGATATAAAAATATGATTCCCAAAATGATACCGACGTTATAGAGGATGGGACTTAACGCATACACGAGAAATTTTTTCGCTGTTTGAGTGATGCTCCCCAAAAGGTTTGATACCCCAAGAAGGATTGGCGAAAGAAGCATAATTTTAGTAAGCATGATAAGTTCGTCACGATGAACACCGACGATTCCCGGAAAAAGAACTCCGGTAAGCTTCGGAACGAAGAAAAAAGCCGCAATGCTCACCAGTGTGATCGTGAAAAAAAATACCGTGAATACGCCGTTCAAAAATTCTTTTCCTTCGCGCTCCCCTTTGTTGATACGGTCAATAAGAAACGGAATAAGAACAGTTACCGAAACAAATGATGCTATGGATACGAATATGAAATCCGGAATGCGGAATGACGCATAATACACGTCCAGGGTCCCGCTTGCACCGAATGTACTCGCAAACAAGCGATCGCGAATAAGCGCGAGTATTTGAGATGCCACGGCCGCAGACCCAAGGAGCATCGCGGCTTCATGGAGACCGCCGATCTCTTTATTCAATAGGTTGAGAATTTTCTCCACCATGAGATATGCTACTCGTCACTTTCTCCTTCACTAATAGGTGGTGTATCCCGATCTTCTGGCGCCACTCCCCCGGAAACACCACTGAGTGGATTTCGCCCAGCTTTAAGATTCTGCAAAATGGTGCGTGCTTCTTGAGATGTCGGATCGAGTTTGGTCACATCATTAAACTGTGCAATAGCATCTCCCTGTCGACCAACTTTTTCGTAACTTAACCCAAGAAAATATTTTGTGTTCGTAAGAAGCGAATTGATGACCGTGGTATTACGCAAGGCATTTTCAAATGCATCTACGGCACCAGCATAATTGCGGTTCTTATAACGAAGGAAGCCGAGCTGGAAAAGTATTCCTGTGTCCATGGGAGAAATAAGAGATGCTACTTCTGCCGCCGATATAGCTTCATTGAGGTTTCCTTCATTCGCCTCTATCTGTGACAGTCGGAAAATCGCATCAACATAATTATTTTTGAGATTAAGCGCTTCGGCAATATAATCCTTCGCACCTTGCATATTGCTGTTTGCAAGCTCAAGATCTGCTTGAATGAGAACGATTGTGGGACTCTTGGGGTTCAAAGTACGCGCCATTGCATATGCCTTCTTTGCCTCATCATATGTCCCCTCTACGCCAAACGGCACAAGAGCTCGATATGCATTTCCAAGGGTGATCCAGTTCTGATAATTTGTGGGGTCAAAATCGCGTGCACGGAGAGCGTTCGTGATCGCAAACCCAGATTCTGATTGAAATTCCGTTTTTATGGTATCTTGCGAGACGCCCTGTTGGGAAAGAATTGAATTGAGTCGGGCAAGATTGATGGCGGAGAGGTTTCGGTAATATAGATCGTGGGGAGAAAGAGATGCCGCACGGGAAACCATGGTAAGCGTTTTCTCTATATCACCCCGCGCGTTTGCTGCAAGTCCACGCTGAAATGAAGCCACGGAAACGAATTTTTCAAAAAGTATGAAGCCTCCAGCCACCGTTCCGATAATAAGCAAGATAAGCCCGAGAACCGAGGTGAATCCCACTCGAGGGTCATTCAAGAATGAGAATTGGTAATTTTTAATGATATTAGTTTGCGCGAGTACCGCAATGAATATTCCCGTCATAAAGAACGCGAGCGAGAAAATGGCGACATTGGGAACATAGAATATAGACACGATCCAAAGATACAACGCCCCAAGGAACGATGAGAAGAGAAGGTAGTGCGATATCTTCCCCAGTGAGGGAGATAGAACTGCGGTAAATCCGCGGTAAAGGAATATTCCCAGGAACACGATCCATGCGAGAATGCCAAGCGCTCCCGTAGTGACAGCAAATGTCGGGACCAATCCCACGCTGGCGTCAAAATCAATATTCCAAAGCAATGACGGATTCACGGAATCGGGTTTGTGCATGAGCCATGCATTCAAAAACCTATTCGCGCCGACACCAAAAACTGGGTCTTCTTTGAGTGCTCTCGTGGATACATCAAACGTGTTTTGCCATGAAGGACGAATGATTTCGGTCGGAATATTGAGTACAGGAACTTGTGCGCGTAAGTTATTTATCATCCCATTACCCAACACGAACACAAGAGAAATAATGAGCACGCCAAATGCGTATAAAGGAAACGTTCTCGTGCGAGTTTCATTTTCTCCAGATCCACCATTTCCGAATGAGAGGGCATATACCGAAACTACGAGAGAAAGGAAGCCGATAATAATCCAAAGTAACGCGAAATTAATGACCGCGAGAGAAAGGAGGGCAAGACCAAGTACTATGATCAAGAATATTTTAAACACTTTTCTGACTGAAATAAGCTCAATCCCTACCAGTGCGAGCATAAGCACAAGACCAAAAAAAGTAGCGAGATCTGCCCACTTCCCCAAAAGATTCCCGGGGAGCGTCGGTAAAATATTTGCCGGAACAATATTAAAAATATTGAATACAATGATCGCAATCTGATACAGAAGAACAACGACAAACGAAACAAGGAGTGCAGAGTAGAAATAAAAGATGCGCGATTGTTTTTGAAAAAATATAGAAGCGAGAAACATAAGAAGGAAAAAAATGAAGATCATCGCGAATGTCCCCGTCTCGTACCCAAGGCCGATGAGTGATACGTGTTTCACTTGAGAAAATAGCGCTGAGAGAAGCACCACAGCGGGAATCGCAATTCCAGCAAGGAGGAGTGAGCTTCGCGGTATTGTAAAATTACCTTCCTTCATTCGCGCGACCAGCCAAAGGAAAAAGGATATCGCAACTAACGTCGAAAGAAGAACTCCTTTACTTGCCTCAATATTTAATGTAGGAATAAAAAAAATGGGAATAAGAAAGGTGAGCGGAATGAGAAAATAAAGAATTACTTTGTCTAATCTCGATTCTTTCTCGCCCATTATGAGAGGGACCTCTTTAGATAATGGGATATCTTTTTTTTCTGCCATAGTTATTGTTGGTTCGTTATTATCTCGAATAATTCTAAAAAGCACTTACGAACAAGTGTTCCCATTATATAGCGGGAGAAGTGAATAGGCAACAAAATTAAGAGTATTTTGAAGATTACGCATTGCCTCACCTAAGAATCATACCGAGAGTCCCCTCAGTGCGATTAACGTTTAATGGATCAATAGTATCACAAATGCCACCTCCCACGTTTCTGTATTTCTCCAATCAAAACATCAATTTCCCTTCGCAATTTGAAAGGATCGAGGGTTTCAAAGAGAC
>Ga0209542_10018735_pt1 | contig 11174 bp, 10 predicted proteins | sample RifCSPhighO2_01_FD_184028 | JGI IMG/M metagenome (GOLD analysis project Ga0209542, IMG submission 184028) | Soil microbial communities from Rifle, Colorado - Rifle CSP2_plank highO2_0.1 (SPAdes) (version 2) | ecosystem: Environmental > Terrestrial > Deep subsurface > Rock core/Sediment ...
TCATTCGCACTGTCATAGCTCCACTACTTTAGCAGGTAGATTCGTAAAAAGAAAGCCCCGCGCCAGAACTTGCGTTCGGCGCGGGGGTCAAAAGACAATACCAAGCTCGCGGCAGGCCGCGAGATAGTACTCCTGATGGGAATGGAACAACTCCCGCCCCAGGAGCTCGGCGGCCACCCAGCGGGGTGCCGTGAGCTCGTCCCTGTCGTCGTCAAGCATAGGACGAGTGCGCATCTCGCCCCGGCAGTCACTGTCATAGTCGACTAGAAAGCCATACCGGGTATGGCTTCCTGCTTCCCGGCGCCAGATTTGTTTCGACGCCAGAAAGGCAAGGCGTGTTTCCTCCCACGCCTCTCGATCGCGGGTCTCGGCCACCGACTCGCCCGGGCGCTCCTGGTTTGTCCCCCCGGGAAACTTGACTTGGACCCGGCTCTTCCGACCCGTTCTCGGGTCGGTTGAGCGCGAATCGACGACCAGAAGCTCCACCTCCCCAGTCGCCGGGCTACGACGGTGAACTACGACGCACACGAAGTGAGAGGCCATCGCAACCTCCTTTCTTTCTACCCACAATTATGCTACATTTATCTACCTTTTGTCAAATGCGCCAAGAAACTCTTACGGTGGATAACCGTGGAACCATATTTTTGAATAGCCCATCGATGCATGCTCGTGCCATAGCCCTTATGTATGTGAAAATTAAATTCCGGAAATTTTTTTGAGAGTCTGACCATCCTCCTGTCGCGTATCACTTTCGCCAAAATCGAGGCAAGCGAGATGATGGGAATCTTTTCGTCCCCTTTTATGATTGTGAGTTGGTGGGTAAATTTTTCCGGCGCCTTAATGCCACCATCAAGATACACCTGCGAGTCCTCCGGCACGTTAAGAGTCATGAGGATTCTTTTAATGCCGAGTTTAATGGCATAAGAAATTCCTTTGCGATCTATCACTTTCTCCGAGACTAGTGAGACGGCAAAATCAAGTGTGCCTTTTTTGCGTGCCTCGAGCGCCAGCTCAAACCATAATTCCCTCTCGCTTGCCGAAAGTTTTTTGGAATCTTTAATACTCTTAAAGAAATTCTTCCACATCCCTCGACTTCGCTCGGGATAAGCTACGCTTACCGCTCCCACCGCTACCGGCCCGGCGAGCGGTCCTCTGCCCGCCTCATCAATACCTACGACATATGGCATTTTATACATTATAATACGCGCATGTCGCGATTCGTACACCTCCACACCCACAGCCACTATTCTCTCCTCGAAGCGCTTCCAAAAATCCCAGACCTAGTCAAGAAGGCAAGTCTCTCGGGCATGAAATCTCTCGCGCTGACCGACTCGGGCAATCTCTATGGCGCTATAGAATTCTACAAAGAATGCAAGGAGCAAAATATCAAGCCGATCCTCGGAGTAGATTTCTACGTCGCCCTACGTTCCAGGCACGACAAGGAAGCAAGAATAGACAATGAACGCAGCCGTTTGATACTCCTTGCGGAAAACAACCTGGGTTATAAAAATCTTTTAAAACTGGTCACAGCTTCCTTTCTGGAAGGTTTTTATTACAAGCCACGCATCGACAAAGAACTGCTTGAGCAATATCATGACGGGCTGATCGCTATTGCCAAGGAAGAGAAATATTATCGGGACATTTTTAAAGACAGATTATATCTGGAGAAAGAACTCGCCATCTATGACGTGCGATATCTGGAACCGGCAGATAGGCCGGTACTCGACACCCTCCTTGCTATACAAGACACATATGACCGCCATAACACCTTTGATGAGAGCGTGGACCTGTCCTTTAGATTGCCTAAAGATGTTGAAAAAGACTTTAAAAACTTTCCGAAAGCGATCGAAAATGTGGCTGCGATTGCCGAGAGGTGCAACGTCGAACTGGAACTGGGCAAATGGGTCTTCCCGGAGATAGATATCGGCGGCCTCGATCACAATGAAGCATTGAGAAATATCGTATGGGCCGGCCTAGAGAAACGTAAACTACCAAAGACCCAGGAAGTTTTAAAGCGCATAGAGTACGAGCTCAAAATAATCGAACATAAGGGTTTTTCGAAATATCTTTTGGTGGTCTCCGATCTTTTGCGTTATGCCCACAATAACGGCATCCTCACTAATGTCCGGGGTTCAGTCGCGGGTTCTTTAGTAACTTATCTTTCGGGTATTACCAACGTCAATCCATTGGAGTACAAGCTGCCGTTTGAGCGTTTTCTCAATCCCGACAGACCGTCACCCCCGGATATCGATTTGGATATTGCCGACGATAGGCGCGACGAATTGATTGAATATGCCCGCCACAAATACGGCCCGGATCACGTGGCTCAAATCAGTACTTTCGGCACCATGATGGCTCGCGGGGCGGTGCGCGATGTCACCAGAGCTCTGGGATTCTCTTACACCTTGGGCGATACGATTGCCAAACTAATCCCGTTTGGCGCACAGGGATTTCCCATGACCATAGACCGGGCAATGAAAGAAAACCCCGATCTCAAGAAACTCTATGAGGAAGACGTCGACACCAGGACTATTATGGATATGGCAAAAAAAATCGAAGGCAATGTCCGTCACGTCTCTGTACATGCCGCGGGAGTGGTCATTTCGCCCGAACCGCTCGTCGAGTATGCTCCACTCCAATACGACACCAAGGGAGAGAAGAAAATTATCACCCAATACGACATGTATTCTCTGGACCCCAATGCCGGCGGAGAGATGACCGTGGGACTGCTTAAGTTCGATCTGTTGGGCATTAGAAACCTTGCAATCATCGCGGAGACCTTGACACGCTTAGAGAAGATAGAGAACAAAAGCATCAAAATGGAAGATATTCCGATTGACGATAAAAAGACCTTTGAGATGCTAGCACGCGGCGAGACTGAAGGCACATTCCAATTGAACGGGGATGGCATGACACGCGCTTTGATGGAGCTAAAACCAAACACCATTCACGACATCAATGTCATGGTGGCGCTCTATCGCCCCGGACCAATGGACAATATCAGGGAATATATTGCCAGAAAACACGGCCAGAGGCCCATCACCTATCTCCACCCTAAAATGAAAAACTTCCTAGACACCACCTACGGAGTGCTAGTCTATCAGGACGACCTCTTAATGACTGCCTTGGAAGTGGCCGGATATTCCTGGGGAGAAATAGATAAATTTCGCAAAGCTGTCGGTAAAAAAATTCCGGAGGAGATGAAGAAGCAGCATGAAAAATTTGTGAGCGGCTGTCAGGGATACGGGGGCATGAGCAAGGAGAAAGCCGAGGAGCTCTGGAAGTTATTCGAGCCGTTCCAGGGGTACGGCTTTAACAAGGCTCATGCGGCCAGTTATGGCCACGTGGCCTATGTGACGGCCTATCTGAAAGCAAATTTTCCCGCCATTTATATGTCGGCCGTGCTGACGGCGGAATCAGGCGATGTCGAAAAGATAGGCGTTATGATCAAGGAATGCAAGCGGATGAGGATAGAAGTGCTGCCTCCCTCGATCAACGAGAGTTTTTCTCAATTTACGGTCGTGAACAATCCACCCAATCCATATAAAATACGTTTTGGATTGACCACCATCAAAAATTTCGGACAAGGCATCTCTAGCGCCATCACCTTGGAGAGAAAACTGCACGGCCGCTTCAAAGATCTGGCTGATTTCCTTGACCGCGTCAAGGATAAGAATTTGAATAAAAAATCTCTCGAGTCCCTTATCAAGTGCGGGGCGCTGGATGAGTTCGACGACCGAGGCGTCTTGTTAGCCAATATCGATAACCTGCTCGAATATCATCGCGAGAGGATGGGCGCGCCCAAAAATCAGGACTCGCTCTTTGGTCTCATGTCGGACACTTCCACAGTGCCAGTCTTGCGACTCAACCCGGGACTAGCGGCCACCCAAAAGGAAAAACTGCAGTGGGAAAAAGAATTGCTTGGTCTCTATATCTCCGGCCATCCCCTGGAAATGTACAAAGACAAACTTCTCTCGATCAAAGTCGGTATCGATAAACTTTCAGACTTGCGGGAAGGCGACGAGACAATCATAGCCGGCATTGTCGAGGAAGCGCGAGACGTCTTGACCAAAGGCAACGAACGCATGGTCTTTATGCGCTTGGCCGATTTGTCCGGTGTCATCGAGGTGGCCGTCTTTCCCAGAATCCTTAGCGAATTTCGGCAGTTCGTCCAGCCGGACACTTGCATCGTCATCAAAGGCAAGGTCTCGAAACGCAAAGGGGAAACCTCCTTCATTGCCGAAAAGATAAAGTCTCTCTAAAAGAGCCCTCCTAAATTAATCCCCAATTCTCTAACTCCTCGACCTGCCAGGTCGAGGAGTTCTTCTTTATATCTTATTTGATCAGTACCAAATAGCTCGTAGAAGGAATCCCGATTAATGATAGGCAGATAATTACTTGCATCATAGTAGTCTCTCAGACTAGACCACTGGTAACTGATTAAAAAACCAAACACTTTATCTGGAGCAATTTTTGAATTGAACATATCCATCACATTGAGATCAATATAAAAGGGAATGTATAAATAATGTGCATCTTCTTGTATTCTAATTATCTTGGCGCTATTTTGGAATAGATATCCACTTCTGCCTTCATTTTTAGTATTAAAGTATTTTGTATAAGCATTACCAAGTCGTTTTGTAAATTCCAGAATACCGCCTTCAGCTATTTCGTGAAGTAATAAATGGTAATGATTGGGTAAAGCAACCCACTTAAGAATTTCTACTAATTTATCTTGCTTAGGAAGTAGATACGGGGTTTGAAAAATGTTTTTCTTTTCAGTTATAAGTTTTCCTTTTTGATTGTTTAGAAAATAAAGATTTTCTACGAATCTAGAGTAATCGCGTCTGTCTAGAAATATCTTTCTCTTTTCGACTCCCCTATTGCAAATGTGGGCAATATCACCAACCATATCTTAATCATATCACCCAACTCCTGGACCTGCCAGGTCGAGGACTTTGCTCAGAAGATAAAGGCCCTGTAGGATATAGATTATGTCTGAGCCAGAAGCCAACGATCATAAGAAACTAGGTAGAGAGTTAGATTTATTTACCTTCTCCGATCTAGTGGGTAGCGGTCTGCCCCTTTGGACTCCTAAAGGCACCATACTGCGAAATCTGTTGGATGATTTTGTCTGGGAATTACGAAGGAAATACGGGTATGAAAAAGTAGAAATTCCACATATAACCAAAAAGGGGCTATATGAAAAGAGTGGACATTGGGATAAATTTAAAGACGATCTATTTCACATCACTACTCGTGAGGAAGATGAATTTGCGCTCAAGCCAATGAGTTGCCCGCACCACACACAGATCTATGACCGCAAACCATGGAGTTATCGTGATCTGCCTCAAAGATATGCAAACTCAACCATGTGCTATAGAGACGAACAGTCAGGAGAGCTTAATGGACTTTCTCGAACACGAGCATTTACCCAGGATGATGCGCATGTCTTTTCTCGTATTACAGACGCGAAAGAAGAGATGCAAAAAATCTGGGATATAGTGCACACTTTCTACGAATCTTTTGGTCTTAAACTTCGCCTTAGATTGTCGTTACGTGACCTAAAACATCTAGAAAAATACCTTGGTAATCAAGAACTCTGGAATAAAGCGGAAACAATCTTGAAGGAAGTCGCGAAAGAAAACAAGACAGAATACTTTGAAGCTCCGGGGGAAGCAGCATTTTATGCTCCGAAGTTGGACTTCATGGCAAAGGATTCTCTGGGACGTGAATGGCAGGTTGCGACCATACAACTCGATGTCAATATGCCAGAACGCTTTGATCTAACTTGTGTAAATGAAAAAGGAGAAAAGGAAAGAATAGTTATGATACATGCGGCTATTATGGGTTCATTTGAACGTTTTATTTCTGTGCTTCTTGAACACATAGCCGGCAAATTTCCACTATGGCTTAGTCCGGTGCAAGTAAAAGTCTTATCTATCGGTGAGGCGCACTTACTGTGCGCCACGGAGATTTTCGAAAAATTGAAATCGGATGATATCAGAGCGGAATTGGACGACTCGAACGAAAGCTTGGGTAAGAAAATCAGAAATGCCAAGACCGAAAAAATTCCTTATATGTTAGTGATCGGAGATAAAGAGGTTGCGGAAAACAAAATCACACTCGAGAGCCGTGACTCTGGTAATCTGGGACAACTTGAGGTCGAAGAACTTGTCTCTAAACTCAAGCAAGAAATAAAGGAGAGAAGATAAATCTTATTTGGGTTTCAGGGTTGGAAAGAGAATCACTTCTTTGATATTTTTGGTGTTGGTGAGGAGCATTACAAGACGATCTATACCGATACCAATACCGCCGTTTGGCGGCATGCCATATTCCATCGCTTCTAGATATTCCAAATCAGAAGGTGAGATGTCCTTTTCCCCTGCCTGACCTTTCTTATCTTCTTCTTGGTAACGTCCTTTTTGATCTATAGGATTATTGAGTTCAGAAAAGGCATTCACTAATTCGATACCAGCGATCACAAGTTGGAAGCGATCAATGAGGTTTGGGTCATCTTCTTTTCTTTTGGCAAACGGATTAAATGAAACCGGGTAATCAATGATAAATGTCGGCTGGATGAGAGTCGGTCGAATTTCTCTCTTATACTCTTCGTCGGTAACTTTCGGATAAACTAAGATTCTAAAACCGGGTTCTAGGTCAATTGACTGTCCTTGATACTCGAATTGCAATTTACCGAAAATGCCCTTGACTACAAACTTAAAAAGTTTCTCTATAAATGCTCGTTGGCTCGCCGCATCCGCATACGCTTCATTCGATTCAAGCATACTAAATTCCGGATTATGTGAAGTGTCTATACCTTCGTTCCTGAAGCGCTTGCCCATTTCGAAAACTTTATTCATACCTCCAACTATCAGTTCTTTGAGATACAGCTCTTGAGCCACGGGTAAGAAGAAGTTCATATCGAGAGCATTATGATGTGTCTTGAACGGTAGAGCGGTAGCGCCACCGGCAAGTAGCTGAAGATTGGGTAAATCGACTTCAATATATCCGACATCGGCGTAGTATTGCCGAATGAGACTGACAACTTTTGCGCGGGTAATGAAACGTTCTTTAACTTCCGGATTAGACAAAAGATCCAGATAGCGCTTGCGGAAGCGCTCTTCAATGTCAGCAAGACCATGCCATTTCTCCGGCAGCGGGCGGAGAGATTTGGCGAGCATTTTGAGTTCTTCAACGAGCATGGTTTTCTCTTCTTTCTTGGTGAGGAAAAATGTCCCCTTTATTTCAATAAAATCTCCGATATCAAAAGCCTTTTCGAAAAGTTCAAATGTATCTTCCGGCAATGGTTCGCCTTCTTTAAGCAGTGCCTGGAATCGACCAGTGCCGTCATCCAGATCAAAGAAAATAATCTTACCCTGGGCCCGCATTGATATGATACGGCCCGCCATAATGCGTCGTTTTCCCGTACTGGCCAAATCATCAAACCGTTTGATCGCTTCCCCCGCCGACAAATCACGATTGGTATGAGTGGGGTATGGATTTATGCCCTTATCGTTAAGGGCTTTTAATTTCGCTAGTCGAGCTTCACGTATTGCTTCTATAGATGCCATCACTTAATGTCGATAATCTTATACGACATCATACCACTCGGCGTCTCGAAGGAGAATGTTTCGCCCTTGGCCTTGCCAATGGCCGCGAGGCCAAAGGGAGAATGAATGGATATTCTACCGCGCATGGCATCGGCTTCTTCCGAACTGACCATGGTGTAAGATTTACGAGATTGATCGCCGGCTTTTTCCACCGTGATCACCGAACCGACCGCCACCAGATTGGAGCTTTGAGCAGAAACAATCTTGGCCGACTTTAACATGGCCTCAAGATGATTAATGCGGTCCTCCAGTATCGCTTGACTATCGCGGGCTTCCTGGTATTCCTGATTTTCAGAGAGATCTCCCAAAGATTTAGCATACTCCAGAGCTTCCGCGACCTCTTTACGCTTGACCGTCTTCAGATGTTCGAGTTCTTTCCCGAGTGCCTCAAACTTTTCCCTAGTTAAATATTCGCTCCTGGCGGGCATCAAGTTAAATCTAAATAATATTGGCAGACATCATATCCCACTATACTCCAGAAATCAATGGCTCGAGATATTCCGGAGTATTGACAGTCATCCAGTCCAAAAGGGTTCGAACCACCGAGGTGGCCCCGAGAGTATTCGAGCTCGGACCCTTTTCCATCACGACCGCCCACGCAAATCTCGGGTATTCAAATGGAAAGAAGCCGACCGACCAAGAATGCACATATAATTTAGCGGAGCCCACTTCCGCCGTGCCCGTTTTAGCAGCCACCTTGACAGACGATATATTGAGACCGACCGAGGTTCCGTAAGTCACGCTCTGTCTCATGCCCTCGCGCACGATTTGCCAATGCTCATCACTAAACCCGATCACTCGGTCCGCCAATTTGGAGCCGCCGCCGACCAGAAGCGAAGGGGTCAACATCCGACCGCCATTCGCTATCGTAGCCGTGAATCTGGCTGCATTGAGAGGAGTAATCTGGGTGCCGTACTGGCCTATGGTGGTTATATAGGTGTCACCCAGACGCCAAATCTCGCCGTTAAATTTCTCTTTCTTCCACTTTGGGGTGGGAATCACGCCCTCCACTTCGCCCGGTAATTCGACACCGGTCCTCTCCGAGAGAGCGAAGAGACTGAAATATTTATCTAGGGCAGTGATACCCAATCCTTTTTGGTCACCGAAACCGCCGCCAATCGAGTAAAAATAGGTGTCCGAAGAAACAGCCAGCGCTTCCCTCATATCTGTCCAGCCATGAGCTTTCCAATCTTTAAAAATGGAGGGCTTGGACGGATCATACGGATTGGGAACCGTGATCAAACCGGTACTCAAAATTTGCTTGGCGGGAGAAATCAGGTCTTCATTGAGGGCGGCCAGAGCGATGATGGGCTTTAGGATAGATCCGGGAGTATAAAGTCCGCCTATCACGCGGTTAAGAAAAGGCTTGGCTGGACTCTGGACCATGAGATCGAAAGCGGCCCGATCAGCGCCGGCCGTTAGTATATTCTGATCGTATTCCGGGAAACTCGTCATGGCCAGAATCTCACCATTATTAACATCCATCAAGACGGCCGCTCCGCCGGCGAAACCTTTGACGCCGGCTAGCGACTTCATGGCTTGATAAAGCGCTCCCGTCAGGCGGGAGTCGATGGAGAGCACGAGCGGACGACCGTCTCTCGGCTGTTCCACTACTGATTCGGAAGTCACCGCGCCGAGCACATCGGTCTCTCTCAATTTGAGACCGTTCTCTCCTTTCAGGAGATCATCATAGGCGCGTTCGACTCCGTCACGACCGCGATAATATGGCTCGTAATAAATACCCGCTCTGTCTCGAAGAGGATATTTCACGTAACCGACCACGTGCGCCACTCCCGGCACAGGAGCATAAAGACGGCGAGCGAAATCACTCGTGCCCTCTTTGACCGCGTTGGTGGCGAGTTCACGCCTATTCCTGTCGTAGATCACGCCCCTGTTGGCGAAAATTAGAGTTTGTTCCAGACGGTTATTTTCTGAAATCCGTGCATAAGTGGCGCCCTGCCTGACCCCCAAGACCCAAAGTTTCGATACCAGAACGATAATCATAAGCGCCAAGATGATTTTCAGAACGCGAAAGGTCTCTTGACCCATTGGCTTCTCCATCCTACCTTCAAAACGATGTTCTCCAAAACCCGGTAAGTTGGTGGAGTCGATAAAAATATCTTCAGGATTGATATCCTGGTATCTCTCGCCCGCCCGCCGCGAAGGATAAAGACGTTTTTTAATTTTCCTTAAAATTTTTTTAAGCATAAGACCTTAAATTCTTTCTTAGCAACCAAAGCATAATAAGCGCGATTAAAACCATCAACGCTAAAGGAGAAAAGAGCAGAGATAAGATATCTCCCCCGCCACCATGGACAAGATTTATCAAAAGCGCGAATAAAATTCCTTCCCAGAAAAAAGGAAAAACGAGTATGGCTAGAAACAAAACTGGGATATAAATCCAGTACGGTAATACCAGGATAGCAATAAGTACTATGACGAATCCAAGTATCCGGCGGGTCATGGTGTCACAAACACAAATCTTAAAGCGAAAATATTGGCGGGGCTCTTGGCTAACACCTGCTTAAACGCATCGGTTGGTTCAATGCTGACATCCCCTACTATACCGAGGAGCCGCGCGGTAATATTAGCCACCAGAATTCTGTCTCCCACCTCGATGGCGATATCGCGCGGCAGCATCAATTTAAAATTGCCACCGCCAGCGCCGACAAGCGTGATTGGCACACTGTTTCTCTCAAGAATCGCGTTGGTCTCCTCTCCGCTCGCCGAAAAAAGCTTTACCCGGGCCAATTTCGGGAAAACTTCAGAAATCGTCCCTAAAACCGGTCCTTCCGGCAAAGACACTGTGGAGCCGAGAGCCACCGAATCATTGGACCCAGCATCAATGACAACCGTGTCGTACGGTGTCTGTGGCGGATGCGTTAACACCGCCGCCACTATCATATTCGATACTTGCCTGCGGCCTGCCCATTCAAGAATAGTGTCTTCTTGAATGCTATTCTTAGACATGGACAGTATACTAAGTTCGAGAGAAGTCAGTCTCTCTTTCAGCGCGGTATTCTCCGCCGAGAGCGCCTGCCGCGAGCTGAAAAAGGCCAGCCCGCTTCGCCAACTCCTAATAATGACATTCTCCGCCCTCCAAGCGGGAGCAACGGCCGAAATAATCGTTCTATCTAGTACAGAAAAAATGATCGCCCCCGATATTAAAACTATTACCAGCGCCAGTACTGGCCTGAAGAACAGATGCTTTGACCTATTTTTTGGGAGGTAGTTCGCTTTCATTTTCTATCAGTAAATCCCTGAAATTCTCCAAATCTTCAAGAATAATACCAGTACCGCGGGCTACCGCCGTGAGAGGATCGGCCGCGACATGGACCGGGATATTAATCTCGCTTTCAATAAGTTCGGCTAGACCTTTTACTAAAGCTCCTCCGCCAGAAAGATAAATCCCCCTGTGCATAATATCGCTAAGAATATCGGGAGGAGTGGATTCAAGCACTTCCTTAATGGTTTCTATCAAACTCTCCACCGATTGAGAGAGGGCGTCCCGGATATCCGTGTCGGTCAGGATGATCTCTTTTGGCAAACCGGACACGGATA
>Ga0209542_10018739_pt1 | contig 11173 bp, 16 predicted proteins | sample RifCSPhighO2_01_FD_184028 | JGI IMG/M metagenome (GOLD analysis project Ga0209542, IMG submission 184028) | Soil microbial communities from Rifle, Colorado - Rifle CSP2_plank highO2_0.1 (SPAdes) (version 2) | ecosystem: Environmental > Terrestrial > Deep subsurface > Rock core/Sediment ...
ATTTACAATACCCTTAACTATCTATCAAATAAAGGATTGATTTCTAAAATAATAAAGAAAGGGGTTACTTATTTTGAAGCCTCAGATCCATATGTATTGTTGGAAAGATTAAAAGATAAAGAAAGATTAATTGAAAAAGTATTACCGAATCTTCAGAATATCAAGAAATTAGTTAAAGAATCATCAAGTGTAGAAATCTATGAAGGATCTAAGGGGTTATTTACAATTTTAAATGATATTTTTAAATTAAAGCAACAAATTTATTATTTTGGATCTTATTCTTTATCGAAAGAGATGTTAAAACATCAACCAGAGCATTTTAGAACGATAAGATTAGACAGAAAAATTCCAGCAAAGATAGTTATTGATCCTTATGATGAAGATACATTTCATAAAAAAGAATACAAAAAAATAACAGAAATGAGATTTTTAAAATCTCTTAAAGACTTTCCTTGCATGATATTTATTTATGGAAAGAAAGTTGCAATTTATACAATAAAAGATGATTTAATAGGTATAATAATAAAAAACGAACAAGTTGCGCAAGCTATGAAAATGGTTTTTGATATATATTGGAGAATGGGAAAAACTTAATAATTTATTATATAAAAAAAATAAAAAAAGAAGCAGCTTATTTGCTTCTAGCCATGCTGAAAACTGACTTTAGTGCCACTATTATTGTAGCTGGAACGAACATTGTCAACATATTGTTTAATATTGTCCCAAGGAATTGTATGCTACTTAAAGCACTTCCTCCCAGGCTGCTAACAATGACAAGTATTGTTCCTGCCATTAAGAAAGCATTTACTTCTTTACCAGATATGTTTAGCAATCCTACTATTAATCCTATAATTAATAATAGCCATGGTAACCAAGTTCCACCGCTAATAAATCCAAATATTACTGCTAGGATTACACCGATTAAGAATGCCCAGCTTCCTATATTATTCTGCATTATAACACCCCCTCTTGTTTGTTTTTTAAATATAAGGTTAAAGTAAATGATAAATTATATATTTATAAATCTTTTGGATTAATCTTAGAGTGGTTTTGCTAAGAAAATACTATTTTTTGATTCTGTAATTTTGACTTTTAAGGTAGAATTGATGGATTTATTGCAGTTTTCTACTGTAACAATTCTATTTTTAGCTACAGCAATCATTTGAGAAGCAAGCCAGCCTGGAGATTTAATAATAACCTGAATAATATCTCCTTGTTTGAAAGGAATTGGAATTCTTTTTGTCCTTCTAATTTTAAAATCTATCGGACCAAATTTGAGTTTTATATCATATTTTTTCTGCCATTCTTCAAGCTTCCTGTAAAATTTAAACCAGTTAACTTGTTTAGCCTTTTTTTCTTTTCTTGAATATTTATAGAATTCATACTTTTGAATTGAGATTTGACAATCGAGTTCTTTTGCAAACTTTATCAATTCTTCAATATCATTATCATTAAATCTTGGAAGCCAGACTGGAGTGATGTTTAATTGAATATTTGAATTTCTTATTTCTTTTGCAACTTCTTTGATATCTGAAATTTTGTAGTTATTTGCTCCCATAAGATATTTTGACTTTGCTTCATCTAAAGAATGAATAGAAAGGTTAATTCGGTTTAATCCAGCTAATTCTAGCTCTTTTATTTTTTCTTTATTTAACATTGTTCCATTTGTTTGCATTGAAATGAATTTAACTTCTGGAAGTTTCTTTATTTCTGAGATTAAGTAAGTTAAAGGCTGATATAATGTGGGTTCGCCTACAGAATCTATGTTAATTTCAATATCATTGCAATCTTTTAGTTTTATAACTTCTTTAATCCATTTTATCATGTAATCAGGATCAACAATAAAATGATTATGATGAAAACGAGTAGCTATTCCACCATCTGTTGAGCAAAAAGTACAGCCAAGATTACAGGAGGTTATAGTTCTAACTTGTAGAAGATTAGAGCCACGATCAATAACGCCAAACGCTATCGCTCCTATTAATGGTATTCCAGATTGTTCATTTACTTGTATTATGTTCATGTTTCGGATATGTTTTTCTTTGCATAAAAACAGCATTATTTTTTATTGCTAAACCTTTTTCATTTTTTATTATTTCTTCACTTGAAAGAATTGCGGTTCCTACACAGATTAATTCTTCTTTTAAAGTCATTATAGCTACGACATCATCTTTTTTTATGTTTGAATGTAATTTTGATATCCCTGGAATTGAAAGTTGTGCTCCATGGCATAAAGAATCTACTGTTGAATCCATAACCCATATTTTTGGTAAGTGAGATGCTGCAAGTTCGAAAGGTAAAATAATTTTCTTTATTTCTTTTTCATTTCCTTCTTGATAATATTCATAAGCATCTTTTAAATCTTGCATAGAATGCCAATCCTTATCTGTAAATGGGCCTGCTTTTGTTCTTACTAATTGTTGCATGTGGGCATTTGTTCCTAATAATTTACCAACATCATGGCAATTACTTGAAACAAGACCGTTTTCTATTAAGAAATTATGGTCGTTCTCTACTGTTATATCATATACAAAGCCTTTAAATGGAATCTTTCTTACACTTTTTATTTTTTCAATAGTAAATTCTTCTAAATTTGACTTTAGTTTTAAATTTTTTGAAATATAATTTTGATAGATGTACCTAGTTATAGGAATTCTTTTTGTAAAAATCCTGCTACTAATTTTACTATGTAATTTTTTATCTAAGTGAACTAATTTATCCATAGGAGAATAAAGGTAGTCTTCTGGATGATTTTTTAATTTTCTGAAATATTTTTTAATTCTTTTTAGGATTTCTTTTTTTCTTGGATGCTCAGATCCTATAATCTTTGAAAATTTTACCTTAGAAGCAGGATCAGTTATATTTAATAGATAAATGAATTCATTATTAGTTTTTATTTTTGAATAATTTAAATTTTTTTTAAATATCTTGCTTTGTATCCCTAATTTTAACAACATTTGATGTATTCTTTTTATATTTTTAAAATCTACTGATATATATCTTATAGTAGAATATGCGCCTTTTACTTTATCCTTAATTTTAAAGAATGCTGTTCCATCCCCATCGAAATATCCTTTTAAAAAAGAAGATATTAAAACATTATCAAGCTCTAGAATTTTATAAATATCACTTTTTTTAGATGGGCTTGTTATCCCTAGATTGGCACAAACTGTAGCAAAAAGACTGTTACTAGTTTCTACTTGCCATAATTTTCCTTTCATTACTTTTTTCGTAACTTTAATATTTGGAAATACTAATCTGACAAGTTTATGAAATTTATTAATTAGGAATAATTCATTATTATGGAATTTAATTCTAGTATATCTTACAGTATTTTTTTCTTTCGTATTGTTTCCATCTGAAGCTATTAAACCCATCAAATAAAGCAATTCTTTGGAAAGATTAGGATTAACTTTTATTATTTTCCCTTTTTCTGTTTTAAAACAGTTTAATTCTTTCTTTACTTTGTTAAAAATACCGGCTAATTTTACATGTTTAATTTTTAGATCAATTTTAGAATCTTTTATGAAAAGTTGTCTATTGATACCTGTTTTTCTTGAAAAATTTCTAATACTCTTATATCTCTTAATTAAGATTTTTTTACATTCATCTTTTAATTTTTTATTATGTATTAGATAATTATCATCAAGAAATTCAGCTATATAACTCCTTTTTGTAGGAGTATATATTTTTATACTCCTAAACAAGAATTCATTTACTTTTAGATATCTTGCCTTTTTCATTATCGAACCACTTATATTTGAAGTTAATAATTTATGATCAGGCGTAACTTTTATAGGGATCCCTGAAGAAGTTATAATCTCTATTAAATTCCCAGAGAATGGAATCTTTTGATGATCAGAGATACTATTTTTGACAATTTTTCCTTTTTTGTAGGAGTATGCAGATACATAGTCTTTATTTTTATAGATATCTTCTATTGTTTTTATTCCATTTGATGTAATTATCTCTGTTTCTGGAGCTAAACAATATTTTCTTATATAAGTTCCTGCCTCACATCCAATTTTAAATAAAACATCTTTTCCATCAATTTCTAAGATTTCAAGATAATAAATTTCACGCTCTCTTAGTTGACGTTTTACAGCTGATTTAATTGGAGGCAATTGTTTTATTTTTCCAATTGTAGACTGCATTATTTTATGAATCTTTGATTGAGTAACATCAGCATGAAGATGCATTAAACAAACATATTCTTTTCCTGATTTTAATAAATAATGAACTATTCTAGTTGCGTCTTCTAAAGCTATAGGTAAACATCCTGTTACATTTGGATCCAAGGAACCAGAATGTCCGGCCTTAGTTATTTTTAAAATTCTTTGAACGTAATCTGAAACTAGGTGGGAAGTTGGACCTTGAGGTTTATTAATATTAATAACACCATATTTTATTAACTCTTCAACTGAACGTTCATTCGGATTTTTTCCATAATCTTGATTGGTTTCTGATTCTTTCTTTATTAATATCTTTCTTTCTATTTTTTCAAATGGAAGTAAGTTTTGCATGAATTTAATGATAAAATATGGTTTAAAAAGGTATTTATAAGAATTAAATCATGCCAAGCATTGCTTTTATTTCATCATTTGGCTGCCATGGTGGATTGAAAACAACTTCTACTTTTACATCTTTAATTCCTTTTAGATGACCAAGTTTATGTTTAACATCTTCAACTAACATTGGACCATACGGACAGGCATAGCTTGTAAATGTCATTTCAATATCAATTGCATTTTTTTTAATATCAATTTTGTAAACCAAGCCAAGAGTCCAGATATCAATATCTAGCTCAGGATCTTTTACTAATTTTAATACTTCAATAACAGAATCTTTGTTAATTGCCATAAAAATGATGAGTAAATGAAGTTTAAATAGTTTAGGATTCTTGCATTATATTTTTATCACGTGGAGTAACTTTTAATTGAGCCTTTTCTTGAGAAATATCTTTAGTTATTTTTTCCTTAATTCCTTTTTCCAAAATTTTCTTTTCTTCTTCTACTTCCTTTGCTTTTTCTGTTTTAGGGGCTTCTTTAGTTTCTTCTTTCTTTTTCTTTTCTTTCTTATCTTTAGGCAGAGGATAATCAAAATTTGGAAGTTCTACATAAACAATATCATCTCTCTTTAATACTTTTACTTTAACTCTTGGGGGTGGATTTTTTTTACCTTTCTCCCATAATTCTAGGTTAAGATGAGAACCAATTTTGATAATTTCAGATTTCATATGTTTTTGTAAGAAATATTTAATTTCATTAACAGCTCTTTTAGTTTTTCTATAGTTTGGAGCTTTCATAAATGCTCTTCTTAATGGAATTGTGTATTGTCTTTCTAAATCTGCCATTTTTATGCTTTGGTTGCGTTTCTTCTCCAAGATCTTTTAACAACAGTGTGTCTGAAAGGATGAACTCTTCTACCAGGGCGATGAATTTTTGGGATTATCCAGAAAGGTGCCCATTTAGTTTGCTTTCTTCTTTTTGCGAGACGCATTTTCTTCGCCTTGGGTTTATATCGAGCCATTTTATTTCCTCATTAATTTGAATTCTTTCTTTTGTGGAGATATTTGTTTTAAAATACTTTTGAATTGATCATCTGTAAGTTTTTCTTTTATATAGCCATGTTCTATTCCTTGAGCTATTGTTGCTAATGCTTTGACGGCTTGTTCAGGATGAGCTACTTTAAGATTTGAATAACGTGTTATTGCTTCGTTGCTTAGATATTGTTTGATAACTAATTCAAGCTGCTGTATTTGTTGTTGAAGTTGTATTTGCTCTTGAACTTCTTCGCTATTTTGTTGCGCTAATTGTTGCATTCTTTTCCTTTTGATTTCTTCCAGATTCATTTTTTGAGATTTTGTCTAATAATGATTTTCCTTTTGAACTTATAATTCTGCCTTTGTGGCCTTTTTTATTTACTTGTTGTATAAGTTGAGCTTTTTCAAGTTGTTGAAGTATTTTTCTTACTATTGAGCCTGAACCTTTGTAAGTATGTTCTGGTTTATGACCTCTATTTTTTCTTCCACCATATTTTCTTCTTAACTTTGAAACTCCGATTGGACCTAAAACATAGGTTTTTCTTAATATTGAAGCAGCCCTTATATACCACCAATCTTTGCTTACTGGAGGTCTTTCTTTATGTCTGCCTGTTTTAACGAATTTAGCCCATTCTAAAGGCTTAATTTCGTTAATTTTCTTAAGCTCTTCTGCTGCTTTTTCTATTAATTTAGATGTTGGAATATCTTCTATCATTGTTAATATTTTGAGAAAGATAATGCTTTAAAAAGGTTTCTATACTTCTTTTTAATATGAAAACAGGATATATAATTTTAATAGTTTTCGTTGTTTTAATAATCGGAAGTGTGTTAGCCTCTAGGATTGAGCTATGTGAATGGGAAATTTGTCAAAATAAAACAGAGGATGTAACTGGAAATGTTGTTAAGAACGTTGAAAGATTTCCTGAAAATAATAATAACCAAATTGGATATGGAACTAAAACAGGAAGTGAGAAAAATGTTATAATGAGCTTAAATGCAGATGAATTTAAAGCAATATTAAGCAAAACAGAATTTTATAACAAATTACCTGATGATGCTAGAGTTTTATTCTCTTTTTATGATGGTAATGGAAAAGTAAGAAATGATATGAACTTTTTAATAACTAAAGGAAATGTAGAGAAGAAAGATGTTGATGATTATGATTTAAGAATATTGACTGGAGATTATTATATAAATAAAATGAAGAGTACAAGTGATTTTTGTAGTTTTATTAAAGACATTAAAGCTAAACAAGACATGAGGATTGAAACTAAGGTGAATAAATTAATATTAATTAGCAAATATGCTGAAGTTTATAAATATAAAAGTTGTTTTGGGTTGTAAAAGATAGGTTTAAATAATTTTTGATAATATTATATTTATGACACATTATGTAAATGGAAGAATAGTTTTTGAGACCAAAATTGGAAGATATGATTCTAATTTAGCGAATCACATAGTTTTTGATTTTTTTATGAGGCAGAGAAAACATTTTAGAGCACAATATGATTATGGATTGAACAATACATTATATGCTAGAATTGAAGGAAGTTATATAGATGATACTGAAATACCACCCTTTGTTAAAGTATTAAATCTGCCAAATAGGGTTATACAATACCGGCTGAATGATTCATCCTTTGAAAGAAAAATGGAAATTGTTAGTATTAAGAGTGGAGATCATACTGGTCCAAGTGATATTGAAGCTAGAGAGGTATATAATATATCTATTGATTTACTAAAACGAATACAAATTAATTCTCCAATTGATGGCAGATTAGAACTTTTATTTGATGATGAAAAACAATTGTACTTACCAGCAGATTTTAGAAGATTGATGACAAAGAAAGTTGCTTAATTATTGCTAAATTAATCCCTTCTTTTTTAATTCTTTAAATCTATCTTGTCTTCCGGTTCTTTGCAAATCTATTGCCCACTCAGTTAACTTCTTTTCTTTTTTAAGTTTTTTTAATAATTTTTTCTTTGTTTTGTTCATCTATCTAAATTTTCAGGATTAAATGTTCCTTTTGGCGGAGCATTTTTTCTTTTTTCTAATTCTTGATTTTTTTCTATAGAAATCTTTTTTGCTTCAATCTTACTTTTTAAAGAAGGGGGAAGTTGTTTGTCATCAAACTTTTCCATTTCTTGTATGGCAGCAAGCAAATCATTTTCTAATTTTTTATAATCCCAATAATGAGTAAAATAATCAGAGCCATTTTTCATTTTGTATTCTCTATCAGCCATTTTATTTAGAATAGTTTCAACTTTAGATTGATAGATTGATTTAGCTTCTATTTTTTGTTCAGAAACTTGTTTTCTTTGTTCTCTTCTCTCTGGAGTAAAGCCAGAATAACTTTCCAATTTTATTTGCGGTCTTGATTCTTGAGCCTTTAATTTTTCTAAGATAGCTCTAGATTTACCCTTAACACTTTCAGCCATTTTTACCTCTTTTTTACAGTTCTCCCCTGAATTCATCTATTGAGATCTTATCAGGGAAATTTTCTTTTAAAAACTGTATCATAATTTGATTTTCGGCTAGCAAATAAAGTTTAAATGCAGTGTTATATAATCCTTCATTAAAGCAGACATCACCCAATTTGCTTAATTTATCTTTATTTTTAGAAAGCTCGAAAGCCTGAGCAGCGTAAGCATATTGTCTTTTTTCCAAACAAATATCTCCAATTTGAATTAACCTTTGAGTATTTCCAATTTCATTGAATAGTTCGATAGCAAAATCATATCTTTCACGTTTAAGCCATTCTTCTCCAATGGCTTGTAATCTATCAACATCATTTAAACCAATAAATGCCTTAGCAGCGAAAGCTAAGTCTCCATTTCTTAAGCATTTTTCACCAATATGCATTAATCTTTCTCTATCATTAATTAAAGAATAAACTTCTATTGCTTTATCATATTTTACTTCATCTTTATACATATCACCTATTTTTGAAAGCATTAATTTATTTTTTGTTAAAGCGTAAACCTTTACTGCTTCAGGATATTTGCCTTTTTTTATGTATTCTTCTCCAACAGCATTTAATAATTCATTTCTTGCTGATTCATCAAACATTGAAAGGTTGACATTATCAATTCCCTTTTCTATAATTCCAGGAACTAATTTAATTATTGAAGATTTTTCTTCTATTGGTTTTTGATTGTAAGAAGTTGTTCTAGTTGTTTTTCCAGATTCCATAACAGATGGAACTATTTTATCTAATCTAACCTCTTTTCTGTCAATTTCAGCCATAATGCTTTTATAGTATTAAAATATATAAAGCTATGGTTAGCCATTTTGGAGTGGTGTTAAATTTTAAGAAATTAATGTTTATATGACTTAGAATGGCAAAATAAAGTATGAACTGGAAGTAACAGCAATTTTTTAATAGGTTGCTTATAAAGTTGATTGTTTTGGACTAGCGGTTGTGGATTTGTTATTTATAGAATACAAGAGGATGTTATTTTATTGTTAATTTAATAAAAGACTAGATATTTCTTTTTGATATGGTAGGCGAACAAAATAAACGTTTTAGAAAAAAAGTTTTAATTGGCCCAATGAATAAAATAAAAGAAGCATTTGGTACATTAAAACTTAAAAAATCAACTCAAGAAGTAATGAATGAAATAGATGAAGGATATGATTAATTTATTTTTATATCTCCAGCTGGAAGAACTTGCATAACTTCATCTAATTCTATTTTAGTTGAATATTTTTCCTCTAGAAATTTTTTAATTTTCTTTGCTGCATCACTTTTTTTAGTAAAGCCTTGCTTTATTGTTAGAAAATGTTTACAATGAGTTTTAATACAAGATAATGGAGCGCACATTGCTTTATCTTCATAAATTCCAATTGCTAACTCTAAAACAGGGGTTAGATAATTTCTTTTTCCATGTATCATGAAAGTTCCTTTTGGCAATCCAAGTTCTATTTTTACTTGATCAGGGTTTATATTATAAACTTCAGTTGTTGTAATTCCTTGAGTCCATGCCTTTGAGAAGGAAGCTGTTGCTTGAGCTGTTTCTTTTATTGTTTGTTCAGGAACATTTTTACCTTCTGTTTTTATTATGAAGAAAGGAGAGCCTGGAGCTTCTGTATGAAAAACTATGTCATTGTCTTCCATATATTTTTTAACTACAATATCATTTGTTGTTTGATCTTTACCGCCAATACATAAGAAATTATCTGATGAGTAAAACCAATGGAATTTTTCATACCATTCTTTTTTTCTTTGTTTTTTAGATTCTTGGATTTTTTCTTCATATTGTTTTGTTCTTTCAAGTTTCTCTATTTCTTTTTCTGTTTTTTGTAAAGCTGATTTAGCCCCATCTATTTTCTTTCTAGAACGCTTAGATCTTTCATAATAGAAAGCTGCATTTTCTTGTACTGATTTTTTAATATCTATTGTGATTCTCATGATAAAATAAGATTTAATATTAATTATAAGGATTTCGGTGTACAATTATTGCATAAATATCTATTTTGGTAAGTGGGATATAATTTTATTTATTATTTTATCTAATGGAAAGACCGCGTTAATATTCGTACCGTAATCAAATGATGTTGTTTTATTATAAACTACAGTAGCTGCATTTTTTCCATGGGGTTTAAACCTTTTATTATCTCTTTCTATACAAACCTTCAATGGTGCCTTTAATGTAAATATATAGTGTGAATAATCTAATCTATGGATTAAATCATCAATCTGGGATTTCCAATAAAAATTTCCATCAAAAATAACTATTTTTTCTTTATCAAGTAGTTTAATTGATTCTGATTCAACCATTTTATTTACTTTAAAAAAACTCTTTTGTGAAATATACCCCTGTTCTTTATCATGATATAATTTATGTTTATCAATTAATTTATCAACCATTATATGCTTTCCTTTTAAGATTTTAGCTAGTCTTTTGGCAATTGTTGTCTTTCCACATCCAAGAGGTCCACGAATTATGATATAATATCTTTGTTTTTTAATGGGAAGATAGGGTTTAATCGCTTTTCTTAATTGAGAGTAAGTCCACTTTTTCTGAAATTCTTCATTGTCCAATATCTTAAGAGAAGAAAATTCTTTTGGTATTCTATCTTTAGAATCTGTAACATCCAAAACAATAATTCTTTTATTATAAAACTTATATTTTTTCTTAAATATTTTTAAAAGTTTTTTTCTTACAATTATTAAGATATCTGCCCAATCAACATCTTTTTGTTTTAAGGGGTTATATTTTCCTTCTTCTCTGTAACTAACCCCACCAAATCTAGTAGAATATCCTTTCTTTTTTAAATAGCTCGCAAGATATTTGCTACGATTAGTCCCTACTGCACATATACATAAGATATGTGGTTTAGAATTATTTTTTATTTTCATTTCTTTTTAATTCTAAATCCATTTTCAGTATCTTCAATTAAATAACCTTCTTTATTAATTTCATCTCTAATTGAATCAGAAAGTTTCCAATCTTTAGTTTTTCTTGCTAATAATCTTTTTTCAGCTAATTTTGTGATATTTTGAGGAATTTTACCATCCTGTAAACTTAGAATATCTAGGAAATTATTTATTTCTTCCATAAATTTATAACATTCATTATTTGGTCCAATTTTATTTGCATCTCTTATAAAATCGAATAATATCGAGA
>Ga0209542_10018741_pt1 | contig 11172 bp, 9 predicted proteins | sample RifCSPhighO2_01_FD_184028 | JGI IMG/M metagenome (GOLD analysis project Ga0209542, IMG submission 184028) | Soil microbial communities from Rifle, Colorado - Rifle CSP2_plank highO2_0.1 (SPAdes) (version 2) | ecosystem: Environmental > Terrestrial > Deep subsurface > Rock core/Sediment ...
GTGCCGAGGTCAATCCGCGTAATGTTGAGGAAGTCTTCGATCACTTGTACCAACTTCTGGCTGGACTGGAAAATAATCTCGACCGCCCCGCGCGCTTTTGTCTCCACCGGCCCGAAAGAATTTTCCAACAGCATTGAAGCATAGCCCTTAATCGCCGTCAGCGGCGACCGCAATTGATGCGTCGCCATGGACACGAATTCCGTCTTCAGTTTGTCCAGTTCTTTTAACTTTTCGTTGGTTGATTTTAACTCGTCATTTGTTACTGCCAACTGCGTCGCCAAATTTTCAATCTTTTCGCGTTGCTCAACTTCTCGCAAAACACCACGAATGAGAAAAATGCCAAAAAGTAAAACTAATATAAAAACCACTGAACGAAATAGGAGTAGCGTGATATTGTCGCCAGCCAAAATAACCTCGGCGAAAGTTACTGTTGCTAATAAAAATATTAAGACAGTCGTTGCTATTATCTTAATATTAAAAAGTTTGTGTTTATAAATCGAATAAAAGGTAAATATAATGAAAGGTAATAAAAATAAAGCACCTAAAGGAATAAAGCTAACATTATTAAACACTGCTGGCAATAATAAATTAAACAATATTAGCAAAATAAAAGTTAAAGATGCTCCTAATAAAACAAATTTGTATTGTTTTCTTTCTAATCCTTTACTTTTTATATTTTTAATAATTAGTAAACTTATGCCACTCAAAATTAAACCCGCGGTAGTGATTATAAAAAGTAATATACCAGGACCACGTTCAGCCACAGAAACATTTCCTATGCTATTAAGTTTACTGATTCCAACAAATACCAGCGGAGTCAAGGTTAAAATTGAAACAACCGCCACAAAAGGTAATAATAAATACTTATATTTCTTATTAAATACCATCGTTTCTTTAGGAAATATATAGGTTAATTGGAAAAAAAAGAACGCATGCCAAACTGATATAAATAAGTGAGAACGTAAAAACCACAATGTAATTTCAGTTGAACTGGTTTGATAATTGAAATAATTAGATATACCCCAAAAGATGGTCAATATAGAAAAAAACAAAAATGATCTGTTAGTAATACTTTTTATATTATTTAAAAAAACAGCAAAACCCAACACTCCGATACCAGCTATTGCAGTACCAACCGAGAGTAAATCAAGATTTTTCAGGATGTCCATGAGATAAAATCAACAACCATGCGGCTTGCCGCAGGGTATGGCCAGCATGGCCTTAGGTGAATAATGGCAGTTGCTGTAATTCATCCATCGTCTTTCCTTGATTGGTGATGTACTGTTCGACCACTTTCCAATTCCCTCGCTCGCTGACGGTGGCCAAGTAGAAACCATCACTCCAGAATTCACCGCCCCACAAGTCTTGTTTAAGCGCAGGAAATTGTTTAAAGAGTTGTCGAACAGTGATGGATTTGAAGATCCTGACCACGTCCGAACTGCCGTATTTAGGCGGGAAGGAAGTGAGAATATGGATGTGATCTTTGTCATAACCAAGTTGTTCAAATTTAATGTCATAACGTTTGCCAATTTCCTGCGCCAAGTGGTTAATAGCGAGCGGGATATCGTTAGTCAGCAGAGCCTTGCGGTATTTGACGGGAAAGACGATGTGGTAGTGGTGTGTCGTAAGCATTGTGCCAGGTTTTCTTGACGGCCATGCCTTGATTGTATCAGGAAACCGAGGGTTTTCTGTCCTTCCTCCAAGGTCATAGCGGCAAGCCACAAGGAAACCCACTACGCGATATTGTAGCACATCCTAAAAAATTTTATGTTTCTTATACCGTCTTAACCCATTTTTGCTTGATGCCAGGTTTAAAATGTAAAATATGTTCATGTGGCCAAAATATAATATGTGGCGTAACCTCCTTAGACAGCGAAGTATAATTGTTATGATATTCGGCATTTTTTCTTAACAAATTTTTTATAATATTATCACAACATAATTTTCCCAATGATTTTATTGGTTTAATATTTGGTTTCAATTCAATATTAATCTCCAGGAATTGATTTTGTCGGCGGTCATATTTTGTCAACATAGTAAATTTGCTGGTTAGGAATGTCTCGAATCTTGCGTCTTGTAAAGCTTCGCGAACATGTTCCGGGTATATAATCGCACCATACAGTTTAGTGGACAAATCGGTTCTTTCGTAAATATAAACAAATGGTAATTTAATAATCGTACCGTCAATACCAGCATCACATGCTTCTTTGTTAAAATCAATACCATTTTCAATAAAAACTTGTTCCATGAAGTTAAAGTCAAACACTCCACCATTGTCCCCTATCTCATAACGAATTAATGGAATAGCGTTATCGCCAGTACAATAAATATTTTTGCCGACAATTTCAAAATTAATAAACTGTGGAATAAATTGAACGAGTGTCGGCAAACGTGTAGCTTCAGTAAAAAGTTTTTTGTAAACTTTTTTATTTTTTAACGCAATTCGCCGTACTAAAATAGAAACTGGAGTTTCTGAAGCCATTGTCCCCATATCAGCGCTACCATAGATATTCATCGTGTCGCAATACAATTTTTTTATACCAGTTTCACGAATTATATAATCTCGAAATTTTTCAGAAAATGTTTCAGCTGCAAAAACCAATTTTAAATTCTTGAAATTACGCCAATTAACAGCGTTTTTAGAAGCTTCGTCAATAATATCTTTTACGAAGGGAGGATAGCCACAGATAATTATCTGATCAAATTTTTTGCTTAGATTTTTTAACGCCTCAAAAATTTCTTTTTTATTGATTCCGGGTGTAAGTAAAGTTAGAGGGTAACCACGCTCAGCAATTAGCCTAAAGGCCTGGTAAGTAATGAGCCCGCCAATCCAGATTCCCATGCCGAAACAAACTAGGACCAAGGTTGATTTATGCGAATCAATCTCGGCTGAATGAAAAAAAGATTCGTGATAAATTGATGACTGATAGTCAATAAAAAAATTTCGAGGAAAGTAAAATGGTTCCCCAGTAGAGCCGGAGGTGGAAGTGAAAACGAGTGGCTGGCAAAGTGTCTCGCCGTAACATAATTTTTCTAATTCATATCGGCGTAAATAATTTTGCTTGCTCATTAGTGGTACCAGTTGGAAATCTCGAAGGGTTTTAATTTTAGCTGGGTCAATTTTGTTCTTTTTCAAAAAATCTTTATATGCCGGAACACCATCTGCCGCTTTATGAAAAACCGTCAACATTTGTTTCGCTCGCACGCGCATCCAGTAATCAGACTTTTTAGTCCTAATTAGATTGAGTATCCGGTCCGCTTCTTTTTTCCCCGGTATCATATAATTAGGTAACAATAAATTTGTCCAACGGATAACGGCTAGCGCGCGCGGTCGGCGGCGCGGCGCGACCAATCCGAAACATCAGCAATACCACTTCATCGGTCAAATCAAAAATCTCTTTGATCGATTCATAATCTTTTTTAATACCCTGTATTTGTTCCGGTAAAAATTTATCCGTCTCCCCCGCTTCAATTCGTCGCATAAAAAATTGCACACCAGTTAACGGCTGCAAATTTAAACCTAATTTTGTCACTGTCAACCATAATCGTTCCAATATCCGTCCAGCCTCCACACAACTTTTTGGTGAACTGTTATCCGCAGTGATGATCCCAAAAACCGGTGCCGAGGCATAAGTTTTGGCATTTTGTGTGGCAATTTTTTGATATAATTTTAATCGCCGATTAAGCCAAGACATTATTGGCCAGCGCCGAAAAATCGGAAAAAGAATTTTAGCTGGCGGCGGCAATTCAAGCGTCTTAATGTAAAAACCGATCTTTTTTTTGTCATCTTCGGATTTGTTCCAATTAATATGGGAAAAGAAAAAATTGTGCAAAAACTGATTATTAAACATCACTCTTTCATTACCACTGCCGGCTATGGCCAGCTTTTTTATTTTGATTGGATCACAAGTCAATAAAATGTGTTTGGAATTTATATTTCCGGCCGAAGATCGTAGAGTGGTTATTTCCGAATCGGTTAACGGCGTCGGTTGATAAATTTTGCGATTAGTCGCCCGTCTGGCGATATAAGAATACAACGGTTCGTCTTCTGATGTTTGTTTAATTAATTTTATTTTAGCAACAAAATTCTGGCTAGATGGATCGGAAAAGAGTTCTAGATCAATCCGATAACCAATCGCCGAACCGGCAATTGCAATATTTTCCAACGCTGCACCGCAGGCGACATAGGAACCGCGTTGGCCCCAGTTGTATAATGATTGATCACTGATTGGATTATTAAAAAGCTGAATCTCATCCGGACTAATCCGAAACCGCCACGGTTGGCAATTTTCGCCCGACGGCGCTTCTATTGCCGCTTCTAAAATTTTTCTAATGTCTTGATTTATAATCATCCTATAAATTGAAAATTTTAAGGAAAGAATCAGTTGCTTTTTGATGTTTAGCGACTTCTGCTTCAGAAAAATAATTGGGAACCAATTTTTCATCGAGTGAAATTAATGCCCGATTATTTTCAATTAATTCGCCAAGTATTATTTTTCTTACCACATAGGCCACTGCCGCGCCGTTGATAAGAGCCGCGCCGCCTAGTTGCGGCCAAGATACAATTGTTTTTCCTATTTCCAACAACGATTGCTGCATACGCCAAGTAACATTTCCTGGCCCAATGTGTTTGGTTATCAAGCGACCAATACCCATTTTATCTAAGTTTTTTAATTTTTCATAAGAAACTTCTCCCATCCGACCGTGAAAAAACTTCGGTTGAGGGTCAAGGTCGTAACGTTCGATGTCTATCACTGCATTATCGCCGTTATCCGCCGCCATCACGACTGATAAACGTCGTTTTTTCGCTTCCTCACGAATCAAACATTTGACCGCTAAGTTATCAATTTCATCAATAATTAAATCTAGATCAGTAAAAAATCGGTCAATATTTTGCGGTGTTAAACCATCAGGGAAAATTGCGATTTCGGCGTAGGGATTGATTAGATAAATGTATCTGGCCGCCGTTACTACTTTTGATAAACCGAGGTTATTGATTCCAGTCATTACGCGATTAGTATTGGAGAGGGCTAATTTATCATGATCGGCTAATTTTATCCGTCGCGGACCTCCCTGTAGTACTAGAGCCAATGCCACACTTGAACCAACACTCAAGCCAGCAATGGCAATAGTCGCATCGTAAAATTTCTTTTGCTCGGCGAGGGTAATTAAATTACAATTGCGAGCTGTGCGAACGCGAAAGAAATCATTATGTGGCAAAACATGAACCAGATTACACAACCATGGATAAAAAATCCAATTCCCATGCCTCCAAAAAGGCTTCTCTTTCTCTAAATTTTTTAAATATCCTTTGAATTCTTTTTCAAAATCCGTATTGAAAATCTTTGTTGGATGATCAATTTGGAAGAGTTCTTTAAGTTGTTCTTCGTAATCATCTGAAACAAATTTGATTTCTCCTTGTTTTAATAGTTCTTTTATCCTTTGTCGGTTTTGGTCTGTGTTTAAGTCAAAAATTTCCGGCTTACAAATTGAACCGTCATCTTTGTAAGACTGTAATAATTCATCAATTTCCATCACTGACATCTTATCGCCTTTACACCTAGAAGGCAACTGCTAGACTGGGTAATGTTCAATTTAGATTTGAACGAGAAAACTGGGCTGAAATCGCCTCGAGGTTATTCGCGATTGATCGACTATGAACGAGCTAAAACAACTCTCGTTAAATACACTGGATTGTTAAGTAAACAGATCGCTATTTTTAATGGTTCCTATCACGCTCTAGAAATTATTTTTGGTTCTTACCTCAAGACCGGATCGATTCTCCTGCTTCCTGTTCCCACCTTTCCTTTTTATCAGAAATTTGAAGACAGCCGGCATCTTAAAATCAAAAAAATTGCTTGTGTTGGATCGGCTGATGTTTTATTAATTGACAAAAATTTGAATTCTAAAATCAATGCCCTCTATCTGGTCAATCCCAATAATCCTTTGGGTTATATTTTTAACTTGACGAATTTAACCAAATTATTGAAGAAAGCGGCGGCTCAAAAAATTCTGGTGGTAGTTGATGAGGCTTATTATGAATTCAGTGGTATTACTTCTCAATCATTACTTTCTCGCTTCTCTAATTTAATTATTGTTCGCACAATGTCAAAAGCTTTCGGTTTGCCTGGCATACGAATTGGTTACATTCTGGCTTCGCCAAAAATTATCATGCAACTAGAAATTTTAAAAGGGCCGCCTTATGTTATTAATCATTACGGTTTAAATTTAATTTCCCAATTGCGGCAGAAAGATTTTAGTCAGGTTAAAAAATACGCCGTCACTATAAATTATTCGCGAGTTAAACTGACAAAAATTTTTAATCAGGCTGGTTTTAAAATTTATCCGAGCACGGCAAATTTTATAACAATTAAAATTATCAACTCTGATAAGGTGACGATTGATTTAGCTAAAAAAGGAATTTTAGTTACTAATCTTAATAATTATCCAGATGGCGGTAAACTTCTTAAAAACCACTTGCGTATAACGATTCCCTATTGTTAGCCGCCAATCTGCCATAATTTGACTGATTCCAGCGGATAAAGGAGCATCAAGATGTTGAGCGTTAAATTGTCGCGGATCCAGACGAGCAACAAAACTTCAATGGCGACAAAAATTACCACGCTGATCCAGGCGCGAAAACGGGACGCAAATAGAAAAGCCAAACTCATCGCCGCCACATCGCCGAGCGAGTTAATAACCGTGTCGCCGTAATAACCAAGCGAAGCGGTGACCGCACGATAATGTTCAATCACCAGCGCCGTATTTTCCACCACCTCCCAAGTGGCTTCCAGCGCGATTGCCATCAGCAGGCGCCAGACGAACGGCACACGCCGCGGCAGAATGAGCCAGAGCAAAAAATAAAAACCGAGACCGTGGAGCAGATGAGTGAGAGTGTACGGATCAAACAACTGTTGCGAATTCTGATTGCCGTAAGCGTCGCCGTACCAGAGTTTGACGACGCCGCAATCGCACCACGGCAAACGGCCGAGCCAAGTGAGTACCGCGATCATCAGCGCGACCAGGCCGAGCGCCGTGAGCGCATCGGCCAACCACTGCCGGCGGCGGCTTTGCCAAAACCGAATAAAAAGCAAAATTCCGGCGCCGGTCATCATCGCTAAAACGGCAAGCAAATCAGACATTATTAACAGTTTAACACTTTTTTGGTCTACAAACCTTCAGCGCGCAAATCTTCCACCAACTGGCGCGCTCTTTTGGAAATTTTTTCGGGGGTTTTGACTTTTAGATGAATATACAGATCGCCGCGCCGGCCCGGGCCGGTCGGCACGCCGCGGCCTTTGACCCGCAGAATTTCACCGCTGGCCACACCTTCGGGAATTTTCACTTTAATTTGGCCGTCCAGCGCTTTGATTTCTTGTTCAGCGCCTAAAATCGCGTCCGACAGTTTGACCGGCAAATCCATCGCCAAATGCTCGCCCTCCCGTCTGAAGACCGGATGCTTTTCCACATGAACCTTGATGTAGAGATCGCCGGCCGTGCCGTGCGCCGCGGCTTCGCCGCGGCCGGACAGACGGATCATTTCGCCGTCGTTGACGCCGGGCGGAATCACCATTTTAATTTCTTCATTCTTTTTTAGGACGCCGGGGCCGCCGCAGGCCGCGCAATGTTTTTCCGGCACTTTGCCGACGCCGGCGCATTTTTCGCAAGTTCGCACCGCCGAAACGGAACCGAGCAACGAACGGCGGGTTTCGCGGATTTGGCCGCGGCCGTTGCAGGCCGCGCACTGCCGCTGGGGTGAGCCGACTTCGGCGCCAGTGCCGTTACAGTGATCGCAGTGGCTAATTTTTGCAATCAATAAGTTGCGCTCGCTGCCGAAGGTCGCTTCGGCAAAAGACACTTGAATATCCACCGAGATATCGCGGCCGCGGCGCTGACGCCGCCGGCCGCCCTGTCCGTCGCCGAAAAATTCGCTAAACAAATCGCCGAGATCAAACTGGGCGCCTTGGCCCGCGTCCCAACCCGAGGTTGGTCCGCCTGGGGCGGAAAAGCCACTAAAATCAAATTGCCAATCACCACCGGCGTTCGGACCGGTCCAGCTGCCAGTATTTCTCTCTTCGCCGTAATGGTCATAAGCCTGCCGTTTGCGGTCGTCGGACAAAATCTGGTAGGCCTCGTTCACCTCTTTAAACTTGTTTTCATCGCCGCCTTTTTTGTCCGGATGGTATTTATGCGCTAATTTATGAAAGGCCTTTTTGACTTCCTCCGGCGAAGCGTTGCGCGTAATTCCTAATATCTCGTAATAATCTTTGGCCATTTTATTTTAATTTTTAAGAGGTTTCCGCATCGCGAATCGGACCGTTATTATTATTCTTAGGCGGCGGATTGTCGGTTGGGTCGCCGGCGCCGGTTCCGGGCTGGCTCGACGCTTTTTGCAGCGCTTCACCGATTTTTGATAACGCCACTGATAGTTCGGTGCTGGCGCGCTTCAATTCGTCCAAACTGGCGCCGGTATCGCGATTTTTCTTCAGGGCGGCAATTTTGGCTTCAATATCTTTTTTCAAATCGTCATCGATTTTCCCCGCCGCTTCGCGCAAAGATTTTTCCGCCGTATAAATCAACTGATCGGCGTTGTTGCGCGTCTCCGCTTCTTCCTTTTTTTTCTGATCCTCGGCTGAATGCGCTTCGGCTTCTTTTTTCATCCGGTCAATGTCTTCCGGCGTCAAACTGGACCGGGCCTCAATCCGGATTGATTGCTCGCGGCCGCTGTTTTTATCTTTCGCCTTGACGCTTAAAATACCATTGGCGTCAATATCAAAAGTTACTTCCACTTGCGGCAACCCGCGCGGCGCCGGCGGTAAACCGTCCAGAATGAAGCGGCCGAGACTTTTATTATCCGCCACCATCGCCCGTTCGCCTTGAATTACATGAATTTCCACTGATGTTTGATTATCGGCGGCGGTGGAAAAAATTTGCGATTTGGAGGCCGGAATCGTCGTGTTGCGTTCAATGATTTTCGTGTTGACGCCGCCCATCGTCTCAATGCCGAGCGACAACGGAATGACATCCAAAAGCAATACATCTTTAACATCGCCCTGAAAAATGCCGGCCTGAATCGCCGCGCCGATCGCCACGACCTCGTCGGGATTAATGGAACGATTCGGTTCTTTGCTAAAAAATTTCTTGACGGCTTCAAAAATCGCCGGCATCCGCGTTTGGCCGCCGACTAGAATCATTTCGTCAATATCCGAAATTTGGTAACCGGACGCCGCCAGCGCCCGGCGGGTAATTTCAATTGACCGGTCAATGAATTCTTGCGCCAACTCTTCCAGTTTAGCCCGCGTCATTTTCAAGAGCAGGTGCCGCGGCCCGCTAGCGTCCGAGGTAATGAAGGGAATATTAATTTCCGCTTCGCGGGTTTCCGACAATTCGTGTTTGGTTTTCTCTGCCGCTTCTTTTAAGCGCTGGAGCGCCAACGAATCTTTGGTAACATCAATGCCCGATTCTTTTTTAAATTCGGTGGCGATCCAGCGGATAATTTTTTGATCAATATCGTCGCCGCCGAGATGGGAATCGCCGTCGGTGGCTTTGACTTGAATACTCTGTTCCTCATCGACGGCCACGCCGCCACCGATAATATCCAACACCGACACATCAAGGGTGCCGCCGCCGAAATCATAGACGACAATTTTTTCGTCTTTTTTCTTATTGAAACCGTAAGCGAGGGCCGCCGCCGTCGGCTCGTTGATAATCCGCTTCACCTTGAAACCGGCGATCTCGCCGGCGTCGCGTGTCGCCTTACGCTGGGAATCGTCAAAATAGGCCGGCACAGTGATTACCGCTTCTTCAATTTTTTCGCCCAATTTGGCTTCGGCGTCGCGTTTTAATTTTTGCAAAATCATTGCCGATATTTCTTCCGGCCGGTGAAATTTACCCGCCTTGCCGTCGGGCAGGTCGCCCAACTTAACTTTCACTCCGCCATCGTCGGACCGTTCAATCGTGAACGGCGCAATTTCGCGATCGCGTTTGACCAACGGATCGTCAAATCGGTGGCCCATCAGCCGCTTAATGCCGAAAATCGTGTTGGTCGGATTAGTGATCGCTTGCCGCTTGGCTAACAGCCCGACTAATCGTTCACCGGATTTAGATTGGGCGACAACGGAAGGCGTCGTCCGCGCGCCCTCGCTGTTCTCAATAATCTTGGGCGTGCCACCTTCGACATAAGCCATCGCCGAATAAGTAGTGCCTAGATCAATTCCCAAAATTTTTGCCATAATTTTTGTGTCTTATATTTTATTAAAAAAATTATTTACCGACCCGGACTTGCGCCGGCCGAATTATTTTACCATATAAAGTATATCCCTTTTGGACCACTTCTATGATCCGATTAACTTTTGTCCGATCTTTGGTTTCAATCAATTCCAACGCGTGATGTTTTAGGGGATCAAATAATTCATCTGACGCCAGAATCTCTTTTAAGCCGGATTGTTCCAATATATTTTGCAATTTGGCGTAAATATATTCTACCCCAGTCCGCCAGTTGGCGTCAACTGACTGCCAAGCCGCGTGGTTGGAAAAAGCCAATTCAAAACTGTCGGCCAACTCCAAAATCTGGCGCAACAGCGGCTCGGTGGCAAATTTGATCAATTCATCCTTTGCCGACGCCGCTTCACGCTGGAGATTCAGATAATCGGCTTTTAACCGTTGTGCCATCGCTAAATAATCCTGTTTTTCCGTCTGGCATTGCTTTAATTCTTCCCGTAATTTCTTTAATTTGGCCGTGGCCGTCTCCACCGCCCCTTCGCCGTCTTCCGGCACGATTTCGGCATCGGCCGTTTCCTCAACTTTTATTTCTTTTTCTTCTTCTGGGTTCATAATTTAGATCCTCATCATACTCAATTTTGTTTAGCTGTCAAACAAAAAATAGACGCCTATGGCAAGGTTAGTCCTTGATATTGATATTGGTTACCGTTTGCTCCACTGCGGAGCTTTGCGGGCTTTTTTCAGGCCGAATTTACGCCGTTCTTTCATTCGCGAATCACGGCGGAGCAAAAGAGCTTTTTTCAAAACCGGCCGGCGGACGACGTCTTCTTTGATCAGGGCGCGCGCCAAACCGTGCGCCACCGCGCCGGCTTGCGCCGTCAAACCGCCACCGGTCACTTTGATTTCCGCGTGTGCCGTCGCCGGCGGATCAAGCGCAAGCAACGGCGCGCG
>Ga0209542_10018742_pt1 | contig 11172 bp, 8 predicted proteins | sample RifCSPhighO2_01_FD_184028 | JGI IMG/M metagenome (GOLD analysis project Ga0209542, IMG submission 184028) | Soil microbial communities from Rifle, Colorado - Rifle CSP2_plank highO2_0.1 (SPAdes) (version 2) | ecosystem: Environmental > Terrestrial > Deep subsurface > Rock core/Sediment ...
TTTTTGAAGTTGAAACGCCATTCAAATATTGTTTAACTATCCAAACTCTTTTCTTAAAAGTTAGTTCATACATAGAGCCTCACCAAAGTGAGGCATTATAAGCGAACTAATAACGGGATAGTACAGAAAAAAAGTGTATGTGTTAGTAAGGAGAGATTAATTAACCGACAGAGCATCAAATAAACAAAATTTATAAATGGTGCTTCTCCCACACTCTTACAAATCTATAGAAGGTGGTTATTCATGACAATCGTTAAAATAAATTTACATAAAGTTCATGCCGAACGAGATGTGCGAGCTAAAGGGGGAACAGTTAACATTGTTAACAATGTTTCTATTCTAGATATTGAACCAATGAGTTTTGCTGTAGATGGTAAACAGGGGTTGAAATTTACTTTTGCTTTCAATTGCAAATATGAACCTGATTTAGGCAAGATCGATGTGGAAGGACAAGTGTTGTATATTGATAATGAAGAAATAATTAAAGATATTCAACAAAAATGGACTAAGGAGAAAAAAGTTCAATTAGCCTTGATGGAAAAGATTGTTAATGCTGCCTTGCATAAAGGCAATATTCAAGCCATTAAAGTTAGTGAGGAAGTTAATCTTCCTAGTCCGCTGCCTCTGCCTAAGGTTAGGCAGCCGGGGTAAAGTTTATTAACTAGTTTGGTTTATTAAATTACTAAAAGGTTATTTATGAATTTATGAATAAAATCATTGCTGAAACTTTATTAGGTCTATTTTTCTTAGTAGCTATAGTAACAGTTATATTTAATACTAGTGCTTCCGCAACCGGCGGCGCAACGTGGACTCCGGTTCAAAGTTGTTCTAAAGATGATCTTTCTGATCTGTATACGCTGGGAACACTATCTAGTACATTATTAGATGGTACTCAACGTACAGATCCTGACCGTTGTTACAATGGTAAATTGATAGAATATTATTGTCAGAATGGCAATGAAGTTAAAAGAGAAACTATTACCTGTCCTAATGGCTGTCTTGATGGCGCATGTGTTAGTGTGTGCGGTGATGGAGTTATTGAAGGACACGAAGTGTGTGATGGTAATACCCCCGGATTTACCTGTAGTAGTACGTGTGATTTGATGGTGAAGGATCCGTTGCCAGCGGAGTCGTATTATTGGCAGAGTAAACTAATAACCGTTCAGGATGAAGATGGAAATGTACTTCCGAATGCTTTTGTCAGTATTTATGAACGTGAGAGTACTGATATTTATCCTTTTGAAGCTCATCCCAATACTAATCTATTGGCTAAAGGTAAAACAGATACGAATGGGCAATTTTTGATTAAAGGGGAATGGCTGCCATATGGAGTTTTAAATTTTTATGATATTGAAATAAGAAAGGAATGGTATCTTTCAAAGTCTATAGTAAATAGGAACAATAATCAATTTTCTGTACTTGACCCTGGTCCTTATAAATTAGAGCTGTTAATTGATTATCCTGAATCAATCAGCCCAGAAGTTGAAGAACAGCTTTATCCAGTCAACGTTAATATTGGGAGTTACTCTTACTTTTCACCATTTGAAGTTGCTGGTCGAGAAATTATCTTTCCGTATGTCCCGCATGTGCGAGAAGATCTTTTAGTGGGTGTAAATTCAGTTGATGTAAAGATGCATGTTGTGACAGCAAAGTTCCAGTATTATTCCCCGCAAGGGATGTCACCAATACAAGACTTTAATTTTGCCTTAGATGTTGTTAATGTGGATGTCGAATTAGATCGTCTAAATACTTTTCGCTACACGCTTCCGGAGGGCTTGTATTATCGTTATTTTGAATTTGTTCTTCATAAATTTGCAGGGATCGAGGAAACCTTTTATTATTTTCCCTACTCTATTGGTCTTGAAGTACCTCTAGCAGAAGCCTTAATGGTTGCCAATAATTATGATCCCATTGATGCAGCTGATCATACCTTCATTTCAATTCAAGGGGTATATCAACCATTCACCTACAACAATTTTGCTGAATTAATTTCTGGACATAATGATATTAATGAAGAAAGAATTAATCTTGTTTTCTTGAATGTTGATTTTGATCCTGCTTTGTTTAATAATCTTGCGAATTTTATGATTAATGATCCTGCTCTTGGTTTTTCTTCTCTAGAACCGTTTCAGGATAACTTAAATCTGTTTAATTTTTGGTATTATAATGCGGTATTAACTCCAAATGAAACCAGTTGGCCGTTTGCTCTTAGTCCTGTTTTTTATGGACAAGTTGATCTTACTCAGAGTCAAAAAAGTTATCTCAGTCATAACTTTAAGGGTAAAACAATTTGGTATGCTTTAATTAATGATGAAAACATCCCTGCAGAAATTCCCACTGTCGCTGGCAGTGGAAAATGTCAATTTAATAAAGGAGTCAGTTTTGGAATTAATGGTCCGCAGATTGAGGATTGTTTAAATAGCAATACTGAAGAAGTTTGTTTTGCTCAGTTTCAATTAAGCCGTGTTTTCAATCATGAATTGGGTCATGAATTAGGGTGGTTAGGGGAAGAATATAATGATCATGATTTATTGTTTAATGTTGATGATTATGCTTTAGGTAATTATCAGTCTCCTGATACTAAACGTGATTATAATCTTAATTACAGACCTAATACTCACTTCCCAGTGGGTTTTGATGTCGAATTATTTTGCCGACAGACAGCATTTGGTTTTATGGGTTATCCGTTTAGTACCGGCTATTCTAATGATTATATTTTCTGTGAAAATCCTGACCTCACTTTTTGTTCTGATGCATCCTGGGCTGATTTAGTCGGCGATGGTTGTGGTGCTGATGGTGTTGTGGATTGTACTCCAGTTGATCCGTTCTATTATCGAGAAGTAGGTTGTTATTCTGGCGGCGGTCAGGGGGGGAGTACAGATTTTCCGAACATAGTAAGACCAACAAAATTTTCCCTTATGTCTTATGGCTATCACTTCAGTGCTCTTGACAACTCTGACCAGCGTGTCTACGGCTTAGCAAATGAACGCTCCTTATGCCGAGCTATTAAAGAATATACTGGTTCAGTTGATGGTATCTGCACCGAAATTTGCGGCGATTGTTCTTAATAGTTTGATCTATTTCAATTATAACATTCCAACAATAAATTATATAAACTCCTTTTCTTTCTTTTCCCTAAAGAGGTGAATCGTTATGGTAAAAAAGAGTAATGGTGGGTCTAATTCAAATAATTCTTTACATCATAGCTTGTTGATTGCGATTGTAAGTATTGTGGCTGTAGCAGCCTTAGTCATTCTGGTAATGAGTGTTACAGGAAATCTGGCGGGAGAGGCGTTTAAAAGTGGAAAATTAGCTGCATCTCAGGTTTCAGTAAGCGGTCAAAAATGGGCTGAACAGTTAGTGATTAGCGGAGTACCGGTAGAAAAATTTGCGGTAAGTGGTAAAACCTTAGTTCTGCCCGTAGAATTCCAATCCTTGGGCGGGGTTCCTATTTTACGCCAGGATTATCTTAATCAATATGGCCCGGAAGCCTATTCAATAGTTCTTAAGGGCTGTACTGATAGTAGTTTAGTGTGTATTATTCTTAAGAAAGGAGAGTCAGTAACCACAACTGCCGGAACTGTTTCTTACCCCAATACTGGAAGTTCAATTTTGGTCGATGGCCAGCCTTTAGGCAATAATGGCCTGGTTTTGGCTTCAGGGGATGAGAAAGCTATGCTGGCGATAATTGAGCCCTCTTTCCAAACAGGTACCCAGAAGGCAGGAATAATTGAGCCGTCATTTAAGACTAATTGAGGGTTTTATTTGATTTTTTATTCTTAATTTTTACCCCTATTTTTTATCCATAATGTTTATAAATAAGGTTGTTAAATAATTTATAGATTCATAGTTCTAGCTATATGAGGATTAATTCATGGAAAAACCCAGCATAAAACTGAAAGTGATGGAAGCAGTCCAGGATGATGTTAATAAAGGAATTGTTAAAATCGATTCCTCGTTCATGAAACAGATTGCTGTAAATCCCGGTGATGTTGTGGAAATATTTGGCGAGCGGAAAACAGTAGCGGTGGTGGATAGAGCCTATCCTGGGGATATAGGTTTAAATATTGTTAGAATGGATGGAAATATTCGCAAGAATGCTCGAACTTCAATCGGAGATATGGTCTCCATTATCAAAGCGGAAGTCAAGCCAGCTAAGAAAGTGGTTATTGCCCCGGCCAATAAGGGGGTTATGATCAAAGCCTCTTCTAAATTATTTAAGCAAGGTTTGTTAGGAAAAGCAGTTTTTAAAGGGGATATTGTTTCTCTAGGAACTTCCCGCCGAAGGATTACTCCCCAAGGACGGGATGTAAACGATATTTTTTCCATGATGGAATCACAATTTGCCGGATTTGGGTTTGGTGATTTAAAATTCATAGTGGTGGATACCGATCCGCGTAAATTGCCAGTAGTGATAACTCAGGATACCGAAGTGGAATTTAATCCCCAGGCCGTGGAATTAAAAGACGAGGACGGGTTAAGTCTGGGAATTAATTATGAAGATATAGGCGGTTTAGGGGAAGAAATAACCAAAGTCAGAGAAATGATCGAGCTTCCGCTTAAACACCCGGAAATATTTGAACGACTGGGGATAGAGCCGCCTAAAGGAGTTCTGCTGCATGGTCCACCGGGTACGGGGAAGACTTTATTAGCCAAAGCGGTAGCTTCAGAAACTAATTCTCATTTTATTTTGATCAATGGTCCGGAAGTAATCTCAAAATTTTATGGTGAATCAGAGGCAAATCTGCGCAAGAAATTTGAAGAAGCAGAGAAAAATGCTCCTGCCATAATCTTCTTTGATGAAATTGATGCCATTGCCACCAAGCGGGAAGAGACCCGAGGGGATGTGGAAAAACGGGTGGTGGCCCAGCTTCTAGGGTTAATGGACGGATTGAAGAGCCGAGGTAAAGTAATAGTCATTGCGGCTACCAACATGCCTAATTTACTCGATCCGGCTTTACGCCGGCCGGGAAGGTTTGATCGGGAGATTGAGATAGGAGTCCCAGATAAGGACGGACGATTGGAAGTGTTGAAGATCCATACTAGGCATATGCCTTTGGATGGGACACTTTATGGAGATATTGTTGCTGAAAAAATAATTGAAGAGATTAATAAAAAAATATCTGCAGAAAATAAAAGTATAATCTTAATGGAAGAAAAATTAAAGCAGTTAGAAAAAAGAAAATCAGATGCAGACGAAAGTATGCTAATTAGCATAATTGAAAAAATTAGAGGTCTAAATAAAGAAATAGATTTAGCAAAATCTAAATTACTAGAAACTCAGAATCTTAGAGATAATCTTCTAAAACAAAGGAAGTTTATACTAAAATTAGCTGAGGCTTTGATTAATTTTGAAACAAAGAGATTTAGCCTTCTTCCCAATGATCCTAGTTATAAGATAACTGATAATAAATTAAGTGAAATGTATGGAGAATTAGAACAATTAAACCTATTAGAAGCAATTGTTGACTCCTCTAAAAGAGAAGGTGTAAAGAGAGACTTGGAGACTATGTCCAAAATCACCCACGGTTTTGTGGGTGCAGACTTAAATGCTTTAGCCAAAGAAGCAGCCATGATTGTATTAAGAAGAATTCTGCCTGATTTAAAGAAGGAAGGAATAGAGGAAGGCCAGCCCATCCCGGAAGACATTTTAAAAAAATTAATGGTCAATCAGAAAGATTTCCTGGAAGCGTTGAAATTTGTCCGCCCCAGCGCCATGCGGGAAGTGTTAGTGGAAACCCCGGAAGTGGGCTGGGATGATATTGGGGGATTAGGATTAATTAAAGAAAAACTCAAAGAGGCAGTAGAATGGCCGTTGAAAAAACCGGAAGTGTTTAAACGGATGGGAATTCGGCCGCCTAAAGGAATTTTGTTATATGGTCCACCGGGAACGGGCAAGACTCTGCTGGCCAAGGCGGTAGCTAAAGAAAGTGAAGCTAACTTTATTTTAATTAATGGACCCAGCTTATTAAGCAAATGGGTCGGTGAATCGGAGAAAGCGGTGCGGGAAATATTTCGTAAAGCCCGGCAGACTGCTCCCACAATCATGTTTTTTGATGAAATTGATGCGTTGGTTCCTCGAAGAAATTCGGGCAGTGATTCCAAAGTCAATGAACGGATTGTTAATCAGATGTTAACGGAAATGGATGGGTTGGAAAGTTTGAATGATGTGTTGATAATTGCGGCCACTAACCGTCCGGACATAGTTGATCCAGCTTTATTAAGGCAGGGAAGGATTGACCGGATAATTTATGTGGATATTCCAGATGAGGAAGCCCGAAAACAGATATTTAATATTTATCTGGAGAGGATGCCGCTGGTTAAAGAAGTAACGGCGGAGAAATTAGCTCAAGAGACGGAAGGTTATGTTGGATCAGATATTGAAGGAGTCTGCCGGGAAGCAGCTATGGCTGCGCTGAGGGAAGATATCAATATTAAAGAAGTAGCTTGGAAGCATTTCCAGCAATCTTTGCAGTCAGTCCGGCCTTCAGTGGATAAGGATACGGAAGAGGAATATCAAAAATTGGAAAATTATTTCACTACCGCTCGGGCTAAGCAAATTAAGGATGAGAAAGAAAATTATTTTGGGTGATTTTTTTAGTATTTTTTTCCAATTTCGTAGGTGAAAATTTTAAACTCGGAAAAGACCTAGCATAACTTATTTAAACTTACCTGGCCTAATTAAAAATTATGTCCTTAGATAAACTAGGTTTGAAGTGCGGAATTGAAGTTCATCAGCAATTAGAAGGCCGGAAACTGTTCTGTTCCTGTCCGACTAAATTAAGAGACGATGCCCCTAATTTTGAAATTAGACGCAAATTACGGGCTTCGGCCGGGGAAGAAGGCCGGGTGGACCTTGCAGCTAAAGAAGAGCAGGCTAAAAACATAACTTTTGTTTATCAAGGATATAAAGATACCACCTGCCTGGTGGAAACAGATTCTGAACCGCCGCATGAATTAGACCAAGAACATCTTTATACTTCTCTTCAACTTTGTAAATTGGTTAAGGCCAGCATCTCGCCGGTAATTCAAGTCATGCGGAAAACAGTGGTGGATGGATCCAACACTTCTGGATTTCAGCGTACAGCGCTAGTGGGGAGGAAAGGCAGCATTTCTACTTCAGAAGGAGAAGTGGGAATTGATAACATCTCTCTGGAAGAAGATTCCGGTAAAATAGTGGATAAGGATACGGCTAAAAATGCCGAAAAAATTTTTCGTTTGGATAGATTAGGCATACCTTTAATTGAAATTGGCACTTCAGCCGATATAAAAAGTTCGGAACAATGCCTGGAAACGGCTAAGAAACTGGGGTTATTACTGCGGTCCTTGCCAGCCACCAAACGGGGTTTAGGAACTATCCGCCAGGATATTAATGTTTCCATTAAAGGAGGGACCAGAGTAGAAATTAAAGGAGCACAAGAATTACGCCAACTTCCATTATTGGTAGAGTTGGAAGCCAAGCGGCAGGCCGAATTATTGAAGATTAAAGAAGAGCTCCAAGGTGTAAGATTAAATCAGTTGAGAATAATTAATTTAACTTCTTTATTCTCTGACAATGAATCTAAAGTAATTCAAAAAGCACTAGCTAAAGGAGGAAAAGTTTTAGGAATAAAATTACATTCCTTAGCTGGAATGGTCGGCCGGGAATTGCAGCCTAATTATCGAGTAGGCAGTGAATTCTCCGGCCGGGCTAAAATCAAGGCCGGAGTGGAAGGGATATTCCATTCGGATGAGCTGCCCAATTATGGCATTGCCGAGAAAGAAATCAAACTTATCCGTAAAAAATTAGAGTGCAGTCTGCGGGATGCATTTATTTTGGTGGCGGAAGAAGAGCAAAAAGGAGAGCGGGCGTTGCAGGCAGTATACGACCGAGCCCAAGAATTAATTACCGGAATTCCTAAGGAAGTTCGCCGAGCCAATCCCGACGGAACTACATCCTATTTACGAACCCTGCCCGGAGCAGCCCGGATGTATCCGGAAACCGACGTTCCTCTAATTTATCCCACCTGGGAAGAGAAACAGATTAAATTACCCGAATTATTGGAACAAAAAATTGACCGTTATCAGCAGCAGCTGGGATTAAGCAAAGATTTAGCAGAATTTGTAGCTAAATCGGATAAAAATAAATTATTTGAACAATTGACTGCTCAATACCCTCAATTAAAACCGGCCTTTATCGCTGAAACCTTAACTTCTACCCCGTTAGATATCAAACGGCAATATAATCTGGACGGGGAAAATCTGAGCGAGGAAAATTTCCGTGATTTGTTTAAGTATTTAGCAGAGGGTAAGATCCATAAAGATATTGTTCTAGATGTATTGATAGACTTGCTTAAAGGAACATTTAACTTAAACAAGTATGCTTCCCTGGGAACGGAACATATCCATCAGATTATTTTAGAGGTAATAAAGACCAATAAAGGGGCGCCTTTCCCGGCATTGATGGGTTTATGCATGAAACAGCTGGCGGGTAAGGCCTCCGGGCAGTTTATTGCTGAAGAATTGAAGCGGATTCTGGAACAGGGCCACAATTGATTGTAACTTTATAGTGATAAATTAACCGTAAAGTTTATAAATAGTTAAGCTAAATTAGGTGGTATGGCTAATAGAAATACTAGAAGAGGGACTAAGACTTATCATAGTGGTCCAATAGATGATATTATAGGTTGTGCTAGACTGTTTACTCCGAAAAATATTGTTCAAAATTATCCGGTAATGAAGGAAGGAGTTAAAAAAGGCGCTAAAGCAATGGGGGACGGGATTAAATATTTGGATTCCGTTAAACCCCAGTTTGACTTTAAAGTACATAATATTCTGGCGTTCTTAGGCGCAAATACGGCTTTATTTTATGAGGGTAATCAATTCATCCAAGACCAACATTGGAATGAGGCTCAAATTTCTGGGGCTTATCTAGCTCTAGGTATTCCGTTGTATGTTTTAAATAAGTGGATTTTGCCCGCTGTTTATAGGTACGAAAAAAACACTAATTTACAGAAGATTGCTGATGGGAAAGGATCGGGGGTTGTAGGATGGGGTAAGACCGCAGCCTTGTTAACTGCACTGTTATATTTTATGCCTAAAACAGTAGATATTATCTCAGCTGCTGGTTCTAATTCAGATGCTGGAAAGGATAAAGCAGAAGAAGTTTCATCTTCTCAATATGCTGAAGATCCAGCTCAGAATATTGGGGATAAGGTAGCAGTAACAGAAGATGATAAAATATTAATTGCGGGTTCATCCACCTTGAACAGCAAACATTATTTGGCTGAGCTTAAGAAGCTAGTTCCGGCAGATTATGTAGAAATTGCTGAGGATGGATTAAGTTCCGGAGAAATTAGAAAAAATTTGGAAACTGCTTTGGCCAGGAAATATTCAGCAGTTATAATTCAAGCGGGAGTTAATGATATTGCCGGAGGAGAAAGTGAGGACACAGTTATCAAAAACTTAAATTCGATGTATAACTCTGCGGCTGATAACGGAGCCAAAATTATAGCCTTAACCTTGCAGCCTTTTGCTGGATATAAAACTTGGGATAATGGCGATTTGGATAAAATAACTGCCGTGAATGATTATATTAAAAATCAAGTTAAAAGCGGCCGAGTCCAATGTGCAGCCGATTTTTATGGGGCTCTAGTTGATCCGGCTGAACCGGATAAAATTAAAGCGGAGTATACTAACGATAAACTGCATGCTAATAAATTAGGAGAAGAAAAATTAACTGAAATACTTAATGGATGTTTGAAAAAATGACCACTCCAGAAGATAAATATGGAATTGAAGCGGCGGTGAAAGGGGCCGTGGAAGGAGTTAGTGCAGTAGATAAACTTAAGTTGTATACTGATTTTGGGACTAATGTTCTGGGGCAGTATGTGCTATTGAATGCTGGTTATTTTCTGACCGTGGATGAATTAACCAGTAGTATTCCTGAAGGTGCATTAAGAAACGCAGCTCGAGCAGCGGCCGGATTATTAGTTATTCCTCTAAATACAATCTTGAGTAATACTACGGTAAAAGATGAAATTAAATATATTGCCGAAAGACATAATGCGGGTTTAGGTTCAGGAATAGTCGGCTGGGGCAAGACTTTATTGTTGGCTGGACTAGCTTATGTTGGAGTAAGTTTAGGTGGCGATCGGTTAAAACAAGTGGTAGGGATGGATTCAGACGAAGTGGAAGAGGTTAGATCGGTGAGGGTGGATGGAGGAGTGGAGGGAGATTATCCTACTGATTTTGATATTTATCCCCCTCATTCAGAAAAAGCAATTAAATTATTTGAACAGGCTGCTCCTTTAGCTGGAGTTCCAGTTGATTGGGCCAGCAAGAAAAGTTTACATTCTATCTTAGCTAAAGAATCGGGGGGAAAAGTAGGACTGCCAAATTATACCATTAGGATGGGGAAAAGGTATGGTTCTCTGGAAGGAGAAATGGCTAGCAAACATCCGGAAGTTTGGCCGATTATACATCAGTATATTCGGGATGAGGTCTTTATTGCAGAACTAATGAAGAATGATCACATTAAATCCATGAGTGGAAGAGATCCATCGGGGGCTACAGGTTTGGGGCAGCTTTTGGGAACCAATGCTGCTAAATATTATCCTTCGGGCAGAGCGGGCATTGGAAATCCACTGGAGGAAGCAGCGGGAATGTTAGCTTACATTAAGGCGGCTTACAAAGATCCGGAAACTGCTTTGGAATGTTATGGTAAAAAAAGACCGGCTAAATGTCCCTGGAAAAATTTTCAGGAGGGGTACTAAAATGTCACTAAAAAATAAAATCTTAGGTGCTTACCTAGCACTTAATGCCGCGTGTATCACTCCAATTAGAACTGCGGTTATCGATCAGAAGGCGGATACAACTTGGGTAATGGAAACAGATGAAGGGAAAGAATCAGAATATAATCCTTATGCTAAAAATAGACTGATATCAGACATTCGCAGAGCTCTTTGGATTTTTCCCCAAGATAAAATTTGTGATAAAGTGGTAGTTATTGAGGCTGAATATTCGCCGCTAGAAATCAGATCACAAGATTTTTCAGTTCATATTATCTGTGAGAATACTCGTAAAAATGAGTATAATGAACCGGCACCAAATTATACTTCTTTTGAATTTCTTGAAGGCACCATAAGGTGGAAAGAATGGCCTCCGTTGGAACATCCCGGAATTGAATTATAA
>Ga0209542_10018744_pt1 | contig 11172 bp, 8 predicted proteins | sample RifCSPhighO2_01_FD_184028 | JGI IMG/M metagenome (GOLD analysis project Ga0209542, IMG submission 184028) | Soil microbial communities from Rifle, Colorado - Rifle CSP2_plank highO2_0.1 (SPAdes) (version 2) | ecosystem: Environmental > Terrestrial > Deep subsurface > Rock core/Sediment ...
CAGAGCCTTGCTGTCCCGCCTTGGCGACAATCTCCGCTTCCTTTTCGTGATGCTTCGCATTGAGTACCTGATGGGGAATATCCTGCTTCTCTAAAAGTGCACTGAGAGCCTCGGACTTCTCAATCGATGTGGTCCCGATAAGTACCGGCTGTCTCGTACCATACTTCTCCCCCGCAATTTTTGCGACCGCTTTAAACTTCGCGGAGACTGTGCGATATACCGCATCGGACTTATCATTGCGTACACACGGTCTATGGGTGGGGACTACAAAAACACGGAGCCGGTAAATGGACTCGAATTCCTCTTCCTCAGTCTTGGCCGTCCCGGTCATGCCGGCCAGCTTCGTATAGAGGCGGAAATAATTCTGAAAAGTGATCGTGGCGAGTGTTTTACTCTCCCGCTGCACTTCCACTCCTTCCTTGGCCTCAATCGCCTGATGGAGCCCATGACTGTACCGTCTGCCCGGCATAAGACGCCCGGTAAACTCATCAACAATCACCACTTGGCCCTCCTTCACCACGTAATCGACATCACATTGGTAGATCGCATGCGCACGCAGCGCCTGCTCGATATGGTGCACTTCGGCAAAACCTTTCTCTGTGTAGATATTCTCCAAACCCAAAAGTGACTCCATCTTTTTGATCCCATCCTCGCTTAAAGCGACCGTACGCTGTTTTTCATCCTTATTGTAGTGCACATTTTCCTGCAGATCCCGCACGAGGTGTGCGTACCGGAGATACTTATCCGTGGATTCTTCCGCAGGTTGACTGATAATGAGTGGGGTCCGCGCTTCGTCGACCAAAATCGAGTCGACTTCATCGACGATGGCATAGTGGAGTCCGCGTTGTACCTGATGTTCACGTGTCGGCGCCATATTGTCACGCAGATAGTCGAACCCAAATTCGTTATTGGTTCCGTACGTCACGTCACATGCATACGCGGCGCGGCGTTCTTCGGTATTCAAGCCGTGCACGACAACCCCCACGGACAATCCTAATGCCTGATACAACATACCCATCCACGCTGCATCGCGTCGCGCGAGATAGTCATTGACGGTGACCACATGGACCCCCTTGCCTGTGAGGGCATTGAGATACACCGGCATGGTACAGACGAGAGTTTTTCCCTCTCCCGTCTTCATCTCTGTGATCGCTCCCCGGTGAAGCACGATGCCGCCGAGGATCTGCACATCGAACGGGAACATATCCCATGCAAAGGTCTGCTGGCCGAGTTGGATGGATTTTCCGGAAATGAGCTCGCAAGCGCGAAGCACAAGCGCGAAGGCTTCGGGTAAGAGATCTGCAAGAGAAAGGCCCTTCGCGCTGCGCTCTTTGAGCGCTACGGTCTTCTGAGGAAGATCGGGAAGAGTGAGTGATTGAATTTCGGACGATCGCTGCACTTCCCGCACGCGGGCAACGATTGGCCAGAGCTTCTTGAGTTCCCGAGCATTGGGATCTCCGAGAAGACGGTTGAGAAAATCGATGAATGACATGGAGGCTAAGAGAATAGCAAAGGGAAGGGGATAGGGTTAGGAATAAGGTCTACCATCCTCGGCCATACCAAGGAATGATGTTTTGGCGAGAATACCTCTGTTCCGCCAAAAATCTTGGGAGGATTTCGGTCATTTCGCGCAGTGCCGCCTTTTTGAGCCCGTGGGCTTCCAGTGCCTTTTCGTGCTCTGGCAGGAGTTCACCTATCCAGAGAAAGCGGGGGATTAAGGTTTGGAGTTCTTGGAGATTGATGAGCGTTGGCTCATTCCACTGCCCTCCATCAATAAAGAGCTGATCTTTTTTGGTAGAGTGCAGCCAATACACTTCCCTCGTATGAGCTCCAATCCTCGCCCTATACACGTCACTCAAATGAATACCTACAGACAGAATATTCAACTGACTCACAAGGGTATTGGCACAGGCGCTGGCCACCCGCAAACTCATAAATCCTCCCGGTCCTACGACACATGCGATATGCGTAAGATGAGAGTAAGACCACCCCCCTTGCCTGAGAAGCTCCTCCATGAGAGGGATAAGTTCATGATCCGGGACTCGGTTGTGGACAGCGCGATATGCAATGACTTCTTGTTCTGTCACAAGCGCGAGAAGGCCGTCGTGAGAAGCAATATCGAGAAAAAGGCACTTCATATCGAGTACAATACCCTTATCCCCGTTCATGCCCCTCCTCTCCGTCATCATCCCCACGCACAAGCGTCCGAATATTCTGCGGAAATGTCTGGAACATATTGCGAGTCAAACGATTGCGGACCAATCGGAAGTAATCGTAATAGGGGATGGCCATAATCCTCACCTGCCAAACTTTAAACCGTGCGTGCCCGTTCATTACTTTGAAATTCCCAAAAGCCACCAAGGCAGTGCGCGCAATGAAGGAGTAAAACATGCGAAAGGAAAGTACTGTCTCTTCATTGGGGATGATATTTTTCTTGAACCGGATGCATGTGAGAAGCATTTGGAAGCACACCGTCGTGTCGCCCTTCGTCCCTTCGACGGGCTCAGGGCAGGCTCAGCTCAGGGTGACACCATTGCCGTCCTCGGTTTGACCACCTGGGATCCCGAAGTCGGCATCACTCCCGTCATGCGGTGGCTCGAAAAGACCGGATGGCAGTTTGGATATGGCAAAATCGCCAAATATGCGCACAACTTTATACCTGCACCTGTTCAACATCGTTTTACGTACACGAGTCATCTCAGTCTTCCTACCAGCATCGCACGAGAATATGCGTTCCGTGATGATGTCTCACACTATGGCTGGGAAGACATTGAGTGGGGACTACGTCTGCGACAGGCACACATTCCGCTCTATTACCAACCCGATGCAAAAGCGCTCCATCACCACCGCATCACATTGGAGGACTCTCTGAAGCGTATGGAAATCATCGGAAAATCTTTGGCACACATCTCACAGAAAAACGCCGAATTCGATCGCATGCCGAAGGGGTGGAAGTGGTGGATATATCGGATGGTGAGCATATTGCCGACTATGCGAGGGAAGCATTACAGAGCCTTACTCAAAGGGATCAATTCGTAGTGTTTTTCCTTAACAAAGAAGAGGTGAAAGTTGCTTTCTGTTTCTCATGTGGAGCCTGTCCTGAGCCTGTCGAAGGATAGCATGCTACGTAACAAAAAACCGCAGCAGTGAAAAAATCACTGCCACGGAGTAGAGAGGTTCGCGCATATGGTCTACAAGCTGAGCTCGTACTGGAGTACGACAGTCACTTGAACATCCTCCTCGCCTGCCGGCATCGGAGGAGCAGAATCGGCACTTTCGGTCATCGCTCGACCCATCAAACGACGATCGCGGGTCCCACTACTCTCAGAGTAGCCCTTGAGACGCCCGAGTCTCTTGCCGAGGAGACTTGCGAGGGCTTCCGCCTTTTCCTTCGCTTGAGCAACGCCCTGCGTCCGAGCCTCTGCCTGGAATGCCTCCGGATTATCAATCCGGAATTGCACCCCGCCGGCCTGATTGGCACCGGCAGAGATCGCGGCCTGCAGAACATCGCCGACACTGCCAAGGTCACGAACTTTGACATGGAGCTGCTGCGATGCAGCATAACCGTCATGCACCTGCTCGTTGCTTTTCTCCTTGTAGTGCGTCACTTCATAGAGAGAAAAGTGGACCATTTTCACATCCTTGACCGGTACCCCTTTGCTCTTCACGGCATCCAATGCAGCATTCATCCTCTTGGAGAGGTCTTCCATCGCCGCACGGGTTGTCGGGAGTGTCGCCGTCGTCACGCCAAACGTAAGCTCGGCGATATCCGGCGGTGCAGAGACTTTTCCGTGACCGGTGACGCTGATCGTCATCGGCTGCACATCGGGGAGCGGGGCCTTTTCGACCATCTTCCCGACGACAAATGAGCCTCCGGCAACGACTGCAACAAGAATGAGTGTCCAATTCTTCATACATCACCTTCCTGTTCACCCTGCAGCCGCCAAAGGCGCACTACAGGGTCGATTATGTAAAGGATCAAGAAAAGACGCATTCTGCGAACCTCGGCATAACTAAAGCAAATTCTCAAAAATTAGTCAATTCGTCTTGCTCCATGCCTTCACCTCCGTTACCCTTGCCCTTGTAACTGATACTGTTCCTTCCATAGGAACGGTGCTTTTCTGCTTACTCCAATACATCTATGAGAGCTTCCTTCCTCGCCGCCATCAATCAGATCTGTTCGGAGAAGAACGTCAACCCCGAGCAAGTGCTCGAAGCAGTGAGGCAGGCGATTGCCACCGCCTACCGTAAAGATTACGGCAATAAGGAACAAGAGATTCGCGTCGATCTTGAGGAAGGGAAAGACATGCCGACGATCCTCCTCGTTAAAGAAGTAGTGGAAAGCGTTGAGAATGAGAATTTTGAGATCAACCTCAAGGATGCAACCAAAATCAAACCTGACGTGGAAGTCGGTGACGAGATTGCGATTGACGTCACTCCTCTCGAATACGGCCGCATCGCCGCACAATCCGCCAAACAAGTGATCCTCCAAAAGCTTCAAGAAGCTGAGAAGGAGAGTCTCTACGAAATGTTTAAAGATCGAGAGAATGAACTCCTCACGGCCACCGTCACAAAGGCCGATCCCAATTGGGTAACTCTCGAAATTGAGGGGATGACCGTCTCTCTCCCCTGGCGCGAGCAGATCCACGGGGAGCATTATTACACGGGCAAACGCATCCGCGTCTATCTCGATCGCGTCGAGAAGACAGGGAAGGGTCCCCAGCTTCGAATCTCTCGCACACATCCCAATCTCGTCCGCAAACTCCTCGAACTTGAAATTCCTGAAGTACGCAATGGCGATGTCGAAGTGATGGCCATCGCGCGAGACCCGGGTTTTCGCAGCAAAGTCGCTGTCCGCAGCAAAGACCCCCGTATTGATCCCATCGGTGCCTGCGTGGGACAGAAGGGAGTGCGCATCCAAGCCGTGATGGAAGAGATCAATGGCGAACGCGTCGACATGATCGAATGGTCCGAGGACCCCATACGACTTATCTCTACCGCCTTGCAGCCTGCCTCGATCTCCGCTGTCATCATCGTCAACGACTGCGAGCACCTCGATGAGGAAGGCCGCAAGATCAAGAAGCGCGCCGCGGTCTTTGTCGAAGAAGCACAGCGCCCCATGGCCATTGGTAAAAAGGGGCAGAACATTCGCCTCGCCACCGAACTCACCAATTACGAGCTCGACATGTACAACTACGAAGAACTCCCCGCATTCAAAGCAAAACTTGCAGAACTTAAGGGGGAGACACCATCGAAGAAACCAGAAGAAACAAATGAGACAGAGGAGTCAAAGGAAGAGAAAAAAATCGATGAAGGGACAGAGGAAAAAACAGAAAAGAAAGTGGTAAAGAAAAAAAAGAAGTCTGCTAAAAAATCTGTGGAAAATACTGGAAGTGCAGAAGGTACAGAAAAAATTGAGGAATCTTCTTCTGTTTCCTCTGATTCTTCCCCGTCGTGAACCTCCCTCCACTTTCATTTACCGTTCTCGATACCGAGACGACGGGTCTCATCCCCAAAGTGCACCGGATTATCGAATTTGCCTGTGTGCGTGTAGAACAAGGACAGGTAACAGACACCTACGAAACGCTCTTCGCGCTCGATGGTGACATTCCGCCAACGGTCGAAGTGCTCACACGTATCCATACCAGTGATCTCACCGGTAAACCCAAAATTCACGAACAGCGCGACGAAATTCTGGAACACATTGGCAGTGACACAGTCATTATCGGTCAGAATGTGGGCTTTGATCTCGCCATGCTCAAGGGTGAGGGAATAGATCTCACCGACCGCCTGTGGCTCGATACCTCAATGATCGCTTCTCTCGTCTTCCCAGAACTCGAAAGCTACTCCCTCGCATACGTCAGTACCGTCCTCAAATTGAATCACGCTCCCGTGCATCGGGCTCTTGGTGATGTCCATGCCACTCTCGAACTCCTAAGCCGGTGTTGGGAACGTCTCTGTCAACTCCCCACATCACTGCACGCAGAAACAATAAAAATGATGCATAAAAGTTCAAAGGCCTACCAACTGTTCTTCGGTGCACTGCCTCCACCCAAGGCACAAAAAAAACCGACATGGCTTCATAGAATGAAGAACGGGAAATTAAGAATGGGGAATGGTACAACTCTGCTTCCTCTATCTCTTCCCAAACCTACTCCTGGAACAGTGGATCTCCTCGAAGAACCTCTCGATCCTTCCTTCCTCCAACGACTCGTTGAGAGTTGTAACAAAGATTCCACAACGACTCATTGGATTGCCGTCAAAAATCTCGAAGCGACGATTCGGCGCCTCACCATTCCCTCACAAACGCGGGTTCTCTACCCACCCTTCCTTCTGACCGACCCCGATGCCTGCACTACACTCATACATCAGGAAAAACTCACCTCCGAAGAATCCACTCTCGCCCTGAAATACCAGTGGTATCACCCACACTCACAGAGCGACCTGCCTATTCACGGCGATGAACGTTCTGTCTGGGCAGGGAAGATTGCCTGCACGGATGTCTCACCCATATATCAGGAACAATTTAAGGATCTCCCGTCGACAATTCTCCTCGATCATCGTCAACTTCTCGCCTTCCTCCGGGATCCCGCACACACCGCTCACGGAGCCCTGAGCCGTCAGTCTCACATCATCATTGATGATGCTTCAATGCTCGAAGACACCGCAACGAAGGCCTACAGCGCCTTTGTCCCTATCGAGGCTCTCCGTGCGAGTGCAGAAAGCCATCCCCGACTCATGCAGTTCACCGATACTGTCCAGCTTTTGGTCGAAAAATTGCGTACCTTCAGGGATCTCGCCATCCTCCGGGATAGTGATATCCATACCTCCGATGTACGGGGCCTGCGCGAACACCTTGTCCAGATCATGAACGATTCTGCTCTTCCTTCACAAACCCTTGCTCTTCTCCGGCATCTGCAAGAATTCCTCACTCTTGAGCAACGCCATCCCATCATCCGCTGGATCGAACAGCAACCAAATGGCAACCAGCACCTGCATGCTGCACCAGAACATATCGGACATATCCTCCACGAGTCACTTTACCAACGTTTCTCGACAACTCTCCTCATTCCTCCAAGAAGTGCCAATACTCTGACAGAAATTTTGCCGAAGACGACGGAAACCTCTCTTGTACCTCCCTCTTCTTCATCTTTTCCATTCACACTCTCCTTTCCACAGAAGCAAACAATCGAATCCATCCTCATGGATCCTCCTGAGGGAAAAACCGTCATTCTCATGCAGAGTCATCGCGCGATTGAGCAGTGCTTTGTACAACATACCGAACGATTGGAAAAAAAGGGTATCACTCTCTTTTGTCAGGGGCTCGGTGGAGGACAAAGTCGTATGCAGGCGGAATTCGCAGCAAGCACAGATCCATCAATTCTGCTCCTCTCTCCATGGCGCTACGAAATATTGGAACTCCCTCCGTCATCTGTTGATCAACTCATCATCGACTCTCTTCCTTTTGACAGTCCCTCTCACCCCGTGTTCGAAAGACGCTGCGGGCACTTTCGAAATTCTTTTGAGGAGTATTCACTTCCCCGACTCGAGCAAAGGCTCTTTCGGATTGTGAGAAAATTCTTTCAACATGCGCGTCCCCAGGGAGAAATTCTGGTCACCGATGTACGCATCAGCACAAAAGAATATGGGAAGCGCATACGGAAGTACCTTGAACGCATTGAACAGGGAGATGAATCTTCGAAGCAATCAGAAAAACAGATGACACTCTTCTAAGCCGATGTGTCATGGTGAGCCCGACGAACCATCACGTCGGCTCTTCGTCCCCCTTTCTCATACACGTCTCCCCCCGATCTTCTCCTAAGTCACGACAGCCGGGGAGAGGCTCGCACTGCGTGGCACGTCCATTGCTATAAACAACATAATGCTGGACACCATCTTCACACTGTATCGCACACGCATGAGGATCGAGATACTTTCCTTCAAACGGGTAATCGACATGTAAAGGTTCTCCAATACATTCCCCTTCTTCGTGAAGAACATCTGCCAGAGGATCACGGAGAAACGCCTGATAGAAAAGTACGAGAAGAACGAAGAGGAGCAAGATATACACCGTTCGTTCAGCCGATGTGCGGGAAGGGGCAGACATAGTTTTATCTTATAGAATTCTGAAAAATGTGTCACCCCGAGTGTTCACTGCCTTCTGTGCTGTCCCTCGATACGATTTTGCGGAGCAAAATCACTCGGGATGACACAGGATGCAGTGAATGTACCCGCCTGAATGACGCAGTCGGGCAGGTCGAGGGACGACCATTTTTAGATGCTCCCTAATCCGCCCCCTTCCGACTTAATACCACTACAACGGTCCTCCACAAAATCCAGAGGTCAAGCCAGAGAGACCATTCCTCGATATACCGAAGGTCGAGTTGAACTTCTTCATAAAATGTGAGATCGGATCGCCCGGAAATCTGCGCAAGCCCCGTGAGTCCGGGCTTTACCGCAAAAACACGATGCTGTTCTGGAGCATACTGTCCTACCTCCTCTGGAAGGTGCGGCCGCGGGCCGACAAGTGACATTTGTCCACAGATAACATTAAGCAGTTGAGGCAATTCATCAAGGGACCATCGACGAAGCATTTGTCCAAAGCGAGTAATCCGGGGGTCATCACGCAGTTTGAAGAGTGGGCCATCCTGACGATGATTGAAACATCGCAGTTTCTCCTTCATCGCATCGGCATCACGTACCATCGATCGAAATTTGAACATAGAAAACTTCTTCCTTCCATGTTCTCCCACGCGTATCGCAACATAGAAAATAGGCCACCCGCTCTCACACAAAATAATGAGTATGAGAAAACAAAACAGTGGCAAAAGACCCATCAGCAAAATACTACTCAGAACAACATCGAAGCATCGCTTATACACGCGACCCCAACCATCGAGAGGTGTCGGCCGAAAACGAAGGAAGGGGAGAAGTCCCAATCGATCGACTGAGAGTCGCTGTGGCGTATCTGCGAAGAGCGGAGGGAGAAAGGCATATTCAATATGCTGATTCCGACAAAAATCCGCGAGCATTAATGTCTGCGCACTCTGTGGATGAGGGTCCGTCTGGAGAACGAGATCAGGGAGTGATTTCTTCGTTAAAGATTTCAGTGCAATGAGATCATCGCAGTGACCGAGATACCGATAGTGCACATCGTGCTCGAGTGTTGCCTGTGCATGGGACACGAGAGCTTTTGCGCCCACAGACACGACAGCACGAACACCGATGCCACGTTTCAGAAGTGCTCTTTGAATCAAAATAAGAAAAACGCGTGCAGTCGTCGCAAACATCGCAATGAAGAATGCCGAATGGACGAGAAGGATACGGGAATAGAAGAGTTGTTTTCGGACAAGGAAGTACCACGCCATAATCAGTACAATCCACACGAGTGCCGTAATGATCGTCTTGCCCACTTCGATCCACGCACTCTGCGTGGCAATCAACGTGTAGAGTCGAAGCATTGCTGCAAGAATGAGAAAAATAAAAACCCCAGGTACCACAAATCCAAAGAGATATTCCGAAAACTCTGGCAAAGTCTGCGCAGGTTCAAGAAGTTGTAAGCGGGGAATGAGATCGATGCGTGTCAATCGCAGCTCATAGCTCAAGATCAGTGCACCAAACACTGCAAGGGCATCACAGGGGATCCGCAGGAGACCGAAGACTATCTCGGACTTCTTCATCAAGGGTAGTTTATAGGAACTACTGAAAAATATGTCATGGTGAGCCCTGTCGAACCATGACATATTTGATTATGCTAGCCATGTTAATGCTCATTCCCGCATCGTGCCACCTTAGCTCAGTTGGTAGAGCGACCGCCTTGTAAGCGGTAGGTCCGGGGTTCGAATCCCCGAGGTGGCTCCAAAGGTGAATTCGAGCCGAATCCAAGCGCGGAGCGCGAAGGACGAGGCCGAAGATCCTTTGCCCCGCACCAGCACAAAGTGCTTGGTGCGTGGGCCTCATGCAATACGCTCAATACTATCCTTCCGTTCTGAAAGAATTGTTACTAGTCCCGAGACACATGGAAAAGATATACCGAAAGGGAGTGAGTTACTTCTGGAAATTTATCGCCATGTACCACCTCCATGAGGTCATGCGGTTGTCTTCTCCGACAAAATCAAACCACACCTTCTCGAAGTGTTCTCGTTCGATGAAGCGCTCTGGCCTGTCCCACTCCGGATCGCAGAGAATGACATACTTTGGCGTGATATCGGTAACGACACTGTAGTGATCCCCATCCTCCGCAAACCATCCGACAATCACCGGTATCCCCTTCTTCACCAATTGCTCAACTTCCTCAAGCGTTCCCTCTTCCTTCTCGATGACCGTCGCACCGAGCACCTTCGCCGCCTTCACAAGACCTTCATGCTCAGTCCCATTGGTGATCGTTGCACCAGAAAGTTTTGCCAGTTCTTCTTCGGTGAATGTCTTCCCAAATGCGGAGCAGGCAATTTGAAGTGAAGATGGCCCACACATGCTCTCATTCTGCCGAATATGTTCAACCGTGACAGGACGCTGCTTCCGCGGATGTTGTGCAATGTAGAACCGATGAATAATTTCCGGTGATGTCAACTCATCGAAGTGATAATTCCACTCTCCGGGGTAAGAACCGCCATTTTTACGCCGGAGTACACGCTCTAACGCTGTGGCAAATTCATGCGCGACTTCGTAGATGAGACCATCCTCCCCCATACGCTTACGCTCCTCCAGTTCGTGCGCGAGGATAATAGGCTGCTCACGCAGAATCATTTTTCCATCGATCCACACCTCGTTTTTGGGAATATAGTTGTAGACGAGATCGTGTCCCCCGAGAACAAAGTCCGGATCAATATGGCGCCGCACGACGCTCCCATCGACCGTGCAGATCGTGAGCGGGCCGCGGGCTTCTCTCCGGCGGATGAAGGGTGGTGGTGGCCCCTCGGGAAGGAATCCGATTCTTTTGAGCTCTTCGAGAAGAGCGGCGCGGGATTCTGCGTTGATTTTATCCGTGACACGGTCGGCAACGAGAAGATAATCAACCTCATCGGCATACGGCCAATCAACCCATACTTCATTATTCGGAATATAGAACTTGGGAGCGAATGAACGAAGCTCCATGCCGCTACGGTGTGCAATATTGAAGTCCGTATCGAGGGTATCGCGAATAAGACTTCCATCCACGAGCATGACATTCTC
>Ga0209542_10018746_pt1 | contig 11170 bp, 9 predicted proteins | sample RifCSPhighO2_01_FD_184028 | JGI IMG/M metagenome (GOLD analysis project Ga0209542, IMG submission 184028) | Soil microbial communities from Rifle, Colorado - Rifle CSP2_plank highO2_0.1 (SPAdes) (version 2) | ecosystem: Environmental > Terrestrial > Deep subsurface > Rock core/Sediment ...
TCGTCTATATGTAGGCCGTCTTTACTTCCGGCATATCCGATATAAGAAGTGTTGTCGTCTCCTAGTGTCCGGTATAATATATGCGTTGTATTTTTCAGCCTCAATGCTGCCGGATTAAACGTCGCTTTCGCTTCCCAAGGATGCATCGTATTAGGCTGGATTATAGGATTAACAATAGCACGCTTAAAATGCCACCGTGAACTTGTTTCCGGACGTATCGTTCCTAAAAGATCAGCCAGATTCACATGGGCTACGCAACTCGTTGTGTCAGAAGCTCCATAATATATGTAAAGCGTCTCCCCGCCCGAACGACCATTCGGTCGGGCAAGTTTCTTCAAAACGGCTCCGGAAGGAAAAACTATATTGGGAACATAACCCGAAAGCTCATATGATTCACGAGGAACTAATAGAGGACCTTTCGTACGTCCCAGAATTTTAAGCGGATCATTAAGATTTAAAATTACCACCTCAATTCCAAAAATACGATTAAGGTTTTCAGGTGAAGGAAAATAATTTTGGATATGCGAATATACGAGGAGCCACCCATGGGGAGTTTTGAGGGGTGGGGCGCCGACTTCAATATGATCAGAAGGAAATCTTTTTAAATCAATCACGTGCTCGTCTATTTTTGCATACCATTTTCCCCAAAATTCCGGACTCCATAATTCTTCCATTCTATCCGCCTGCGCTATGGCAATTTTAGCGGGAGGCATATCCGTATTGACCGCTACAATCACCGTGATTTTACCATTGATACGCTCCGGAAAAAGCGTCATAGCTTTCGCATTAAATGGCGTTATTAAATGCCGTTCTTTGATTTTTTTCAAATCTTTAGAAACAGCGACCGCGACTTTGATGCCACTCGCTTCAAACGGATATTTGGAAAGGGCTGTATAAAAAATATAATAATTTCCTTCAAAATAAGTGATACGCGGATCTTCGCAGCCGTACTTTTCCCATTCTTCTGTGGGAGTGATAAAAGGCACGCGTTCTTCAAAGTGTATGCCATCTTTAGATTTTCCAATACCGATAGTTGAAAGCTGGCCCGGCGTGTACATTTTATCCGCTGCCGAAATAGCCCGGTATACACCGTAAAACATCCGGCCTACTTTAATGACACTCATATTGAAGGCCGCAAAAGCTTCCCAATAATGATTTTTTTCGGGAATAAGAATCGGATTATGGTGGGATCTTTTTACGACAAACATAGTTATTTTATATACGGGTGGCCTGCTTTTTCAATTTTACGGCCTTATGCTTTTTGATATCATCAAGCAAGGTAGAAAGTTTGATGGAAGCGACGCCGATAACTTTATCCGCCCCGCCATAATAGACAAAAAGCGTTCCGTCTTTGACTACCGCCCCACAAGAATAAACCACGCCCCATTTATATCCGTTATTTTCATAATATTCTTCCGGTTCAAGAATTGGATATTGGGAGCGGTAGAGAATTTTTACCGGATCTTTCAAATCAAGAATCAAAGCGCCGATTCTGTATCGGTCTGGGTTGCGGTGATCCATCGCATGATAAATAATAAGCCAGCCAAGCTCTGTTTTAATAGGCGTTGGCCCGACTCCCCGAAAATGGCTATCCCAATTCCTACTTTGATCTATCGGCCTGGTATTGTCACTCTTGATAAATTTCGTGCCGTCAAGCTCACCCAAGGAGTCAAAATAATCAATTAGAATTTTAGGGGCAAAACTATGCAAAATTGCATATTTGCCATTTATTTTTTCCGGGAAAAGAACCCAATTTTTATGAATTTCACCAGGCGGAGAAATCAGAACCGGTTTTTTCCAATTCCATTTTTTATTCTCAAAATGGGTAAGAGGTATGGAAGTGAGCGCTATCCGCAATGACCCCCAGCCGTCAAAAGCCGTGTAAAGCATATACACGGTATCACCCAAAAGCGTCAGCCGGGGATCTTCGCATCCCCCATTCCAACCCCCGCCGGAGATATAATCAATAGGTAAAAGAGATTGGTCGCGTTTAAAAAAATTATTGGATCTCTGGTAAATAAAATAAGGCAGACGTTCGTCTATATTATAGCCGTCCGAACTCGCTGCATAACCAAGCGCGGAAAAATCGTTGTCCCCGATTGCCCGGTAAATGAGATGAACTTTACCATTGGCTATAAAAGCAGCCGGATTAAAGGTGGCTTTTGATTCCCAAGGATATTGCCTTGGCTCAATGATGGGATTATGTAAAGCTCTTTTTAGTTCAATTTTTTTTATTCTGCGTACCGGCTTTTTAGATGGCTTCTTTTTCAGGGAAACTTTTTTTACTTTACTAACTCTCTTTTCTTTTGTTTTTTTAAGCGCGGCCATATTTGTCTTCATAGCGAACTTCATCATTTTCTTCAAAATTTCCTGTGTCAATTTCTAAAAAAGTTAATCCTGACGGGCCGGCAGTTGCGCGATGCTTTGCGCCAACCGAAACATTGTATTCATCACCAATTTGAGCATTGTATTTTTCATTTCCTATTTCTATAATTCCACTACCTTCCATAACTTTCCAAAATTCAGCACGTTTTGCATGACTTTGCAGACTTAACTCTTCATTTTTTTTAATCGTAACAATCTTTACCGTCACAAGACTGTTTAAATTAAACTGTCGGAAATTTCCCCACGGTCTCTCTACTTGAAATGGCTTAATTTCTGACATATTTTAATTATACAACTTAATAATTTTTTAGCTAATCCATTGTTTTATAATTACCGCAGTTTCTTCAGGTCCTTTCACTGCTATAGTTTCAAAACCAGCTTCATATACTGAATAATCATTACCACCTGGAAAAAGTCCATCTCCGACAAAAATCATATCGGATTTTTGTAAACCCATTTTATTGAGCAACCGCATGAGGCCTACTGCTTTATTAAATCCTTTTGGAAGAATATCAATACTGGAATACGCATTAATAAGAATACTGGTTTCGGGTAATTCCGGCTCAAGCAATGCTTTGATTTTCTCTCTTTTCTTTTTATCTGGATCCCAAAGTCTTTTATCTTCAATTGATGCAAGTTGTCCGCAAGCAGAAAAAGTGATTTGAGTATCCCTATCTTCTACAATATCTCCTTTTGGATTTGATGGTATATCGTATAAACCAGAATTAATTATTTCCTTTAATAATTTTTTAGCTTTCTCTTTTATGTCTTTTCTTAATGGCTCCTTATCAGTAAGTTCCCATTCTTTTTTTATTTTATCGTATTCAAATCTTTGGCTTCCGCTAGTTGGTAATAATTTTAAATTTTGAATAAAAGGAAGCATAGAATCATCATCAAAAAAAGGTGGTAAAAATTGATTTTTAAATTGTTCAAAACGCGCACCACTAATTGCGACAACCATTTTTTGCTTCATAAGCTCTTTTACTAAATTCGCCATTTCAGGTGTAATGGAAGACTTGCTTGGCGTAAGTGTGCCATCAACATCAAAGGTAATAATTTTTTTATCTGGTAGCATTTTATTTTTTCTTTTTACTTATTTTTCATTTATTTTTTCTTATGTTTCAAAACACTCTTTTTAATAAGTTTCGATGAGCTTTGAACTTTGCCACCGTAGCCCACATTAAAGACCATCTCAATGCCAAGTTTTTTATGTATTTCCTTCTCTTTGTATAGCGAAGAATCTGGATTATTTGCATCTTTTTCATCTCTGTCTCCACCATTCGCAAAGACATTTGGCTTGATTTTTATCAATCCCATACAAACACTCATATCTGTGGTACCTTTCTTGTGACTACTTATAATTACTCTATCAATTGGTTTAAATGCTTCAATTATTTCTTTTCGTTCACGCTCGGGCATAAAAACAAAACCTTTTTTAGCTCGAAGCCAATGATCATTGTTGACATATACCACTAATTCATCACCAAGTTTTTTTGCCTCCTCAAACATCCGCACATGGCCGATATGAACCGGGTCAAATCCTCCGCTGACCATAACTACTTTTTTAGACTTTTTTGACATTCATGTTATATAGATTACTATATATCAACAGCACTCGGACATTACACAAACAAATTTGCGTATGCTCCTCGCTTGTTGATATAATAACACTAATTTATGAAAAGTATATCAAAGGGATTTACCCCCACACCAAAAAATTTTGGTGTGGGCTTGCAAAGCAAGCGGGGGTTTACCCTAATTGAATTGTTGGTTGTAATAGCTATTATTAGCATCTTGGCAACAGTTGTCCTCGCGACAATAACAACAGTAAGGGCAAAAGCCGCTAATGTGGCCGTAAAATCAACACTATCAAATTTAAGGACGCAAGCAGCACTGGTATATGGTGCCGCTTCCCCAAACAGCTATGCAAATGTTTGTACCGACCTCATCTTCGTACAAGGCCTGACTCAAGCAGGCACTGTGGGAGGAGTGCCGGCAGAGTGTTTTGATGCCATGGAAAATTGGGTAGTAAAAGCCACCTTACAGCTCCCGGAAGGTACATTAACAAACTGGTGCGCCGACTCCACCGCAAAATCAGAAGGTATAACAGGGGCACAATATAACGCGATAACTTCCGCTTCTACTCTTTGCCCGTAAATAATTACGCTTGGAATTTTATTTTTTTCTACGAGCAACTCTTGTCGCGAGCATGGCTCGCTTTACCGCCAATCGCTTCTTGGTCTTGTGGGAACGTCTCGATTTCTTCTTTGGACTAAGTGTTGTGCCCCTTTTTGCCATAAATAAAGTATATTATATTATTTTTAATAAATTACGACAGATTTTCTTTATTTTTTTTACTAGTCATTCCTATTAGAACCAAAACCGTAACAATAATCAAAACCAAGACCGTAACAATAACATAAAGATTATTGCCTTCCAATAATCCCGGCTTATTTGCTTCTACAGAAGCTCCGGCTAGAGGAAGATCTTTAAGACTTGCGGCTTCGGCTGTTTTGGTAAATAAGTATCCAGGACTCTTGGCAATAATATTTCCAGAATTATTTACAGATGCCGTATAAACAGTATGGTCGCCATTTTCCAGTTCTTTATCCAACACATATTGCCATTCTCCCTTGCTATCTGTTTTCACGGTTACCATAATCGGCGTACTGTAAATATAAATGGTTATGAAACTATTAGGCAAAGCCTGACCTTTAAGGAGAACTGCTTTATTTTCTGTCAACGCCACTTCTTTAACCTGATAAGTGGGGACAGACGCAATTATGGATTCTGTGGGCTGCTCTTTATTTACTTCCACTATTTCGGATTGAGTCGGGTCAAATCCCAGTAAAATCTTTTCAGCAGCATTAATAGTTTTGCCTTCATAAGTAGAAACAGGAGATAACGCAGTCGGACTCATATTATAAACATATACTGAATCGTAGTCAGAAATTCCATCTTTGTTGCTATCTTTGTAAAGCAGGTCTCCGCCCTGTGCCTTTAATGCTTCAGCTTGATCATTAACCGCTCCGGATAATGTATTTAAGGTATTCGTAATATCTTTGGAAGATAAATCATTTTGTGCTATCGCTCTATTGTCACCTGCAACTGATCTGACATTTTCAATGCCTTTTTTGATTTCTATTTGTAAATCATTAATATTTGCGGGAGTAATATCTTCCGTTAAGGCTCCCAAACTGGAATCAACCTTGAGTAAAAGTTCATCACGCAGGGTATAAATTCTGGATGTATCGGTTTTCTTTCCTGATGTTTCAGTATTTGTAATAATAGCTGTAACACTTTCGTTAATTATTTTTACTAATTGTGCTTTAGAATTATCCACTGCTTTTTTTCGCTCTTCAACAACCAGTCCTAAACCCTCAACTTTTGAAGAAAATACATTTGTTGTAGTTATGGTAATCGGTGTAGTATTTGTGGTAGCTGTAGTAGTTGTCTCTCCATTTACTTGATTGCTCTGGGGTATTTGTACTTGATCTTGCAATGCAGAAATTTGCGTCTTTAAAGAAGCTTGTGTTCTTGTGTTAGTAGTATTATTCAATCTATTTTGTAAAACATTCATTTGCTCCAATAGAGGAACGTTGCTTTGAATAGCCGATGTGGGAGTTGTAGCTACGGTGGTTGAGGTAGTTTGTGTAGTTGGAGAGATTTGTGTGGTTGGAGATGTAAATGTTGTAGTTGTGGGTGTAGTTGTGGGTGTAGTTGTGGGTGTAGTTGTAGTACTGCTTGCCGTTGAAACTAAAACTCTTTCTAGGTTGGCATAATTAGAGCAACCACTTCCCGATAAACAAGCTTGAATGCGATAATCATATGTCATACCTGCTACTACAGACATATCAGTATATGAAACGGTATTTGCAGTTGTAATTTGAGTATACCAAGCTCCTGTCCAATCAGTTGCGGTAGTTAATTTTCTTTCAAGATTAAATTTATCTTCATTGTTAGAATTGTCTCTCCAAGCCAACGGGACGGTTGAACTGGAAGTCGGTCCTGCTAAACGCAGGTTAGAAGGAGCAAAAGGAATAGAAAGAGTGGCAGAAGTAGTAATATCACTATTTGTAGTTGGTATTAAGACTCCTGTTAGATTGGCAAAACCAGAACAACCAGTTCCCGATAAACAAGCTTGAATGCGATAATCATAGGTCATATTCGGAGCACCTGTAGTGTCAATATAATAAAAAATATTTGAACTTGTTTGAGATATAGTAGACCAGGTCGTTGTGTTGCTTAATTTTCTTTCAAGATTAAATTTGTCTTCGTTATTGGAGTTGTCTATCCAATAAAGTGAGATGAATGTCGGGGTTGAAATACTATTTACTAATAGATTGCTCGGAGCGGAAGGAATAGTGGAAGTGGAAGTGGAAGTGGAAGTGGAAGTGGAAGTTGTAGAAGCTCCAAGCACTGTAGTGCTAATTAAATAAGTAAAACCAGAACAACCAGTTCCCGATAAACAAGCTTGAATGCGATAATCATATGTCATACCCGCTGTCACGGATGTGTCAGTATAAGTTGTAGTGTTAGCAGTTGTAATTTGAGTATACCAAGCTCCTGTCCAATCAGTTGCAGTGGTTAATTTTCTTTCAATGGTAAATTTGTCTTCGTTATTGGAATTATCATTCCAAGCTAAAGGAATAGTAGTGGTTGTAGTAGGACCGGGCAAACGAAGATTACTAGGAGCTGTGGGTATCGTAGACGCTGTCGTGCCTGTGCCGGAAGTGATAGTGGCTGAAACATCATTGGAAACAGAAGAATAAGTATTGCTTGAATTAAAGGCATTAATATGGTAAGTGTAAGTGCCAGCCGAGCGGTCAGAATCAACAAAAGTTACGACATTTGCACCGACATTACCGATATCCGTCCAGGTCGGGCCACGGTAAATCTTAAATCCTGCTTCATTGGAAGAATTATCAATCCAGGTTAAAGTGACGTTGTTACCGCTGACTGTGACAGTAAGATTGGTAGGTGCTGCGGGAACTGTTCCACTACCGCCGCTGACTGTTGCAAACACGACATTGCTCGTTCCCGAACAGCCGCTTGAGGTGCAAGCAAGTACATAATATTCGTGAGTGCCAGCTGGAGCATTAGTATGGACAGATGTCAAAATGTTACTTCCAACACTAATCAAAAAATTCCAAGTTGTGGTACCGGACATCCGTTCAAAAACTTTAAATTCAGTTTCATTGCTTGAATTATCAACCCAGGTAAAATTGACATTGGTATTGGATGAGATGGAAGCCGTCAAGGCAGTGGGTGCTGTTGGACCAGCAGGAGTGGTATCGCCCGCCGCAATGGTCATGTTATAGGTCGCAGTCCACGCTGATTCTGCGCCATTTGAATCTGAAGCTTTAGCTCTCACTCCATAAGTTCCAACCGCTGACCATGAATGGGAAACCGAGGGAGATGACGAACCCCCTCCGGCCGGTGTAATAAAAGTGCTAGAACTAAAGGCTGTCCCGTCTCCCCAATCAAAAATAGCTTTAACCTGCCCTCCGTCCGGATCTGGGAAGAGCATGGCTCCATAATTATAAGCAGTGCTAACCATGCCAGTACTTGGACCAGTTGGAGCAGCAGGCATAGGTGGAGGATTATTGGTATTGGCCGCGGAAGTAAAAGTAAAATCCGCGGAAGTCCCCTGGAGATCGGAGGCGCCGCTAGATTTAACCGAATAGTGATAAAGAGTATTAGAGCTAAGACCTGTTAAATTTACACAATGGCTTGTGGCAAGAGTATTTAAATCATTAGAGCAACTGGCATTCGTCTGGGGACCGCTACCGGCCGTAGGTCCATACATCACCCATGGAAACTTGGCCGGCTCATTAGTTGTCCAAGTTATCTGAGCACCCGGCCCTATGATATTGACTGCTGTCACATTGCTAAAAGTAGGCGGAGATGTTTGCGCAAATATTACTCCCCAAATTAGAAAAAAGATTACTAAAAAGACAAGGATATTAAAAATTGGAATAATCTTTCCATTTCTTGCCATTGACTCTAGGCTTATTTTTTTCATCATTATATTATATAAACTTTTAATTAAAATTACTAATAGAACTAAGTGACTATTGGAAAAGAGATAATAAAATGCGACCCGATTCCCTTTATAGATTCCACAGATATATTTCCATTCATTTCCTTGATTATTTTAGCCGTTATCCAAAGACCCAAACCTGTTCCCCTTATTTCTTCCGTTTCCTTATTTCTAATACGATAAAACTTTTCAAACAATTTTGCTCTCTCTTCTTCCGTCATACCCAACCCCGTATCGCTCACTCTTATGTATAAGAGACCTTTTTCCTGGTATTGCTTGACAATAATTTCGCCTTTATTCGTATATTTGACTGCATTGCCTATTAAGTTGACCAGAACTTGTTTTAACCGATCCATATCCACATTTATAGATTTATTTTCCACCTTAGTCTTATCAAAAGAAATACTAAGTCCTTTTTCTTTTGCCGGTAAAATAAAAGAAGTTACTACCTTGTCTATTATATCAAGCGGGTTTATTTTTGCCAACTTGAATGACATCCTCCCCTGTTCAATCCTGGAAACGTCCAGCATATCGGAAATTAAGACATCAAGGTCCTTGGATGATATGTCAATTTTTGATATATAATCTTTGGTTTGCGGGGAAATCTCGGGAGCCCCGCTCGCAAATTCCGCATATCCCCGGATGATGGTGAGAGGTGTCCGTAATTCATGAGAAGCCATGGAAATAAAATCATCTTTTAATTGGTCTACTTCTTTCAATTTCTTATATAAATCCACATAATCAATAATTTTAGAATGCCGGAAAAATAAGAAAAGAATAAGTATGATAACCAGTAACAATAAAATCCTGCTGTTGGCGATGCTATTTTGAATAGCCATATCGGCCAAAGACAGGGTCTGTGTTGTCATCACAACTCCGACCACATTTCCCATAGAATCCGTGATGGCTCTGGCAGTTTTAAATAACCGCTCACCATTACCACTCCCAGGCATAGTTAAAGAATTGGCCGGATCACTCCCTGCCAGGGTGTATAAAAAAGACGTTTGGTTGTCTATTTTATCTACCTCGTCCAAATTATTAGAAGCTATGATGACATAGGAGTTCGGGATATTTTCCAAATCTGGGCCAACTATCGTCTTCTTCACAATCACTTGAAAACTTTTTATAGTCTCATTAGTTTTTATTATATTTTGAATTTGATTATTGAGATATGCGGAATCATTAATCTTGTCAGAAGCAAATGAAACAAAAGCATCCTGAAGGGATCCAATGCGCACATTTATCAAGCGCTCTTGCGCGTCATTTGCAATGCCTATAAACCTCTGGGCCATAAAAACAAAAGACCCTGTTATAAGTACAGCGACAATAATTGTATATATCAGTTGAGGATTGCCGGCGATTTTCTTGATTCCTTTTTGCAGGTTTAGGGAAAGAAAACTGAACATCCCTAAATAATACTACTTTGTCAGATAAAAGACCACTAAAACGTCCAATAAGCAGTTGCTAATAAAATAAGAAATTGATAAAATTAAGAGACATGTCCAGCACCCAGCCTTATGAAGTAAATGAAAAAAAAATACATATTTTGATTGTGGACGATGACTCTATGTTGCGCCGTCTTTTTGGTGGACGGCTGGTAACACTCGGATACGATATTATTTACGCTTCAGACGGAAATGAAGGCCGGGAAACAGCCAGGCGCCTGAAGCCCGACTTGGTGATTATGGACCAGCGGATGCCGGTTATGGACGGAATAGAAGCATCTTCAAGAATGAAAACAGAAACAGAAACAAAAGATATTCCCATAATACTTTTTACCAATGAAGATCTTTCTTTGGAAACCGAAACAAAAATAAAAGAGCTCGGCATAGACGCCTATGTCCCAAAATCTTCCGATTTTAGTGTATTAGTAGAGGCAATAAAGAATCTCTTAGAAAAGAAAAAGAAAATATAAAAATAATATTATTAAAGGGGTTGCGGATACCACTCTAATTGGACGACTTCTATCGCAGTATTTTCGCTATTGATTATCTCTTTAAATTTCGCTACGTCGCTAAAGCCTTCAGGTGTCCGGTAATGGTATGGGTAGACTTTTTTCGGCTTGAATTGTAGCACCGCATCAGCCGCTTCTTCCACGCCCATCGTATAAGGCAAGTTCATCGCGACAAAGGCTATGTCAACGTTCCGCAAATTCCTCATTTCAGAAATGCCAGCTGTATCTCCGGATATATAGATGCGGGTACCGTTTTTTTCAATCACATAACCATTGCCCCGGCCTTTGGTATGATAGTTGTCCGCCTGTTCCGGTAAATTGTACATTGGAATAGCTTCCACGTTGAAATTTCTAAGATTTATTTTTTGACTGGTTTTTTGATTTGTCCTTTCACCATTTTTCATTACCAACAAAGTGCCGGCAATTGTGCCCGGTAGCATATCCGCCACAGCCATTGGGGCGATGATAACCGTTTTATCTTTAACGACCGCCTCTAATGCCTTAAGGTCCAGATGGTCTCCGTGCATATCAGTAAGCAAAATTATATCTGGAGCGGGCTTATTGGTAAACATTTTTGCGCCGACAGGGTCAGTATATATCACCGCATTATCCCAATTCAAAATCATGCTTGCGTGCGAAATAGGCTCAATACCGAGAGCATCACCTGCAATACTCGCGATACTTTGTTTGTTGTCTTGATTGCTCATTTTAACGATAAAAATTAATCCTACTACCACTATTATAAAAAAGATTATTTTTTTCATATGCAATTAATTATATCAAATAAA
>Ga0209542_10018748_pt1 | contig 11169 bp, 10 predicted proteins | sample RifCSPhighO2_01_FD_184028 | JGI IMG/M metagenome (GOLD analysis project Ga0209542, IMG submission 184028) | Soil microbial communities from Rifle, Colorado - Rifle CSP2_plank highO2_0.1 (SPAdes) (version 2) | ecosystem: Environmental > Terrestrial > Deep subsurface > Rock core/Sediment ...
TAATATTAAGATATGAAATTAAGAGAGTTTTATCAATATTAAATCATAAACTATTTTATACAAACATAAAATCTAGATTTATACAGGTTAATTCATAATATTCTATAGTGAAAAACATAAATAATTGAACAAATTTGTATGTTTTTCCCTTGATAGTCTATGACCTTTCTGTTCAATTAATAATTTCATAGACTATAATAAAAAGGCTAGATGATGGGTTACAGTATCTATTAAAGCTAAAGTATTTAAATAAGAGATAATCATTATTGTTATATTGGCTTTGAAAGTGCCTTATGATAAAAAAAGAGATTAAGGGATATAAGTGGATTCTTACTTTAGGAGTTTGCTTTTTATTTTTGTTTTTCTTAGATATTGTCAGCGCAAATAATTATACAGTTGATATTTATTTTACAACTCCGAGCACTTTTTATACGACAAATGAGATGATTTCATTTAGAGGTTATTTATATCAATCAAACTATACTAGTGCAGGTACACTCGTCAGTAATTTGTCTGTCTTAAGTGGTGCGAGTGTTAATTTTACTATTATTAATGGTGGAAGGACTATGGTCTTAAATCATACTTTTACAACTGATGTCAATGGAAGTTTTTATTCAAATAGCACTTATAGACCTAGTGCAAAAACTATTTTGGCTCCCTCAACTGCTGGAAGTTATTTTTTAAGAGCAGAGTATAGAGATCCGAACGATAAACTTTGGTTCTCCGAGATGGAAATAAGCATATTAAATAAAAGCTTAGATATAATTCAAATAAGTACTGAAAAAGTAAAATATTTTGCTTCACAAAATGTAAAAACAAAAATTGAAGCGTTGAAGCAAGTAGGAGATCAATTTTCTTTTGTTGCTAATGTTTCAGTAAATGGTACTCTTAGAAATTCTACTAAGTTTATTTTAAGCAGTTTTAACTGCACTACAGGTAATGATGGAAAGTGCTTTATTGACCTTACCGCTCCGACCACACTTGGCAAATATTATGTAGAGTTGAATAATTTTAGCGCTTATGGTTCATTTTTTGTAGTTCCCTTTTCTACAAGTATTTACATGAGGGATGAGCTTGGTAAATCTGTTAAGAATGTTTATGCTCAAGGAGAAAAAGCAACGGTTGAAGTGAGTGTTTCAAATGCCTCTTCTGATGATGTTTTTTCTTTTTCAGGGTATATTGCTGACTCTCAAGGAAATGTTGTAAAATCTATAAGCTCCACGACGCTTAATAATAACAATTCATTTAAAAATGTATTTTTGTTTAATGTAGATTCTTTGACTTTTGATTATGGCTCTTATTTTGTTTCCGTTAGTGTGAGTGAAAGTGGGGGGAGTAGCATGACTCTTACAACCTCATTTGAAGTTAAAGACTGGGCTTTGTCTTTAAGCAAGGCCTCTGCTGGCTCGGGATTTGAATATGAATACAGCACCTACCCTAATAAAACTTTGAGATTTGAAGCTTTTCCAAAATTAAGAAGTAATGGAACTATAATAGCCGATTTAAATTCTTCCTCGTTTAGTATTGAACTAAAAAATGAGCTTGGAGATGTTGTTGTCAGCACAAATACGAGCTGGAATGCAAGTTGCTCTAAAAGCGGATGCTACGATTTCTCATTAAAATCGCCCCTTGTTTTGGGAAAGTATAAATTAATTGTTTCTTTGTCTCATCTAGGAATTGTGCAAGTTCAGACCAAGACAATAGATGTAATAGACAGCGTTTTATCTATACAGACATCAAACAGCGAAGGGGTGTTTAAGGAATTATTTGGAACTAATGAATTCGTTTATCTTAAACTTAAATCGTCCAATTTAACTTCTGATTTTAACCTTTCGGACGCGGAGATATTCAGCGTATTTTATATGAATGGTTCTGAACAATCCTATACTAAGTTGGATAGTTTAAATGCAATAGTTGCCGAAAATTCTGTAAATGAGTGGGCTTGGAATGTAACTTCTCAGACAATTAAAATGGATGTTCCGAAATATGGAGGAGTTTATGATGTTTTTGTTTATGGAAATAATAAATCTATTGGAGCACAAGTTAGATTCATTGTAAGACCTTACGAAACCTGCACTGTTTCAAAGGATACTGCAGGAACTGTGTCTTCTGGAAATTATTATGCTTGGCAATTTAAGAAAAGCGATACTATTTATTTTGAAATAAAAATTATTCAGGCCAGTAATCCTACTGGAAAAGCCAGTGCTTCAAACTTTAGCGCTGGAAATTCTAGTGGAGGAAGTAGTTATGGAATTTCTTCAGGATGTAGTGTTAATACTGCGACACAACAAGTGATTAATAATGCAACTTTGAGTGTAATAGAGGCTATAAATTCTGAAAGTGGTAATCTTCAAAATATTAATTCAAGCGAATCTGTATGCCAATCAAGCGATAGTAGTGGTGGATATACTTGTACTGTTAAGCCTCTTTCAAATTGGGAGGGAGGAAGTAATGTTGTTAAGTTTAAGATAATAGGTCCCGACGGGACGGAAGATGTTGCGTATGGTAAGTTTGAAGCAAGAGCTTTTTATCTTTATGGGTGGAGCTCTAATTGGCAGAATAATCCTTTAAGTAATATCACTTTAAATGTAAGATTGTACGAAGCTGGAAGCGGATGGTGGGGAAGTAGTGGTGGATTGAGTGGGACTATAACTCTTAAGAGAGTTGAGTATATGGGAAGTGATGGAGATTGGATATGGCCTCCTGTTGATTCTGGTTATAATGTTTCCAATGTAAGCTCTTCAAGTGTAACTTCGGGGTCTGGTACTTTAAATGTGTTGGCTTCCGCAAATTCAAATGGAAAATGGAAGACAGGAAATTATAGAGCGGTTATGCAGGGAACAACCTCCAATGGAGATACCGATTATGGATATGCTTATTTTGGTGTTAAACTTTGGGATGTATATGGGTATCCAATTGAATGTAAAGCAGGTTCATGTGAATATAAGAATTATTTTAGCTCAAGAGAAAATATAACTCTATTCATTAAAATATCTCCTGCTGGAAGTTATAGTTATAGTTATGCGGGAGGGGAAGGTATTAGTGGCAATGTTTCTATTAGTGTTAAGAAAATAAGCGACTGCCGAAGCTGGCCTTGTAAAGAACTTAACTCTACACAATATACTGCAAATAGTCTTATTGTTAATTCTTCAAGCCCATGGTTTTGGAACGCCAATCTGAATAATCATAGTAATTATATATTAAGAATAAATACAACGAGCGGGACTTGGGGAACCGGATATTATTCTGTTTTGTTGGATGTTAATGGAACCGACACAGGAAATGCTTGGTTCAATACAATTGCATTTTATGTTGATTCAAGAATTGTTGATGAAAATGGAACTAATCAAAAGTATAATATTAAACCAAAAGATAGGGCTTATTTCAATACTAGTATAACTAAAAATTATAAGGGATGGAATGTTGTTTATAATACCTCTGATTATACTAATGCAACTATAGATGATGTTATCTTGAAATTATGGGATTCCTCAATTTATCAGAATAGAGAATTTAACTATCCTCAAGACATTAATGTAACCATAGTCAACAAAAGTGGTTTGCAAATTAATGGTACTGGATTGATTAATATAAGCTTCAACAATGGGAGCTGGCCAAGTGGCTATTATTATGGAGAATTAATAATGAGAAGTCCAGAAAATGAAACTTCTACCGGATGGCTTTGGTTTAATGTTCAGCCATTTAGAGTTGGTGTGACAACTAATACTTATAACACCGCTTCTGATCAGTGCGTAAATTCTACAATAAGTGTGTATGAACCTTCGTGGAGCAATAATAATCTTCTTGCCGGAAATTATTCAATATTAAGTGTCTTTGAGAATGTTTGGAGCGGTTCTTCGTCAAGTGTAGTAAACTTTAATAATTTTACAAACAGCAGTTTTGCTACAAGCCAAAATATTACAGTATGTCCAAATGATAATGATTGGGGTGCAGGAAGCTGGGGAGGGTATCATTATCTTAATATTAAGGTTAAAGATAATATAGATAATGCAACTCAACTTGGGTGGCTTTCTTTTAGGTCTGTGCCGTTTAGTTTGAGCTGGGGGAGTGTTCAGGGAGGAACTGGAAAAGCTACTAACGTTGCTGTGACAGTGCAGGTGAGTGTTACAAATCCTTTGAATGGAGCAATAGCAAGTGGTAATCTATCTAGCTTATATCAATGGCGATATGATAGCACATTCACTGGGCAGGAAAGTTATGTTTTTAAAATAGGAAATTGTTTCTCTAATGTTTCTGGGCAATGCAACGCTACAGGATTTCAAAATGTTACTATATATCCTAATACTCGTGGATGGAAATCTGGATATAATTATATTCAAGGAGAATGGAATAAAGTAAATAGTGCAAGTTCGAAAGTCCAAGATTGGAGTGGGATTTATTTTGAAGGAAGGGAGACTTATAATGGATATTTCGGCAATTCGGATAATAGTGGAAAATATAAGTATGACTTTGCTACCGATGAGAACTTGACAATAAAAGTTTATGCGAGAGATATTGATTATAATTCAATTAATGTTAATATAACTAATGTTCAGTATGCAACTGCAGATGGGAATTGCTGGAATGAGTGGTGTAGAAGTTATACAAGCGCCACATGGGGGTTAGTTGGGGGAGGAGTGCAGACAAGTAGTGGAAGTGCGACACTAACTATTAAAACTCCAAGCGGTGGTTGGAGCAAGGGAGATTATTTCATAAAGGCAAGTGTTTCGGGAAGTGCTGGTAGCGGAAGTATTACGGGAGGTCAATTGAGAGTTAAGGAATTCTCCATTCCAAATATAACATTTAATTCGCCTTCTAATAATCAAAATATAACTTCAAATACATTCCAGCTTAGTGCTAACACGACTAAGAATGCACAATGCACTCTTTATCTTAATAATTTTGATAGATTTAGTTCTTATTATTGTGGAAACATAAGCGCCCCAAGTAATGGAACAACTTTAACTTCTCAAAAGATTGGAGCTTGTAATGTAACCCAATATCGTTATAATGGAACAATTCATTATGAAGAATATGTTAATAGTAATTATAAATCAATAAATAATGGAACAAGTTATTCTTCAGCTTCGGGAAGCACGGGATTTACTACTGGGGGGACTACTCATACACATACATTTAATGTTACTCTGTGGCCTATTCAAAATTATGGAATTCAAATGTCCTGTTATGATAGTGATTATAATTACGCTTCGGAGGTCGTCGCATTTAATGTGACTAGAGGAACATGAGAAAAATAATTTATATTTTATTGATGACTTTGAATTTTGTTTTCCTTTCTTTTTCGGCAGAAGCGGCGGCTAGTTTTTCGGTCAATACATTTTCGTGCACTCCTGAAGAAGTATCAATTAATAATGATTTTTCCTGCACTGCACAAATTATAAACGATGGAGATGCTTCTGGAAGTGTAAGCGTTGCAACTTTGTATTCTGACTCAAATAACTGGCTTGAAAATTCAAATTATGCACAATCTTCAGGTGTGAGTGTTGACCCAGGACAAACAACAGAAGTAACTTTTTCCGGATTGAGAGCTACAAAGTCTGGAAGTGATAATGGATTCTCTAAAATAACTCTTGATTCTGTTACCGATACTGATGGAGTTGATGGGGTTGCCGTGAATGTTATTGATGTTGTATTGAATGTTGAAAATTCTGCTTCAAGTGCTGTTGCAAGTGCAACTTTTGATACAACGGCTGAAGTTACCGCTGGAGGAAATATAGATGTTAGCCTAATATTTAGTGTTAGTTCTGGAGGATGTAGTATTGGAAATCAGGATTCAACAAAAACAATAAGTGGAATGACTGATAGTGATAGACAATCAAGGTCATGGAGTGTAACAATGGGCACGACGGGAAACTGTGTCTTTAGTATAACTGCTTCTGCTACTGGAAGTTCGGGAACTGCAACTAAAAGCGATAGTGTTTCGAGTAGCGTGACTTGTAGTTCTGGCTGTTCTTCAGCAAGCAGTTCAAGTTCTTCTTCAAGTGGAGGGGGTGGTAGCGGGGGCGGAGGCATTGGAACTCTTGTTAGAGAAGTAGGAGAAATATCGAGCAGTGTAAAACAGGAAATAGGAAAGGGTGAATTTGTATCTTTTAGTTTTGGAGGATTGGCTCATAGTATTTCTATAATTAATATTAGTGAGGTAGAGATTGATATGTTAGTCAAAAGTAGCGAATTTAGACTTAAACTTGGAATAGGCGAGGAAAAAAATATAGATTTTGAGGGTGATGGAAGAGATGAGATAAATATAAAACTTGAAACAATAAATGTCTTTACGAAAAGAGCTACATTGATTATTACTCCTTTGTATAAACCTGTGATTGGAAATGGAAATGCGGTTGATAGTTCTGGAGAAAACGGAGCTGAAAAAAAGGATTCTGATGGAATTAATCTTCCTGAATTTTTTGGCAAAATTAATTATTTATGGGTAGTTGGTCTTTTAGTTGGAATTATTGTGATTGCTATTGGAATATATTTGATAAAGAGATATAGGAAAAGATTGAGACAAGGCATTGTTATAAAGCCGGGGAAGTATTTACACGTTAGGTAATTTTTATGCTGAAACTTCTATTAATTTATGATTGTCTAACGCTTTTGATATGAGTAAGCTCTCAAGTTCTAAAAGTTTTTTTATTAGTGGATTCTTTGAGTTTAAAGTAAAAAGTTTTGTTTTTCCAAATTTTCTTGTTACTACCACAATATCTTGCTCTTCTATCTGCTTCCAATAATTGAAAAGAGTTGCTTTTGATATTCCAGCCCCATCAATTATATCCTTTTTAGTTAAGTCCATGCCTTTATTTTCAATTAGAAAATCTACTATTTTGAAGACTGGATTTTCTCCTAAAAATTTTATTAGTAATGATTTTTCCATATTTTAGTTAAAATAGTAAAGTATATAAATCTGACTATTCAAAGTATGATTAGATAGACTTATCTAAAGAGGTAAAATGTGGACTGACGAAGAGATAAAGGGAAAGATACTTCATAAAATGTCTCGTATGGGGAAATTTCATCATAGTCATACTTCAATTGATAATCTTCAAAAAGGATTTCCTGTTGAAATTAGAGGAAGAGTAAAGGATACTGCTAAAGAGCTAAAAAAGGAAGGTATTTTGTTAAGCAAACCCACAAGTTATGGTGAAGAAGTTTCCATTAATTCTGCATATAAAGATAAAATAATGTATTATATTAATAAATTTTTGATGATGGATTGAGCCTTCTTTCTTTGAAAAAGAAAGAACCCTCGGGAAGAGAAAACTACAAGAGTTAAAGATAAAAATCTCTGGGAAGAGAAAACTATGATGGTTTTTTAGAAAAAAGAAATTCTAGGGGAGTAGAAAAACTATGATTGCTCACTTTGCGAGTTGTAGTATTCGAACTCGAATCCTCTAGATTATAATATGCGGGAAAGAGGATTCGAACCTCTGCAAGCACTAAGCTATCACGGCCTAAACGTGACCCGTTTGACCACTCCGGCATTCCCGCATGAGATAATTAAAAAGGGGGAGTTTAAAAAGGATTTGTTTTTCTTTTTATAACCTAAATTAAAATTTCAACCCGATGACTCCTAGACCTATTCATGTTGCTTTTGATGAAACAGGGAATCAAAAATACCCTAGAGTATATGTTCTTGTTTCAACTACAAACCCCTATAATGTTGTAGAAAAATATTACCGAAGAAGGCTTCATCCAAAAAGATTTAAGGAAAGCAGATTGAAAGATTTCCTCAGTCAGGAAGGAAACGATTGGAGATGTTGTATGATACCAAGATCTTCTTTTAAACATCGTTTTAATAATGTTTTTCCAACTTTACTTAGAGAAATATCCAAAGAATATGGTGGAGATTTGCGATTCAGACTTGACATCGATGGAGATAAAAGTGGAATAATGGGATTTCCTACTGAATCAGTTGATGATGTGGAGGAAGTTAGATTTTATCCTAAAGTAAAATCAGAACCTTATTTATATCATGACTTATTGAGAGTTGCTGATAGCTTAGCAAACTTATTAGGAAGAATCCCTAATTTTTTTTGGGGAAAAGATATCGATTTGCCTGATTTTTACAGAGAAATTGGACTTGAGAGAAGATTTGTTCCGTTAAATTGAGATTAATTTCCTCTTATCTTCTTGGCGAGTTCAGTCAATTCTTTATCGTCTGCTCTTTTATAATCATGACTGGATATGTAACCTTCATATCTATCAAAGTATTTATTTATATTTGACTTGACGGCTTTCCATTCTTCTGTTTTTGTTCCGTGCATTGGAAATAGTTTTGTGTGAATATGATTTACTCCGAAACCTTCTGCAATCAATCCTGTTCTTCCTACTCCCTCTAATTTATTATCTAATAATTTTCCGACTTTTTTAGATGCAATAATTAGGTCTTTTAGAATTTCATCTGGTAAATCAAAAGCGTAGCTCTGATGGTGTTTTTTTGTCATTACAACTGAGAATCCTTTTGTGTTAGGAAATATTGAAAGAATTGCTAAGTGGTCTTTATCTTCCCAAATTTTATGACTTGGTAGTTCTCCTTTGATTATTTTACAGAAAATGCAGTCTTCCATTTTTTATTTAGTGATAGAGAACTTATAAATAAACCTATATTTAGGATATTGTAACCTTATCATCATCTAGCCTTTTTATTAGAATATTATGAATTAACCTGTATAAATCTAGATTTTATGTTTGTATAAAATAGTTTATGATTTAATATTGATAAAACTCTCTTAATTTCATATCTTAATATTAATAATATAGATTTTTATGATTATTTTGAGACATACTTTAGGATAAAGTGACGTTAAGTAGGCAATATCTCTTTAATTAATTAAATTTTCTTAATTAGGAATTTTGCAGAATTATCAGCCAATCCTATTGATTTCAATATAATTCCAAAATCATTTGTTCCATCATTATCAAAATCAAATCCTTTCTCTTCTCCAACTGAGAAACTAGTTAAGTTACCATTAACACTTGTATCAACTTCAATATTCATTATTTCACTTAATTTAATATAATTTTCTTTTCCCCTAATAAGAAAGATTAGCTTCTCATCCTTCTGAATCTTTTCTATTACATCTCCCTCTATCTCTCCAATGGTGCGCGTCACTTCAACAATCGCCACAGAACTACTTTGCGTAGAACCAGAAGAACCACTTGAAGAACCACCATCGGTGCTAACTCCACCTCCTCTTATAAAAGCATTCCCCCCCACATTAGCGGGAATAACACATCCTCCTAAACTACATACTTCTCCATCTCCACACAAATTCCATTCTCCTCCAATACATATTTCATCAACATTATTTGGATTACATTCTCCATTCTTACAGGTTCCAATTGGAACACATTTATCGTTTAGCAGAACCTCCCCATCTAGACACTCAATTTCTTTAACTATTGCTCTTCCAGTTAAATTAGAAGAATTTGTAAAAAGAAAGAAAGACGAGATTAACAATATCAAAACCCCTACAGAAATAAACATACTTGCAAAAGCATACTCTTTTTTCATTACTTTATTAAAGATATTATATTATATAAATTATCACTACCTCCTTAATTTTTCTATTCTCCTAGAACTTATTCTTTCTCAAAACACTCATAGTTTTCTCTTCCCTATTTGGTTCTTCTTTTCCCGAGGGTTTTCTTTTTTAAAAGAGAAGGCTCTTCTCAATCTTCTTTATCTTACCCTCCATTTCCTTTATTTTTTCACTCATATTTTTATAATCTTGATTAAATTCTTTATCTATACTTTCAACAAAATCTCTTAAATAAGCATTAAATAAAGTACTTATTTTACCTCCAAATAAATTTAGTTTTTTCTTTGCTTTATCAAGTAATTCCTTATCAACAGAAATATTTACTCTTATTTTCTTCATACACACTAATACACACTAGGGTATAAAAAGCTTTACCTTAAGAAACATTTAAATACCTTCTACAAAGATTAATTAAATGAATCAATTGAGTCGTACAAAATTAAAAGAAAGGAAAAGAAGAAAAACAAGTCCCGAATTGATAAAAACTATTGATTTAGCTATGAAAAATCCTTCTTGGAACTTTCTAGTCAAGGAACTATCTTCTTCAACAAGAAAGACTCCTTCAGTAAATCTAAAAGACATAGATGCAAAAGTAAAAACAGGAGACACAATTGTAATTACTGGAAAAATTCTATCAAAAGGCAATTTAACAAAGAAGATAAGAATCTGTGCATTATCAATATCTCACTCTGCACTTGAAAGATTAAAAGAATCAAAATCTGAATTTATAAAGCTAAAAGAAGAGATTGTTAAAAACAAAAAAGCAGAGGGCATTAAACTAATAAAATGACTGAACAAAAAAATTTATTGATTGTAGATGCAGATGGGGCAATTTTAGGCAGACTTTCTAGTTTTGTAGCAAAGCAAAGCCTTTTAGGAAAAAATGTAATTGTTGTAAATTGTTCAGAAGCAATAATATCGGGTGAAAGAAGAATGGTAATAAAGAGATACCAAATAGAAAGAGGCAGGGGTGGGTCAAGTCTTAAAGGTCCTCATTTTCCAAAAGACCCTGAAAGGATAGTAAAAAGAACAATAACTCGTATGCTTTCATATACTCAAGGAAGAGGAAGAACAGCATCAAAAAGAGTTATCTGTCACAATGACATTCCTATTGAATACAAAGACGTTCCAAAAATAAAAGCAGGAAGAAGTAAACCAATAAAATCAATTAAATTGTCAGAATTAGAGAGAGAATTATAATGGCTAAAATATTAAAGAAGGAAATAAAATTTTACTCAGGAAAAAGGAAGACTGCCGTAGCAAAGCTTAGAACTTCCACAGGAAAAGGCATGATATTTTACAATAGTCTTCCTTACACTGAATTAAATCTTTTTCACAAATTAGCTCTTGCAGAGCCATTAAGAATATACCAAAGAGAAATAGGAGACGACATAGCTTTTGATTTTCATATTACAACAAGCGGTGGAGGAAAAGAAGGACAGATACAGGCAGCCAGACTTTCACTTGCCCGTGCACTTGTCGATATAACTGGTTCACAAGTTCTAGTAAAAGCATTTGTTAGTTATGACCGACACCTTCTTGTTCAGGACGCAAGAAGAAAAGAAACAAGAAAACCTGGAGATTCCAAGGCAAGAGCAAAGAGACAGAAGTC
>Ga0209542_10018749_pt1 | contig 11168 bp, 10 predicted proteins | sample RifCSPhighO2_01_FD_184028 | JGI IMG/M metagenome (GOLD analysis project Ga0209542, IMG submission 184028) | Soil microbial communities from Rifle, Colorado - Rifle CSP2_plank highO2_0.1 (SPAdes) (version 2) | ecosystem: Environmental > Terrestrial > Deep subsurface > Rock core/Sediment ...
TTTTCTTTTATCAAGTGGATCGGTTTTGTCTTTCATTTTGTCCATGTCGAAATTCCTAAATTCCGATTCAAGGAATAATTGGTAAATCTCTCTTAACTCTGGAGATGCGGCAACTTCGGCAGGTGTTTTACCAAGAGCCGAAGCCAGTAATGCATCATTTGAGGTTACTGCATTTAATTTTAATAGTGGATTTGCTCCAGGTGCTCCAGCAAGGACTGTGTCAAAAGACCCCTTATTACTCCCTGGTAGAAATATTTTATGTTTGTGGAGTGTTTCAAACTGTGTCTTTTTAGCAGTCGTTGTAGAAAAAACACTGTCCAAATCAATTCCCATTTCTCTCATTACTGTTTGGTTATAGGCTCTAAGTGCTTGATCTCTGTATGTGAGAACGTTGCTTGGGTTTTCATAGTCTGCAGCCATTCCCGTTAATGCACCTGACAAGACTGTATACGTTTTGTATTGTGAGTCGTTTTTTTCGTTTTCTTCTACGGTTTTTCTATCGTCGAACTGGTCTGGGTTTGCAACGTTAGAGTTAACTAGCAAACTGATTTTCGACCCAGTTAACGGATCGATTAATCCACTGATATCCGTAAACGGTATCCCAAGATTAACGGCCGCCTTTACGACACGGTTTTGCGGATTACGAAGATTTCTCCCGTTAAGTGTTGTCTTTCCTCTTGTTAAAGCTTCTATCGTTTCTGATCTTATTTGTGAGGATACATCGTCGATTCTTGCGATATCATTAAGTGTTTTTCTTCCTATCGAGTCAAGTGTTTTTAAGGGTTGGCGTATAAAGTCTTCGATTGAAACCTTTGTGTTTACACCAGATATATCTTTGAAAGCTTCGGGGCTTTCGACAAAGGCAGAAATTAAAGCTGCATTGTCAGAAACTTTTGCTGATGATGATTTCACTACAATGCTTAATGCACCTGTGTAGTTATCTCTATATACTTCTATAGATTTTTTTGGAAGATTAACCGTTGATTTAAACAGATCTTCTATCCAACCTAAAAATGTTATTGGTTCTTTTACTGGAGGAGGCATATTTATGCTCATTTTAACGGCATAGTGGTTTTGATGCAATTAGATGTAGCGAGGTGTTTTTATAATGCTGTATACTTGCCAGTTACGAGTAAGCATTGAGAAATAACTTTTTACGTGATAAAAATATAGTGATGAAGACTTTTAAAAACCTTAAGAATTCAATAATACTTTTAGCTATCTTCTTACTATGTGCAGGATTTTCAAGGGGGATACTAAGGCCTGCAAACGCGAACCCTATTCAGTCGGTATTTGAAATAATTACTGCCCCTGATGTGCATTTAGGAAATTGGGTCCAAAATATTTTTTGGAGTACTGCGATGAATGCCCCACTAAAACTTGCTTGTGGTGGGGAAAAAGACATGGATGCGATTTTTGTTCAAAAAAAGCCATGCCTTACGGAAGATGAAATGAATAACATATATTCTTATGTTGAAGACGGCAGAATGCCTGGTGGTTTGTTTGCTATGAGTACATATACTTTAGGGCAAATAATAAACGAGCCGACTATCCCAACCAATCTAGCAATGTATATAGATGACGTTAAAGGTAATAGTATTTTTAATGATAATGCATATGCCGCTACTGGATATTCAAAACCTTCTGATTTTTTTCAAGCTAGCACTTTGTCTGTTTGGAAAGCAACAAGGAATTTATCTTTATCGTTGTTGGGGTTGTTTTTAGCAATCGCCGCATTAGGAGTTTTATTTAGGCAAAAGCTGAGTCCGCAAGCAGTTGTAACTATATATAGTATTTTGCCTTCTGTTCCATTGGCTATTTTATTTATTGTCTTATCGTATCCTATTGTTGCTGTTGCAATGAATTTGGCAATACCACTGTTACAGCTTTCAATTAAACTTGGACTGGATATTTTCAAAGAAATCGCACAAGGGGTTAGTTCTGGTGCTGTTCCGACACCTGTTGGAGGTTGGAATTTATTTACAGTTATGATATCGGTTATGGCTAGCCTGTTTGGTTCTGTTGCCAACATCGTTATTTCGATCCCAATTGTATTGCTTGTGATTGCCACAGTTATTTTGTTAGTTACTCTAGTTATTAGAGCGATTTATGAATTTGCTAAATGGTATGGAACGTTTGTCATTTTAACCATTGGGTTTCCTGTTGCAGCTGTTATGTCAATATTGCCAGGAAAGCAAGCCGTATTAATGACGTTTATAAAGAAGCTTCTTGTAAATATGTTGGTTTTTCCTGTTGGGGTATTATTACTATTTGTTGGATTTGGTTTCATGATGACTGTTTTGGACCCTGCCTTAACTTTCACAGGTGGAGTTGGGTACATTTTAAATTTTGGTATTTTTGTAACAATGGTCAAATTTTTAATTGGCTTCGGTATCGCATGGAGTGGCTTTAAAATTAGAGGCACTTTAGAAAACGCCTTAGGTGCTGGGGGTTCCGTTATAAGTATTTTGCAAGGTGGCGGTGGTGATGATAAAAAACCAGGAAGAAGGTAATTAAATTTTTATCTGTTTCTACAATTTATCAATCATATCGCTAACTATTTGAAGCCAAGGATCAACTCCTCCGAAGCCAAAGAATTTTAATATAATATTTAATGCGCTTCCACCTCCGACAATTAAAACAATAAAAATTAATAGATAAAGCCATCTTGTAGGAATTTCTTCCATAATTTTAGAATTTGTCGTATTTGTAAGCATTCTATATATTAAAAGTAACGTGAAAATTATTGCGATGGCAACCAATATTGTTCTAAAAACTGAAAAAGCTCGAGGGATCGCGCAAGTAAAATAATCTCCTAAATCTATATAGCCCCCTGGGGGTGGGTCTAAACCTACGCATGGGGTTGCGGCGATTGCCTGTGTAGATAAAGGTCCACTAAAAAGAAAAATAATGCCAAGTAATAGGCTGGCTGACAGAAATAATTTAGAAATTTTCATTAAGCAAAATTCTAGCATAGTATGGAAAAAAACTTATATTTTGATACTATTTGTTTGTGCAAATAAATTTTTCTAAAGCAATACTTCATTTCGTTTTTTCCTTAGTAATTGTTTTTTGTTTTTTCCTAAATTCAGAGCCAGTTTTTGCTGCACCAATAATAGATAATACACAAGCGGAGATTATCGACATGAAAATTGATGCAGATGGAAAGTTTGATGTTTATGTGAATTTTTTATATTCTGGCAATATCTCGGATGACTTAAGTAGTATCAATTTTGTGTTGCATTCATTTCCTGATCCGAATAGTCGCAACACAACATGCAGTTTGCCTGCGTTGAGTACTAACCCCGGAGCTACTTCTAAGGTTGTTATTGCTCGTGGTTGTGATTTCAGAGATGCAGGACTCGGGCCTGGTACATTTATAAAGTTGTCGGCTTCTGTAAACGTTTTTTACACGCGTTGGTATCCAAAGGAATTCCCTTTTCAAAACAGAATTGGATCGTCTGGAGAACAGTATTTCGCGAGGGTTTATCCATTAGGTTTTGGTAAGTACCAAGTTCAAATGCAAGGAACTAGTAATAAAGATCGTAATACAATTTTTGACCATCATCGTGTCCGGGTTGCTGGGTATCTCGGTGGATTATCAAGTTGGCCTAGCCAATACAGTTGTAGCGAGAACCTTGACATTCGATATTATGAAATACAAGCTGGGGCACTAGTTGATAGCTTTATTTGTGATTTTAGTCCTTTCATCGCACTTGGAGTTAGGACAATTCAACTTCAATATTTGATTGGTGATGGAAGTAATTTTGAAATTGATACAATAAATCCCGTTAGTGTATACGAAGTTAATCTAATGAGTGAAAAAGGTTTTTTTGTTAATTATTCTAAGAACGTTGGAACCGCAAAACCGAATGACCTTTTTGTAGGTGTAACTTTATATCGTGGTTATGGAAACGTTGTATATACGATTAAGTTAAAAGATTCGGCCGGGACTCTTTTTTCTCCAAGAAATAATTGTACTGCGACGAGCAACGATTTTGTAGATCAAACTATAAATGCGGATTGTGATTTTAGCGCTGTGGATCCTTCAAGATCCTATAGTCTGTCATTAAGGAGTCCCTCGAACGTAGAACTTGATTCAATGGCTGTTATTCTAGAAGACTTTAGTCCAGCTGCATCTGGTGGAACATGTTCGTGCCAATTTACTGGCTCATCTTGTTCGGTTTTGCCAGCTGCAAGTGCTTGTTCGTTTGGCTTTGACCCGAAGGTCACGTATTGTGGAGATTCAGGGGATCCAATATGTACGTGTAGTTGCAGTCTAAATGGGCTTGGTGTTGTTCCTGGTGGTTTGCCTCCATTGTTATTTGATATTAGCAGTTTTCAAGGTTGGGCTGCACGTGGCCAGCAGTATATTATTGCTTTTGGTATTTTTGCGTCGATTTTTATTGTTCCTTATTTCGGTGTTTTGTTGGCTTCTGGGAATCCCGAAAGTATTAAGGCAGGTTTAGAATGGGCAAAGTCTTGGGCTTTTGGTTTGCTTTTGCTTTTGCTTTCAAGCCTTGTTATAAGAATTATTGGAAGCGATATATTAGGGTTCTAGGATTTTTATATCTTTCATCGGGAAATCTGCTTTGTTTACAGTAACCAAGGTTAAGTTATGTACTTTTGCAGTTGCTGCAAGCATACAATCGAGTAAAAAGGCCTTTTTCTTTTTTCGAAGAAATTCTCGGCGATACATTGCAGCAAGTTTGCCGATTTCGTAATCTATTTTATACACCTCTACGGATTCAACCAGTATTCCTAGTCTCTCAATTTCTTCATCTGTTGCCCCAACCATAAATTCTGCCACCGCAATAACAGAAAGGGCAAGCGTTTTTTTCTTGGTCCACTCAACAAGAAGTGATGCAAATGGTTCTTTACCTTCGAATGCATAAATTAAAATGTTGGTGTCGGGAATAAACATATCTTTTAATATCTATCGTCCTTGCGTAACATGCGTTGCCAGTCTCTAATTTTTTTATCTGTATTCCAGTGTGGATGAGTTTTCCTATTTCCTGCTCCCACAAATGCTCTAACCGCTTTCATTCTTGCTTCATCGTTTGATTCTTCACTTTTAATTCTTATCTCAATTGCTTTTCTGATATATTCGGACATACTTTCTTTGTTTATGGCAGTTTTTTTTGCGACAAGCTTTCTAAGGCTTGGTGATAAAGAAATTTGGGTTCGTACGGGATATTGTTGCATGGTGTAATAGTCTTACATCATGTAGAGGCTGTCAAGTATCAAAAGCCGTGTTTTAGTTTTTCATCTCTATATTAAACAGCAAGCTTTTTAGATGTATTGCACCTGGTGCACGTAGGTTAAACATTGCTTTGAAGTCTTCTCCTCCAAATGTGTAGTCGCCTTTATTTGTTTTTACTTTTACTTCTGCTGTTACACCGCTACTTGAATAAGTTACATCTATATCTTTGACTTCTGTTATGCCTGATTTTTCTTTTACGTCAGATCTTGACCATGTGTCTGAAATATCTTTGCCCCAACAACTTTTTGCGTCAGGTTGAGAAAGATGTTTTTGACTATTGCTATCATCTTTTATAAGAACCATAGCACCTATAATATCTGCAAATTCTTCTTCGGTTAACCATGGGTGAGTTCTTCCGCAAGATTTATTACTTCGTGTTTTATACCAACCTTTATAAAACCAGGGTGAACCCGCAATGCTTTCATAAGCGTCACTTGTCCAACAATCCTTACTTCCACATTTTGTATCCCAGCCACCTTTTGTAGAGTGGCCAAGGCTTGTGTATGCATAATTATATCCGCCAGAAGTTGCTGCATAATAAGCCGAAAAAATATCGCCTGTTTTTTTACTAATCATGACCATTCCTTTTGTTTCTTCTACAGCCTGGTGCCACCTTTTGGCTGAATCACTTGATGCCTTTGATGAAGACCAAACTTGGCAACTTTCGGAAGTGCAAATTTTGCCTGAAGGGCTTGTGCTACCAGTTCTCCATCCGACATAAGACATTGCATAAGTTCTAGCAGCGATTGCTTGAGCCTTTAAAGCATCCATCGGCCAACTTGCTGGCATTTCGGCTAGGCCTTTTAAATATTTGCCGTCCAAATCGAACGTGCCTTTGTCTGTATTTATAGTAGAAGGAAGATCGGGTTTTTTAATTTCAATATCACCATAATAAGCAGAAAGAATTTTTTCGTAATTTTGGCCAGATTCGGCGCGCCCCTTGGCGCCATATTGGCTCATGCCTTTTCTGTGTGGCGCGCCGAATGAAAACGCCGCAAATGCAGGTTTAAATCCAGGGTTATAACTTATTTGTGAATTAGGATCTCCAGTTGTTGGAACTTCTCCAACACTTGTGCTAAAGGTTTCTGTTTTTTCTTGAAGTAACGCCGACTGTTTTGCCGAAAGTTCACTTAATTTCTTTCTTATGCTATTTTTTTCATCTTCCAAAGCAACTTTTTTTTGCGAGATCGAAGCAAGTTCACCTTTTGCGGAATTCACTTGGGCTAAAACTCGATTCAAAATAACCTGCAAATCTTTTTTTTGCTTTTCCACTTGGGCTTTAATTTCTTCAATTTCTTTTTTATCACTTTGATAAACAGTAATTTCTTTATTGATTGATCCGATTAAATGTTCGGAACTATCAACAAAACTTAAGTGATAAGCTGCATTTTGAGCGGCATCTGATAAAGTATTTGGTTCCAATAAAAGCTCAAATAAACTTGTTTTTGATGAAATATATAAATCTCTAATTGTTAGATCGCGAATTTTTTTACGTTTTTCTAGTTCCTCATTTTTAATATCTAGTTTTGTATTTAGTGTATTTAGATCAGTTGAAAGGGCTGTGATTTGATTTTGCAATGAATTTACTTGAGATTGAGTTGCGCCTAAATCGCCCAAAAGTTTTTTAATAGTTTCAGAAATTAAATCCGCTGTTTTTTTTATATCTTCTAGCTTATTATCAGTTTTTTCTAAGTCCTTTGAAGCTTCCTCGTACTGTTTAGCGAGATCTTCTAGTGTGTCTTCAGCTTTTACTCTTTGCGCAAAAAATAAAGTTGAAAAAGCTAACAACACAATATATATAAATGGCAAAATAAATCTTGGCAGTATTTTCATATGAATTAACCTAACAAACAGTTTATCATTGTTTTGATTTTCATATAAACTTTGATATACTGGCCTGTTTCACAGATGGTTGTGAAGATAGATTGTATCCAGTACAATCAAAATTAGGGACAGGAAAGTAATTAATTTAATTTTGTAGGAGGTGTAATGATGATAAGTAAGTTTATAAAGACGGTTTCAGGATTTTTTGTGGCTGTTTGTGCAATGACAGCTGCAAGTACTTATTCGATGGCGGCACTTGATACAACTACTTTAGACGCAACTTCTGCAATTGGAGTTATAGGAAACGTTGCGGAAGCTTTTATCTGGACATTTAACTTGTTTAGATATTTAGGATGGGCTGGGGTTATCGTAGGAGTTGGTTTAGCTATATTTTCATTAATATACAAGCTATTCTCTGGAGATAGCGAAGAAGCAATGAAGCAAGTCCAAAGTTATATAACTAAGGCTGTAATTATTGTAGTCGCAGGAATTTTATTGATTAGCGCAGGATTTATAATTAAACAAGTTGGCGCATTAGTCGGGGTCACGGATACGATTGATTATACAATTGAAGTTATTACTGGACCGTAATAGTTGATTATTGTTATAAGTAGTAGTTTTTTTAGGAGGTGATTTGAATTATGGTTCAAGCATATGCAGCTATATCAGCTGGAGCCTTACAAGTTAGTGATCAAATAGGAAGTATTACGACTATCGCAGGGGCTTTTATTTGGACATTTAACTTATTCAGGTATTTAGGTTGGGCAGGCGTTATTGTTGGGGTTGGTTTAGCTATATTTTCATTAATATACAAATTATTCTCTGGAGATAGCGAAGAAGCAATGAAACAAGTCTCAAGTTATATAACAAAGGCTGTAATTATTGTTGTCGCTGGAATCCTATTAATTAGCGCAGGTTTTATAGTAACACAAGTTGGAGCATTAATTGGAGCTACAACTCCATTTGAAGTTCCGTCAGAACTTTCTAATTAATAATTAGGAAAGTTTTTGGGGCGGGTCGCCGAGGGCGACCCGCCCGTCGAAGGTTTGTCGTTAGCAACTAATTTATTTTTCTTTTTCATCTTATGGCAAGTCCCGGTTTTTCAAGTTTTATTCCAAATCCATTAGATGGAACAAGTGCTGCGGAAAATTTTTCCACGCTTACCGGAAGCTTGAACTACTCCATAAACGCGCTTTTATATTTTTTGTATGCATTTTCAATTGTACTTATTGGTTGGAATTTTTTCCAAGTAATATATGCTTATTATGGACCGGAAAGCGATTCAAGTGAGAATTTTAATAAGTTATCAAAGGCTTTTTTGAATGCATTTTGGATATCACTTGGAATTATTATGATGGTTGGTGGTAGATTTATAATATCTAACTTCGTTCGACTTTTGGGCATTTCTGACGCCGAGAATCCGTTCTTGCACCCTTTATAAATTTATCATCTAACTTTGATAAGTGTGTATGCAGATGTTTCTAGAATGATTTCTCCGTATTTAAGTACCGTTTCCTTTGCGATTTTTTGACCTTCAGCTAAACACTTCATATCCGAGTCTATCGCAATGTTATTTACTACAATGTGTTTTATATCAAATTTTGATATTACTGATTTTACATCTTCATCTGTAAAACTTGTTGAATAATTATCTAAATAGATTGTCCTGTCGTAATAATTGTCGATGAAAAAATGTATGTTTGCAAAAACTGCCGATGAAGTAAAAAGTATATTTGAGCCCGCATCTTGGTTAACTATTTCGGCAATCTCGCTAGTATTTAAATATGTAATGTGACCTGCACCTTTTTCTTTGGAAATTGATACGGCTTCTTTTGCAGTAAGTCCTGTTGGAAAATAAACACTAGGCGAGTGAATCAATAAAAGTGTCAGTATATATATACTAAAAAAGGATAATGTAAGTATTTTCAGCATTCTCGTTATATATTCGTTTGAGTTTTTTATTATAGATATATAGGCGATTAGTGACAACATTATTAATGTCGGAGATATATACCAAATATATAATGGTGTCATTTTGAGCCATGGAAATATTGATATAAGATTTAGTATCCCAAGTATTTTTAATTCCCTGCTTTTTACTAAGTTTTTTCTTTTCAATAGAAGCCAGATTATATAAATGAAAAATGAAGATACTATTAGAATCCCATTATCTAGTAATGAAAAACCTTTTAATTTTGAGGTGTTAGCTGATATATAAAACTGTGGAAGTTTTAGATAGTCTATTAGGTTTCTTTTGAATCCCGGGAAATATATATTTTCCTCATAGGCATAAACCTCTGCAATGCAGGGGTTTATGTTTTTGTCTTTTGGGATCTCTTTTGAATATTTGGAAAGGCCTATCCCAGCTAGTCCAAGTGTTCTGAGTTCAACTTTATATAAAATTACCCAAGGAAGTATTGGCAAAACAATTAGAAGTAGTGCGACTAAACTTTGCAAAATTTTTTCTTTTAATTTGGTTTTTGAAACCAATATTTTTATTCCCAGATATATTCCAAAAGGTAAAATGTAAAAAACCGCCGTCATTTTGACTAAAAAAGCTATTGCCATGAAAAAAGTCGAAAGGTATGCAAATTTGATTTCGTTTGATTTTATGTATTTGTAAAAAGAATAAAAAACAGCAGAAGAAAAAAATGCAAAGAAAATATCTACTTTATATTCTCCCGTCAAAATCTGTATAAATGGTGGAAATAAAATTACAGGTATTAATATTATGTAATCTGATTTGAATTTTATATAATCTTTTGCGATCAAATAAAATCCAACAATATATAAAAGTGATAAAAAGTTTAAAGTGAATATAGAAGTTGTAATTTCTCCCAACATGTAAGCAGGACTTATTAGGATTTCTGTAAAAAATGCCGCATTGGGAAGATATTTTGTGTATGGTAAAGAATGGTTTTGGCTTAAATATTTTGTTAGTGAAAGATATGCTCGAAGCCCATCTGGCCCATATATAAATGATCTTAGTGATGTTGCGATTATTGTTGAAACATAAATTATTGAAATTAGCGCAAATAAAATTTTATAAATATTTATGTCTATTTGGATTTTTGTTGCAGTAAAGGTCAAAACCTTTACTAATATTTTTTTTAACTTGAATACATTAATAAATATTGGTGCCAAAGCGAAAGCTCCCACGGTAGACAAATTTAAATAACCGACTGAAGCGAATATAAAAAAGAAAGTTCCAAGTATAGCTAAACCCATTGCGATTGATAGAAAAGAAAACGCAAGTTTTGACGTGTGTTTTTTGACGTTTTTTAAAACAAAATTTCCAATAAATAATGATGAAAATATGTATGCTAGTAAAACTAATATTGACAGAGCCGACATTTTTGCGAATGCAAGATTAAATTTAAGCATGTGGCTTAGTGTTTCTGGAAAGTATTTAACATTCATTGAGAAGAAATAATATGCATATGTATTTGCAATAATTATGGTTGTTATAGCGATTGCGATAATAATTGACAGTGGTGAGATTGAAGCGATTCTCTGCCATTTCCCTAAAATGGTCTTTGCGATTACTAAAATATATAAGATCAAAAAAATTGGAATTATATAAAATATATGGTAATTAAGATAAATGCCAGCAATTGCCGACGTCAAAAGCACAATCAGTATTGTGCCTACATCTGCCCGTGGTTTTAATTTACTTAAATCTAATTTAAACATTAGTCTTTTAGGGCAATTTTAGTAGAAAGTTCCTTAATCTTTTTTTGCAGGCTATCTATTTTGATATAAGTTTTGTATGAAATGTAATACAAAAGAATAACAGAAGAATAAACTATTAAGTCAGCACCACGACCTATGCCAAAGATATTGCTGATTTTGATTGATAATGCTGGATCAAAAATAATAATTGCGCCAAAAACCCAAGCAAAAACCCAGATAAATGACTCCTTAAAATTGAGTTGGCCACTTTTTATTTTGCCGACAATTCTATACAACGAAACTGCGATAAAAAGCAAAAAAACAAATTGGAAGAGGTTCATGAGTGTATTGTACATAAGTATACTTAATGTCCCACAACATATGCGACAACTTGCATAGGAGTCTTTAA
>Ga0209542_10018750_pt1 | contig 11167 bp, 11 predicted proteins | sample RifCSPhighO2_01_FD_184028 | JGI IMG/M metagenome (GOLD analysis project Ga0209542, IMG submission 184028) | Soil microbial communities from Rifle, Colorado - Rifle CSP2_plank highO2_0.1 (SPAdes) (version 2) | ecosystem: Environmental > Terrestrial > Deep subsurface > Rock core/Sediment ...
CGCTGGAGGCTCCGGTAATAAGCGCGTAACGGGTCATAGGGTTCTCCGTGATGGGGCCTTTCGACCCCATGTACCGCGCAAGGTTGCGAGTGGGTTACAGGCCGGCGTCGGCATAACCCATATAGGCAGGCAGGGCGATGGCCGCAACGATCGCGATGACAATTATCGCCACCCAGAGCAGAGCGAGGATTTTCACCGCGCGGCTATTCGGTGGTGGTGGCGGACCAAAGCGGTTAGCGGCGGTGCTGCCGGGGATGATAAACATCAGCAGGGAGAATACCCCGCCGACAATCGGCACCAGGGTGACCAGCAGCAGCCAGCCCGACCAGCCGATGTCATGCAGGCGCTGCACGCCGAACATGATGCCGACTACCGCTACGGCGATACCCACGACCACCATCAGCAGACCGCCGAGAATCTCCGATGCGGCGAAGAACCCACCGGCGATGCCGAACAACGGCAAGCAGGCCAGCATCAGCACCATCGACCAGGCCAGGTAGCGCAAACGACCTATTCGCCCATCAGTGGTAAAGGCTTTTAACTCACCGAATTCCGGCAGAGTTTCCGCTACTGCTGCTTTCGGCGTGGCATAAGGAGTGGCCGTTGCGCTGACCACGTCTGGCTGGTTGTCCGCTAGCATGGCCTGGCGGGCGATAAATTTCTCGATAACGATGCCGCAGGCCGAGCATTCGATGGCTTTGACTTGCTGGTGGCCGCATTTTGGGCAGGTCATTTCGTTGGTACTAGCTGTACTTGGCGCTGAAATCGGAGTCTGCGGAGCGTGATCATCGGTTTCCACCAAGCTCAGGCTGGCGGCCAGGTCCTGTTCCTTGCGCACTTTGGCCCCGGCGCTTTGCAGGGCTTTGAGGTACTGGTCGGCCTCGTTTTCGCTGAGGTCGCGCTTGATATCGACATTGCCGCCGCTAAACAGCGAGTTGATCCGGGTCAGGTCGCTCTTGAACAGGCGTGCGAGGTTTTCTTTGGCTGTTTCCAGACTGACGTCAGGCATCAACTCGCCGTTAAACACAATCTTGAAGCGGGCTTGGGTCATGTCGGCGTCCTTGTCGGTGCCAGGGTAGAGTTGCGCTACAGACTAGCCGGCCTGCAGGCCAGTAAACAAGCCGCCTGCGCGCAAATGTGCCTGGGTCTAGAGGCGGTTCACGCTCTGCTGGCGGACCAGCTGCCTACCAAGCGGCCGTTGCGCAGAAGAACGAGTTGGTTGAATAACTCGAACAGGCCCTCCGAGCGCTGTGGGCGGAGAAACACCCAGTCGTCGACCTGCAAGCCTGTGCCGGCTGAGCCGATCAGGCGTTCCTGGTTGGCACTGCGGCCATATAGGGAGTCATAACTTAGCCCGGCGGGGGACACCGGCGCTGCTGGCCATTGCCCGCCATACAGGTAGTAAGCCTGTTGTCGATTGGGGTTCCAGCGCTGCAGCAGTTGCTGTGATCCGTCGAGAAACGGTAGTTGCCCAGGCAACGCTTTGAGCACCGGGCTGGCTATCCATAGGGCGGCTTGTTGGGCTGCCAGCAGGTCGCTGTCGAAATCACTGGGTTTGAGCAGTGCGGAGCCGACCGCGACTTCATTCAGCGGCGTATCGAGCTGGGTGTGCAGGGCATAGGTCAGGCTGCCAGCGCCATTGAGCAGCGGTTGTTGCGGCCATAGCTCGCTGAATGCGGCGGCGCTGGTGATAAATGCGCGGTAGCTTGCGGCGCTCTGGGTAACGGCGCTGGTTTGGTCGGTCCAGAACGGCGTATGGGCGAGGTGCGCGTCATAGCCCATCAAGCCGCGTACGCGTAGCCGGTTGGGCGTGTTACGCAGCCAGGTGAGTGCGGCGCCAAGTTCTGCGGGCGTCGCAAAACCGCCGCGGGCCAGGCCGATATCGATTTCAAAGGCAATCTGCAGCGGTTGGTTGAGGGCGTTGGCCAGGGCCGCGTATTCCTGCAGACGGGTTTGGCTGTCGATCAGCCAGGTCAGCTGCTCTGCGGGGACAAAGCCGCTGCTTTGTGACAGTTGCTGGTAGAAACTCAGGGCCGCTGCACTGGGCAAGGGTTTGCCGAGCAGCAGGTCGGACTGGGGGAAGTTGACTGCCAGCTGATTGATCTGTGGCTGGTGAAACACCATAAAACGCTGCGTGCCGAGCTTCTTTGCTAAGTAGTCGAGCAGCCCGGTGGAGGCCAGTGATTTGGCCACTAGGCGCAGTGGCAGTTGCTGACCGAGTTGGCTAGCAAGCAGGTCGGCGTTCTGATCGAGGCGTTCCAGGTCTACCACCAGCAGCGGCAGTCCAGTGCCGGCACGCCGCAGTAACTGGTTGAGTGCCGCAAAGTAAGGTGTGTGTGGCTGGCCGAGGTCATCCGGGCGCAGTGCCCAGCCGGCCAGCAGCCCGAACGCCCCAATGCCGATCAGGCTGCGTCGCTTCATCGCGCCCAGCGTTGTTGCAACTGCAGGCTTTGCTTGAGGGCGGCCCGGTATTCGCTGTCGAGGCGGGCGATCAGCTGCTCGACGCTGGGCAGGTCGTTGATATTGCCAACACCCTGGCCGGCCGACCATACGGTTTTCCAGGCCTTGGCTTCTTCATCCATTGGCTTGAGCTTCTCGCCGTAGTTGACCTCGCCTTTGTTCTGCAGCTGCTTGAGGTCGTAGCCGGCCAGCTCCAGGCTCTGGCGCATAAAGCTTGCAGGCACCCCGGAGACCGCCGGGGTGTGGATGATGTCGGCGGCTTTGGCGTCGAGAATCATCTGCTTGTAAGCGGCGGAAGCGGCGTTTTCCTGGGTGGCGATCAGGCGGGTGCCAAGGTAGGCGAGGTCAGCGCCGAGCAGCTGGGCGGCCAGCACTTCATGGCCCTGATTGAGACAACCCGCCAGCAGCAGGGTCTTGTCGAAGAACTGGCGGATCTCGGCGATCAGCGCAAACGGGCTCCAGGTGCCGGCATGCCCACCCGCACCGGCGGCTACCGCGATCAGGCCGTCGACGCCGGCTTCGGCAGCTTTCTCGGCGTGGCGGCGGGTAGTCACGTCATGGAATACCAGGCCGCCGTAGCTGTGCACGGCATCGACCACTTCCTTCACCGCGCCGAGGCTGGTGATCACGATGGGCACGCGCTGTTCAACGCAGATGGCCAGGTCCGCCTGCAGGCGCGGGTTGCTACCGTGCACGATCAGGTTAACCGCATAGGGTGCAGCGGCGCTGTCCAGGCCTGCTTCGATCTCCTGCAGCCAGTCCTTGAAGCCGCTGCTGTCACGCTGGTTCAGGGCAGGGAAGCTGCCGACGATACCGCTGTTGCAGCAGGCCAGAACCAGTTGTGGGTTGGACACCAGAAACATCGGTGCCGCGACGACGGGTAGGCGCAGGCGTTGTTCGAGCAGGGCCGGAAGCGACATGCGGTAATCCTCTTGGAGTATTTAGAAAGGGCGAACCACGACCAGAATGACAATGCCGATTAAGGCCAGCACGGGCGCTTCATTGAACCAGCGGTAGAACACATGGCCGCGTTGGTTCTCGTCACGCGCAAAGGCTTTGAGCTGGGCGCCGCACATGAACTGGTAGACCACCAGCAGCGCCACCAGGCTCAGCTTGGCGTGCATCCAGCCTTGGCTGAAGTAGTAGCTCGGGTTAAGGCTGAGCAGCCACAGACCTAGGCCGACGGTAAGAATCAGTGATGGCCACATGATCCCGCGGTAGAGCTTGCGCTCCATGATGCAGAAGCGTTCGCGGCTGACTTCGTCGGTGCTCATGGCGTGGTAGACGAACAGGCGCGGCAGGTAAAACAGGCCGGCGAACCAGCAGACCATGGCGATGATGTGAAAAGCCTTGAGCCATAGATAGAGCATTGTGCGCACTCGTTACAGGAAAGTGCCCCGATAGTAGTGGGCATGACCGCCTCCGTCATCACATGCGGCGCTCAAGTGTTGGCCCCTGGCCGAAGCGGCCGTATCATCGGCAGCTTTCCACTGCTGGTATTGCAAAGGGGCAAGTGATGATCAAGGTCGGAATCGTCGGCGGCACGGGGTATACCGGTGTCGAGCTGTTGCGTTTGTTGGCGCAACACCCGCAAGCGCAGGTCGAGGTGATTACCTCGCGCTCCGAGGCCGGCATGCGTGTCGATGAGATGTACCCGAACCTGCGCGGTCATTACGACAACCTGGCGTTCAGCGTGCCGGACGTCGCTACCCTGGGCGCCTGCGATGTGGTGTTCTTCGCCACCCCGCATGGTGTTGCGCATGCCCTGGCCGGTGAGCTGCTGGCCGCCGGCACCAAGGTGATCGATCTGTCAGCCGACTTCCGCCTGCAGGACGCCGATGAATGGGCCAAGTGGTACGGTCAGCCGCACGGCGCGCCGGACCTGCTGCCGGAAGCGGTGTATGGCTTGCCGGAAGTTAACCGTGACGCGATCAAGCAGGCGCGACTGATCGCCGTGCCGGGCTGCTACCCCACTGCCGCGCAACTGGCGCTGATTCCGCTGCTAGAGGCTGGGCTGGCTGATACCACGCAGGTGATCGCTGACTGCAAATCCGGGGTTAGCGGTGCCGGGCGCGGTGCCAGCGTGGGTTCGCTGTTCAGCGAGGCCGGTGAGAGCATGAAGGCTTATGGGGTGAAAGGTCATCGGCATCTGCCGGAAATCCGCCAGGGTCTGCGCCGGGCTGCCGGTAAGGATGTCGGCCTGACCTTTGTGCCGCACCTGACACCGATGATCCGCGGTATTCACGCCACGCTTTACGCCACCGTTGTCGACCGCTCGGTGGATTTGCAGGCGTTGTTCGAGCAGCGTTATGCCAACGAGCCTTTCGTTGATGTGATGCCCGCTGGTAGCCACCCGGAAACGCGCAGCGTGCGCGGTGCCAACGTCTGTCGGATCGCCGTGCACCGTCCACAGGATGGCGATCTGGTGGTGGTGCTCTCGGTGATCGACAACTTGGTCAAAGGTGCGTCGGGCCAGGCAGTGCAGAACATGAACATCCTCTTTGGACTCGATGAGCGCCTGGGCTTATCTCACGCGGCCATGCTGCCCTGATGGCGGGCTGGGAGGTCCGCCTCAGCGACCCCGGGCGCGCCAGGCGCCGGCGTGTATTCGTCCTGCTGCTGGTGCTGTGTATTCCGCTGGCGTTTTATGCGGGCAGCTGGTGGCAGCATTACACGCAACCTGCCGTGACAGTGGGGCAGCCAGTCGAATCAGAGCGCGATGAGCAACTGCTGCGTGACCTCGAAGAGCTGCGGCAGCGTGTGGCGGTATTGAGCAGTGCAGAAAAACTCAGCCAGCAGGCCAACGAGCAGAGCCGGCTGAGTATCAAGCTGCTGGAAGAGCAGATCTATAAACAGCAGCAGGATCTAGCCTTCTACAAAGGTGTATTGGCCCCCGCCAGTCGTCGTGAAGGTTTGCGCATCCGGGCCTTTGAGCTGCAGGCCACGGACAGCCCTGAGCTTTTCCGCTACAAGATACTCCTCAGTCGCGTGGGCAAAGGTGAGGCGCCGCTGGAAGGGCAGTTGCATGTGTCGATCGTCGGCAAGCAAGGCGAGCAGGACGTTACGCTCGAACTGGCTGCGCTGTCTGCGGACCTGCCCGATGCGTTGCCTGAGCAGCCTATTACCTTCGTGTTCAAGCACTTTCAGGCTATTCCTGAAGCTGGGCGGTTTGCCGAGCTAAAGTTGCCAGAAGGGTTTGTCCCGCGCGAGATCAAGGTGCGTGCCGAGGTGCAGGGCGAGAAGCCTCTGCTGCGTACATTCAAGTGGAACAAAGAGGAGTAACTGTTCCTTATGTGGAATAAAGACAAGGCGCGTACCGACGTGCAGCGTTTCGCGGGCAAGACCAGCCTGATTGCGGTAGGTGCCGAGCTGCATGGCGATTTGCGCTTTCAAGGCGCGGTGCAGGTCGATGGCAAAGTCATCGGTAACCTGGTCGCCAGCGAAGGCATGGTGCGCGTCAGTGTGCAGGGACGGGTTGAAGGTGAGCTTCGCGCCCCCCATATCGTGATTGACGGTGAGGTGATTGGCGATGTGCACGCCAGTGGTCACCTTGAGTTGGGCGCGCGAGCGCGAGTGCGCGGCAATCTGTATTACGCGTTGATGGAAATGGCCATGGGGGCGCAGATCGAAGGCCGCCTCTGCCGCTTGCAGGACGAACCGCGGCCGTTGGAATTACCAGAAACGCTGGATGCTGCACAATAGTTGACCGCTTTTCTCGGGTAAGCGGATAATGCCGATCAGAATGCAGTATGGCGCGTAGCGCCGGGAGTTAATCAGCATGAGCGTCGAAACCTTCACCCCCAGCGCGATGCAATTTACGCAGGGCGCAGCGAACAAGGTGAAGAGCCTGGTCGATGAGGAAGGCAACCCGCGTCTGAAATTGCGCGTGTTTGTAACGGGAGGCGGTTGTTCCGGCTTCCAGTACGGCTTCACCTTCGATGAAGAAGTGGCCGAGGATGACACCATCATCGAGCGCGAAGGCGTGAGTCTGGTGGTCGATCCGATGAGCTTCCAGTACCTGGCAGGTGCCGAGGTGGATTATCAGGAAGGTCTGGAAGGTTCGCGATTTGTCATCAACAACCCGAACGCCACCACTACCTGCGGTTGCGGCTCCTCGTTCTCGATCTGAGTAGCAGGCTGTTTAAGCTAACGCCGTGCCTTATGCACGGCGTTGTCGTTTCTGCGCGCAGCAGATTGGAAAAGGTGATTAGGCGGGGTAGATCGCGCCAAGTACCCGCAGGCCGCGAGCGCCGGTGACGCTAGGCCGGTTGGCGGGAATGCCTTCCAGGCAGCAGTGCGCCAGCCAGGCAAAGGCCATGGCTTCGACCCAGTCTGCGGGCACGCCATGCGCATCGGTACTACTCACCTTGCTATTAGGCAGCAGCTGCGCCAGGCGGCGCATCAGTGTGCGGTTATGCGCACCACCACCACACACCAGCAGCATCTCGGTGTGCTGCTGAGCAGCCTTGAGCGCTTCGGTAATGCTGATTGCGGTCAGTTCCAGCAGGGTTGCCTGCACGTCATCCTTAGCAAACGTCGGCAAGTTCTGCAGGTGCTGATCCAGCCAGGCCAGGTTGAACAGCTCGCGGCCCGTGCTTTTAGGGCCTTGAGTCTGGAAATAGGGATCGCTGAGTAGGGCGTGCAGAAGTGCCATCTGCACCTGACCGCTTGCCGCCCACTGACCGTCTTGGTCGTACGTCAGGCCCTGGTGGCGTTGAATCCAGGCGTCCAGCAGCACATTGCCTGGGCCACAATCGAAACCATGCACCGGACGTTCGGCTTCAAGCAGGCTGAGGTTGCTGAAACCGCCAATGTTCAGGATGGCGCGAGTGCTGTTCCCGCTGGCGAACAATGCCTGGTGAAACGCCGGAACCAGCGGCGCCCCCTGGCCTCCCGCAGCGACATCGCGGCGGCGAAAGTCACTGACCACGCTGATACCAGTCAGCTCCGCGAGTAAGGCGGGGTTGCCGATCTGGATTGTGAAGCCGCGGGCAGGTTCATGGCGCACGGTCTGGCCGTGGCTACCGATGGCGCGAACGCTGTGTGTGGGCGTGTCGTGCTGAGCAAGTAAGTCATTGATGCCCTGTGCGGCTAGAGTGGCCCAGTGCTGTTCGGCAATTGCGGCGCGGGCTAACTCATCTGGTCCGGGCGCGCATAAGCTAAGTAAGCTGCTGCGCAGTTCGTCAGGCATCGGCAGGTAGCGGGTACCTACTAAGCGAGTGCTGTGCGTCTGTTCAATCAGTGCAATGTCCAAGCCGTCCAGGCTGGTACCGGACATCACACCGAGATAGAGGGGCATGATTTAGCGCTGATTGTTGAGGGCAAGCATCGTGGACTTCTCTTTGTCCATTTGCGCCATCAGCGGTTTGCTCAGCTGCATGAAACGGGCTTTCTCACTGCTGGCAATCGGGTCGGCCATTGGTAGCTTCTGGCTCAATGGGTCAACGTGAACGCCATTCACCTGGAATTCATAGTGCAGATGCGGCCCGGTCGATAGGCCGGTGGTACCGATATAGCCGATGATCTGGCCTTGCTTGACGTTGGTACCGCTGCGGATGCCTTTGGCAAAGCCGTTCATGTGCGCATACAAGGTACGGTAGCGTTGACCGTGCTGGATAATGACCGCATTACCGTAGCCACCATGACGGCCTGCCAGGGTAATGCGACCATCGCCGGCAGCTTTAATAGGGGTTCCGCGAGGGGCTGCGTAATCCACACCCTTGTGCGCGCGAATCTTGTTCAGCACTGGGTGGCGGCGACCTGTGGAAAAGCGTGAGCTAATACGGGCGAAATCCACCGGGGTGCGGATAAAGGCTTTGCGCATACTCTCGCCATTGGCGTTGTAATAGCTGCTATTGCCCTGTTTGTTTGTGTAACGCACAGCTGTGTAGGTCTTGCCGCGGTTGGTGAAGCGTGCGGAAAGGATGTTGCCGGTCCCAACCTGCTTGCCGTTGACTACTTTCTTCTCGTAGATCAGCTCGAACTCATCGCCTTCGCGAATATCCATGGCGAAGTCGATGTCGTAGCCAAATACGTTTGCCAGATCCATGGTCAGGCTATGTGACAGACCGGCCCGCTTGGCTGAGAGAAACAGCGAGCTGTTGATCACGCCGTGGCTGTAGGTAGTCTGGACTTCGGGTTTGACCAGCTCACGCTTGAAGCTGAAGCCTTTGTCATTTTTGGCCAGGGCGATGCTTTCCAGGTCGCTGAGTTTGCTGTGCAGGCTTTCGAGTTGGCCGTCCTCACTCAGTTTGAACTCAAGTGCCTGACCTACTTTGAGGCGTGTCAGCTGCTTGGCTTCTTTACTGCTGTTGAGCACGGCGTGCAGCGTGGTCGCACTCAGGCCGACTTTGGCGAACACGGTAGACAGCGTGTCACCGTTCTCCACGCGAACAATATGATGTAGCGGATCAGTTTGTTCGGGTTCTGCAGCCTGTGCGGATGGCTGTTCGTCCGGTGTCTCGGTGGCTGCTGTATTGGCGAATGGTGACTGACGGGCCTGGGTGTTGGCGGATTCTGCATCTTCTTGCAGCTCCGCATATTCAGCGCCGCTGTCCAGCTCAAGATTCAGGTAGGTTTTCTTTGCTTCAACTTCGCGAGAGGGGAATACCAGTAGGGCTAGGCTCAGCAGGGCGGCGACGCCACTGGCCGCCAAGATATGGCTTTTCGGGTACAGGGGCGGCGCTTTAGTTGGAGAGGTCATAGGCGGCTTTTTGACTTTAAAAATGAAAAGAAATAGATAAACGAAATGATGAATATGCAGTAACTGTATAAAATATAACCAAATCGCTAGCTAGGCAACCCCGGTTGTCGCTAGGCGGTCTTAGCGTAGGTGGGTGGTGGGCAGAACTTGTGATTTGTCTGCGATCTTGTATGGTTGGTTCCCTTTTGTTTTGAGTGGTCGTGAGTCCTGTCATGAAGTCGGTTGAAGAGCAGTTGGCGCTGATCAAGCGTGGCGCGGAAGAGGTTCTGGTTGAAGCCGAGCTGATTGAAAAGCTCAAGCGCGGTCAGCCGCTGCGTATTAAGGCCGGTTTTGATCCGACGGCGCCGGATCTGCACCTCGGGCACACCGTGCTCATTAATAAGCTGCGTCAGTTCCAGGAGTTAGGCCATCAGGTGATCTTCCTGATTGGTGACTTCACGGGAATGATTGGTGATCCCAGCGGTAAAAGTGCCACCCGTCCGCCGTTGACCCGTGATCAGGTGCTCGAGAACGCGGAGACCTATAAAACCCAAGTATTCAAGATTCTTGATCCCGCAAAAACCGAGGTCGCCTTCAACTCCACGTGGATGGACAAAATGGGGCCGGCGGATTTCATTCGCCTCACCTCACAGTACACCGTGGCGCGCATGCTTGAGCGCGATGACTTCAGTAAGCGCTACTCGACCAATCAGCCGATAGCTATCCATGAGTTCCTCTATCCGCTGGTGCAGGGGTATGACTCGGTTGCGCTGCAGGCGGATGTAGAGCTGGGTGGCACGGATCAGAAATTCAACCTGCTGATGGGGCGCGAGTTGCAGCGCTCCTATGGTCAGGCGTCGCAGTGCATCGTCACCATGCCGTTGCTTGAAGGGTTGGATGGCGTGAAGAAGATGTCCAAGTCATTGGGCAACTATATAGGGATCCAAGAAGCGCCTGGCGTCATGTACAACAAGCTGGTCTCCATGCCGGATGCATTGATGTGGCGCTATTTCGAGCTGCTTAGCTTTCGCTCCATGGAAGAGATTGAGCAGTTCAAGCGTGATGTCGAGCAGGGTGCCAACCCCCGTGACATCAAAATCAAACTGGCTGAAGAGATCGTCGCTCGCTTCCATGGCGAAGAGGCGGCGCTCAGTGCTCATCGCTCGGCGGGCAATCGCATGAAGGAGGGCGAGCTGCCGGACGATCTTCCAGAGATCGAGGTGTTATCTGTTGAGGACATGCCGATTGCTGCGCTCCTTAATAAAGCGGGTTTGGTGAAGAACGCTGCTATGGCGCGCGACCTTTTGGGTTCCGGCGGTGTGCGCGTGGATGGTGAGGTGGTGGATCGCTCCTTTATATATAAGGTGGGAGCGGTGCATGTCTGTCAGGCCGGTAAGAAGGCGTTTGCGCGCATTACGCTTAAGCTAGGGTCATAAGCTGCTAGGTGTAGTGGTTTCGACAAAGCCGTTGAAGCGTCAGCTTCAACGGCTTTGTCGTTTCTGCAGGCAGCGCGCTAGTGGTTTGTGTGGCTACAGCCCGTGAGTTCGCGGGCGTTGAAACAAAAGCGCAATAATCGATTGACCTTCTTTTGCCAGTCCCTATAATGCGCACCTCTTCAGGCGTAAGCAGCTCCTTAAACTTCTTATAAAACAAGAAGTTAGATTTAAAAAGGAGTTGCAAAGCAGCGAAAGCTGTGTAGAATGCACCTCCTCTTCAGGAGGTAGTGTTTGAGTCTGAAGGGGTTCGGTCGAGATGATCGAAAGCGGTAAAAGAGGCGGTTGACAGCGGGTTGAAACGCTGTAGAATTCGCCTCCCGCTGACGAGAAGCTAGATGTTGATCGAAGGCGCAAGTGGTTGAGATTGAAAAGAAATTTTCGAAATCACTTGACGGAGAATGAGGCTGCTGTAGAATGCGCGCCTCGGTTGAGACGAAAGACTTAACCACCGCTCTTTAACAACTGAATCAAGCAATTCGTGTGGGTGCTTGTGAGGTAAGACTGCTAGTCGCAAGATTATCAGCATCAC
>Ga0209542_10018752_pt1 | contig 11167 bp, 15 predicted proteins | sample RifCSPhighO2_01_FD_184028 | JGI IMG/M metagenome (GOLD analysis project Ga0209542, IMG submission 184028) | Soil microbial communities from Rifle, Colorado - Rifle CSP2_plank highO2_0.1 (SPAdes) (version 2) | ecosystem: Environmental > Terrestrial > Deep subsurface > Rock core/Sediment ...
CGACTGGTTCCTGATTTGCACAAACCAGTGTTGCACCTGCTAAAATTTCTTAAGAATTCAGAGAATTAATCTTTTACGCCTTTAAGTTGACTGTGCCCTAAATCTCCAGCTCTGTTGAAAATCTAATAATACCTTGCCCCATGTAGGAGGGAAACCTCCTTTATTAAAAAATATTTTCAACAGAGCCTAAATCTCCCCAATAATCTTATCCAAAGCCTTGCTCATTGCAAAAAACAAGTTAAAATTCGTAACATCAGAACTATAGGCTTTCCCATTTGCTGCTAATTTAACCTGAATCTCAAACTCAGAGTTATGCACAGTTTTTAGATGTATAGAAATATTCTCAAAATTTTGGGTTTTTTCCTCCATCTTCTTGACATAGTTTCCAACTACTTTCTTAACTACTACCAACTTTCCAGGATCAACAGTATGAAAACCAGAAAGAGTAATCTTACCCCCAAGTTCTATGTTCCTATTTTCTGTTGTTTCTTCCATTTCTACCCCCTATAACTCTCAGTATGATATACTAAAATAAAAAGGTTTCTATTTAAAAGCGAGATTAATTAATAACTAATAACTTTTAATCCCTTGACGTTTTCAAAATGTTTTTTGTTTCTAGTTAATATTTTGTCAATGCCATTAGAAAGATAAACTCCTGCAATAGTACAATCAAGCAGCTCAATAGTTTTGCCCATTTTTTTTAAATTCCATAAAACCTCAGAAGATTTCTTACTAGACTTTGCATTTAATTCAAAGACTAAAAGAGATTTAAATAGGTCATCATAAAAACCTTCTTCTAATTCATATGCTGTTTTAGAAAAGTCTATACCAAACATTATTTCTAAATAGCTAATCCTATTAAGAACCAAAGGTTCATTAGTATCTTCCAAAACCACTCTCAGTTGTTTATTTCCTTTAAAAAAATCTATAACAGCAGAACTGTCTAATCCAATCATTTTTCTCTCATACACTTAGAGGTATCACTTATTTTTTTATTAAAAGAGTCTCTAAATTCCTTCATTCTCTTCTCCTTGGCTTCCCAATCAATATCGGCATCTCCAAGTGCTCCAAAAAGCTTCATAATGTTGTCTTTATTGCCTTTAAACTCTAAGATCACATCAGAAAAACTTCTATCTTTAGTTTTTAATCTACTCAAAAAATCATATGCTTCTTTCTTTATTGAGATATTGATACTAGCCATGTGTACCCATAACCTATACCCATATAAAAAGATTTCTATTCAAAACAGATTTTAATATTACTAACAAGTGATGAATAAAGAAAAGGTTTATAAATCTCTTATTAAGGATTAGAGTATGATTCGTAGAAAACCAAATGAGTTGTGGACCCATTACCTAGTTAGAAGACTAATATGTGATGGGGTAAGATTAGAGCCATTTTCGCTTGAAGAAAGGCTATTGGTTGGAGATGTAACCGAGAACAACCTATTAGTCTATGACTTACAGATTGAATCAGAAGATACAAAATTTGGATTAAATGTTTTCACAAATCTCGGCAACATAAATTTTCGTAATATGGCATATAACAGGCCAGGCGATATTTCTGAAATTGTCTTATTAGTAGGAAATGAGCTCCCATTCTGCTTAGATATAGATTTTCGAAGCAGCAGAAGAGTCATAATTGATGAAGCATATGGGTTAGAAGGAACAATATTCTCAGAGTATCAAGAAGGTAGAGCATACGCTCCTAGCAAGGTGATAAATAATGTTGTAACATGGGTTAAAAGTAATGGTCTTGTATGGAAAAAAAATACTGAACAAATAAAAGATATTCAATTACAAGAACAGAACAAAGATTCAAGGAAATTAGAGGAAGTACTAAAAACAGTTAAGGAATTAAGAATGATAGCTACTGAACACCCAACAGTATTAAAACCAGAAGGTGTGTACCTTAAAGAATTATACACACAAGCAATAAATGAAGATGTTGATAATTTACAAGTTTTTGAATATGGGGGTAAAAGATATCCTTACGTATTAGTAGATGCTCATGACCTAGAAGGAAAGCCTGGAAAACCATTTAAAAATCTTTATTTTGTAGCAAGAGAATTTGCACCAGAAGATTGGCAACAAAAAGTTATAGCTCTTCACGAATCACTTTGCGTTAAAACTAATCATGATAATGCAAGATCAAGAGAGATTGAGCTTGCAAGGCACTTAGGTAAAGAGCAAGAATATTTGCAATGGAGGAAAAGTATAGACGACCAATTCTAATCAAATTTTTTTGCTCAAATAAACTCCATCATCTTTATACCCCAGTTTCTTCCTGTAATATTCTTTGACTCCGATTCCAGAAATAACAACAACTTTTTTACAATTAAGTTCCTTAGAGATTTTCTCAGCTTCTTCCATCAATTTAATGCCAAGACCTTTATGTTGAACTTCACCTTTTTCACCAAGACTAATAGCTTCCCCATAAACATGCAATTCTCTAACTAAAGCACTGTTTTCAGTAATCTCTTTTCTAAAAGGCTTGAAAGGTATCCTTAGTCTTAAAAATCCAAGCAAAATATCATTTTTAACATCATCAAAACTCAAAAATATCTCTTTGCCATTAGCAGATTCATATCCCAGTTTATTTAACTTAACATTATCCCAATCAATTTTTTTATGCATAGGCTCTCTGCATCTAATACAATTGCAGATAACATTTTCTTCTTTCATCTTCTCATGTATAATTTGTCTCAAGTTAGTTCTATCAACTCCTGCCTCTCTTCTGTAAGTTGGAATGTCTCTATGCACCCTCATCACCCTGCAGTATTTTGGTATATATTTTTTCATTTCAATGATCCTAGAAGCAGCTTCATCAGTTGCTATTGGTTGAAATTCTCCTTTTTGCCATAAAGTATACAAAGCTGTATTCTTAAAAACCATGCATGGATAGATCTTCAAAGCATCTGGTTTGTAATCAGAATTTTCAAAAATTTCTCTGAACATTGCAATATCTTCTTCTCTAGTTGTTTTAGGCAAGCCAACCATCCAGTGAAATCCAACTTTATACCCAGAATCTTTTAATAATCGAATAGCCTTTTTAGTGTCTTCTAAGTTATGCCCTCTGTTGATAAATTTCAAAACATCATCTTTAATACTTTGAACTCCTAATTCAATTCTCGTTACACCTTGTGAGAGCATAGTGTCAATCTCGCTTTCAAAACACCAATCGGGCTTGGTCTCAACAACCATTGTAACATTTCTTATCTTAGAAGTTTCATTCCTTAATTGCTCTTTTTCCAAAGTTGTTATTTTTTTATTTTCTAATAATTTAGTTTGAATTCTTTTTACCCTTTCAGTATTCTTGAATTCTCCAGGCAATTCAAAAAAGTCCATAAAACTCTTGTAATCAAATTTATTGTTCTTATAAAACATTTCAGCAAAATCGTTTATGGCTTGTAAAGCTTCCATAATAAACTCATTCTGATATTCTTTATCAAAAGAAGGGAAAGTCCCGCCCATAACAATAAGTTCTATCTTCTCAACTTCTTTTTTCAAAGCATAATACTGCTCTAACCTATTCATGACTTGTAAATAAGCACTATATTTGTTTCTAATAGCCCTCATGGAAGCAGGTTCCTTCCCGGTATAAGACATGGCAACCCCTTCCTTGATGAAATCAGGGCACATAATGCAAGCTCCATGTCTGCATCTTATAGGCTTGCTCATTATGGCAATAGGAGCAACTCCAGAAATAGTCCTCATAGGCTTAGTTTCAATAGTATCTTTAAATTTTTTAAAGTTTTCTCTAGAGATATAAGGGGTAACCTCAAAATTTCTTGGTATCTTCTTTAAACCGTATTTCTTAGAAAGTTTAATTTTTAGCCTGTTAAATTTATTACTATCAATTTTTTTCTCTTTTAAAGTTTCTATTAGCTCATCATGATATTCCATAGAATTAAATCATTAGGTTCATATAAAAATTTATTGCCTTAATCTTCCCCTAATCAAATCGTCTTTTTGGCGTGAATAAAACCAGTCTCGATTAATTCTTGCTCAATTTGGGGGAAAATATAAGCCTCAGAATTATTTGCAGTTGTTTTACCATCTACGACAACTACCCGACCATTCCCACCCGAACCAGCCAAACCCTCACCCCCCGAGTACAGATCCGAGTCCCTGTAAAGGTAGAGTCTAGACAAGCCCTCTTTTCTGGTGTATAGGGTCATATTTCCTTTTCCTAGCTTTCTTGGTAATCCTATTGATGCATCCATCCCTTCAGGTGAAAAACTTCCATTCTGACTGTTAAGTATTTCAGCATAGACCATTTCTGCATCTCCTCTTAATGTGAAGGTAAGCCCATAATCTGAGCCAGAATCTTGTACAAGGCTTAGACCTGCTAAAGGTATCATAACAGGCATTTTAACTTCAGGATTTCTTACCCTAATTTGTTTCATTAAATTTTGAGCTAGATAAGAATTTGGATCTTTTTCGCTTCTCAAAACAAGAGCAGAATCTTCATAATGACAAGTTAAATCTAAAGCATTTAATTTTAAAATATTTTCCAAATCAGCTAGAGTTGCAACTCTAAATCCTTGCAGTCTTATAATTTCATTTACTGCAACAACATAGAAAGGAGTTGAGCCTTGTGCTAAATTATTTTTATAAGAAACTTGATTGATTGCGAAAAATTGACTGTATTTTCTTTGAATTTCTTCATGAACAAGTTTTCCTTCATCTCCACCTAGAAAACCCACTTGTGGAACCATTTCAGGATTTATGAGAGGTCTTGACTCTAAAACTGGAAGTTTTGCTCTTACCATAGATTACCAGAAAAAGATTGAATTTATAAATCTTCCGAGGTGTTAATTCTTTTGAAGTAGTAAAAAAGTAAAGATTTAAAAGCTTAATTGTACTAAAAATCAATAAACTTTAAAAATAAAAGGAAAAGCAACAAAAAGGGATACAAAATGACAAATCAAATCCAGCCAATATTTATCTTGCCAGAAGGGTCTCAAAGAACAACTGGAAGAGATGCACAAAGAAATAACATAGCTGCAGCTAAAGCAGTTGCAGAAACAGTTAGAACAACTTTAGGCCCAAAAGGCATGGATAAAATGCTTGTAGATAGTATGGGAGATGTTGTAGTAACAAATGACGGGGTTACAATCCTGGAAGAAATGCAAATAGAACATCCAACTGCAAAAATGATTGTAGAAGTCGCTAAAACCCAGGAAAGTGAAGTAGGAGATGGCACAACAACAGCAGTTGTCCTAGCAGGAAACCTACTTAAGAATGCTGAAGATCTCTTGGATGATAATATTCACCCAACTGTAATAGCTAAAGGGTATAGAATGGCAAGTGAAAAATCTCAAGAAATTCTAAATGAATTAGCAGAAGATATCAATGAAGAAAATGATGAAATTCTAAAGAAAACAGCAATAACAGCCATGACTGGAAAAGGCGCAGAAGGAAATAAAGATGTTTTGTCTTCATTAGCAGTTCAAGCAGTTAGGTTAGTCAAAGATGAAGATGGTGTTGATTTAGAAACAATAAGATTTGAAAAGAAAACAGGAAACAAAATAGAAAACTCTGAATTGATAAAAGGAATAGTCATGGACAAAGAAAGGGTTCATAATGCAATGCCAAAAAAAGTAAAAAACGCAAAAATAGCATTACTTGATGCAGCCCTAGAGATAAAAGGTCCTGAATCAGATACAAAAATAGAAATTAATGATCCAAGGCAGTTACAAGCATTTATTGACCAAGAAGAAAGAACCATAAAAGACATGATAGAAAAAGTCAGGAATTCTGGTGCAAATGTAGTTATCTGCCAAAAAGGCATTGATGATTTAGCTCAACATTACTTAGCAAAAGCAAATATTTATGCTGTGAGAAGAGTAAAGAAATCTGACTTAGATAATTTAGCAAGAGCTACTGGAGCTAAAATAGTTAATAGTATTAAAGAATTGTCAAGTGAAGACATAGGGTATGCAGGTATGGTAGAAGAAATAAAAGTAGGCAATGAATTAATGACTTATGTTAGAGAATGCAAAAATCCTAAATCAGTAACCATTTTGTTAAGGGGTGGAACTCAGCATGTAGTGGATGAAATTGAAAGGGCAATGAAAGATGCTATAGGAGATATTGCAGCAGTTTTAAAATCTGGTAAAGCAGTAGCAGGCGCAGGAGCAACTGAAATAGAATTAGCAAAGAGATTGAGACAATACGCAAATTCACTGTCTGGCAAAGAACAATTAGCAGTATTAGCTTTCGCTGATGCAATGGAAGTTATTCCGAGAACATTAGCAGAAAATGCAGGTTTGGATCCTGTCGACATTGTAGCTGAATTAAAAGCAAAACATGACCAACCAGAAGGGAAGTGGGCAGGAATTAATGTTTTTACTGGAAAGATAATGGATGCTTGGAAAGAAGGGGTTATCGAGCCTCTAAAGATTAAGACTCAGGCAGTAGCAAGTGCATCAGAAGTGACAGAATTAATTTTAAGAATAGACGATGTAATCGCGTCCTCAGGAAGCTCAAAAGGAAATCCTGGAAACAGAGGAATGCCTCATCCCGATATGGATTCTATGATGTAAAAGGTTTATATACCTTTTTTTCTTTTTTGTTTAACATGGAATACTCTGATAATCGCCATATAGATGATCTTGTTAACTCTTGTCTAGGTGTTTGTAGAACAAGCACAGAAGCAATGGAATACCTCTCAGAAATGGCAAATGGTTTAAGTAACGAACCTGTTTTTATGTTTGTAAGAGCATATTGGGGTGAAATAACAAATAGGATTGAAAGAGCATCAGGAATAAACTTAAATTCAGTATATGAAGAAAAACTATAACAGAAAACTAATTGCAGTAAAATCACCAAAAAAGCTTAGTTTGTTTCTAAGATTAAACTAAATCATAAAAATAAACTTAGTAAACTTTAAATAGTTCTTATTTCTCAATATAACAAAAAGAGGTGTTATGCGTGGCACAAAAATTAGTAGTTTCTCATCAAGAAAATCTTATAGAGCAATTAATAGAAAATAACCTTATTCTTCAAAAGAAAGAAACAGAATTAATGGTGAATGTTAATAACTTAGTAAAAAGAATAGATAGAATGTTAAATGTTTTTGAAGAAGCCTCTAAGCATGTAATGGAGGTAGGCGAAGAAAAAAAAATAATAGAGTTAGCAGATAAGCTTGAAGAGCTTCTAAATCAAAACAAGAACATTGCAAAAGGCCTTATCATGCTTGAGCAATATGTAAAAACAAAATCTCAATTTGAGTCTCCAATGCAGCAGAGAAGGATATGAAAGACGTTCATTTTCTCTTAGACGAAATATCTGAGCAGGATAAAAAAGAAGTTAAAGATATCATAAAGAAAATAAAAACAAGAACTCAAAAGACTCCTAAAGAAGTTGTTTTTCTAAGAAAATTCACTTTATCTTTAATGAAACAGTATGTGATAAAAAAGAGTATACTTACACCTCGTCCTTTTCAGCTAACTCTTAAAGAAACTCACTCAATAGCTCCAGAACCTATAATTTTAATGCCTGAAACAGTAGAGGTGCCTGAACAAATATATATTATGCCTAGACTCCCAAGCAATGACGCCCCAGAACCAATAAGGTTACCCAAAATAACAATTAAAATTTCAGTTCCAGAACCTTTGAGAATAGCGGAGTTACATCAAGCAGCACCATTTCCTGCTATTTCTAGACAAGCAGTGCCATCACCAAACAAAGAAGTAAATGCAATAAAGAAAGAGTTAAGTGTTCCTACACCCAATTAATATTTATACTTACCTTAATATTAGAGTATATTGCTTTTTTCTAAAAAGTGAGAACTTACCCAAAATCTTATTTTAAGCCTCAAATAAGTCTATTACATTAACATAATTCCCTTACATAAATCTTTAAATACTTTAACTAACTTTATAAGATAAAATAATTGCCCTTTCATGTTTGGGAGCCTCAACTGGTATAGGAGTTACTCATGATATCTGGGCTTACTACCATAATAAAAAAATAGACCAAGAAATCAAAAAACTGCGAAAGTCACAAAGTTCTAATACAGACTATCCAAATAGGGTTTCTGTAACGATTAATCCTATCGAACAAAAATTGATGTTAAACTATAATCTATACATTGGAAGATGATTTAAACAAAATTTTATTAACCGCTAAAATGGCAATATACTGTACTTCCGTAGATTGGATAAATCACAATAATTATGCTTCTAAATGCCTAGAAAGCATCATTATTATAGAAGGAAGATGCAGATTTAAGAGAAAAAACAAAAAATCCAGAAAGAATGGGTAAATTAGAAGAAGCTACGGAAACACAAAGTGACAAGGATGTAACTTTATGAATATAAGGTATTCAGGCTTAATACTTAATCTCTACTTGATCAATTCTCCAACTAGGATTAATATCAATTTCTTCAATTTTCTTTTTATCAAATTTAAGATTTTTAGATTGCAAAATTCCCTGCCAAGCAATCATCGTTCCTTGATCTCCCGAGTATTCAACCGGCACAACTGAGAACTTGACTTTCCTGTCTTTGCACATAGTTTCCAGCATTTCAATTAATCTTTTATTAGCAGCAACACCCCCAATTAGAAGTAATTCTTTTTTTTCAGTATGTGCTAAAGCTCTCTCAGAAACTTCAGTTAGCATTGCAAACAAAGTCTCTTGCAAGGAAAAGCATAAATCTTCTTTTAGAACTCCTTTTTTAAATAAGTTAATAGTTTGAGTAATAATCCCGGAAAACTCAACATCCATTCCCTTGACAACATAACTTAATTCAGTATATTTCCCTTTTTTAGCCAACTCCTCAATTTTAGGACCAGAAGGAAATCCTAAGTTAATGCCTCTTCCAAACTTATCCAATGCATTTCCTATACCTATGCTTAAAGCTTCACCAAAGATTCTATACTTGTTCCCCTCAAAAGCAATAATTTGGGTATTAGCTCCAGTAGCTAAAATAAAAACCGGATCCTTAGATTTTGTTAATAATTTCCCTATTTCTAAATGTGCAGTTAAATGGTTTACTCCAACTAAAGGCTTTTTATAATTTAAAGCTAGTTCCTTAGCAAAATTCTTCCCAGTAATCAAGCAAGGAGCTAATCCAGGTCCAGAAGAAAAAGAAATAATGTCAATATCTCCAATTTTTAGTTTAGCTTCTTTCAAAGCTTTTTCTAAAAGTTCTTCTTTAATGCTCTCATGATGTTTCTTGGCTTCTAAGGGTATAATTCCTCCTTTCTCAGTTTTATACATATCCTTAACATTAGATAAAATCTTTTTATTATCAATAATACCAATTCCAAAAGTATGGGCTGTGCTTTCAATTCCTAAACATTTCATAAGAACTAACTAAATCTCTCCATTTTTAAAATTATTCAATATCCTTTAATTTTCCAAACCTATAAGCTTTATCCTCATTAACATAAACCTCAATATTCTTAGAATTTTTTAAATAAGGGCTCATAAATTTTCCTTTAGTTATGTCATGCCCTTCAGTAATCATATTTAAAGAAGGCATCACAATCAGGTCAGATTTTTTATACCTGCATTTCAAAAAACACTTATATTTTTGAGTTGGTCTTTCTCTAAAACTTACAGCAGGATGCTCATGGCCCATGATGATTATTTTCGCTTCCTCCTTCACAATAACATCTCCATGCGCAAATAAAATGTCTTTAAGTTTATAAAAAGGCAAAATCTTAAAATCCCTTTTCTCTGTTATAGGCAATAGCTTCACATCATGGTTTCCTTTAACAAGAATTAATTCTGATTTCAAAGCTAAAAAATCAATAAGTTCCAAAACATGCCTCCATTCCTGGTCAGAAATAGAACCAAATTCATGCTTCAAATCTCCAACAATAACAATTTTCTTAGGTGTTGTTTTATTCAATACTTTTTTTAAAAGTAAAAGAATTTCACTGAACTGAAATCTAGGAATTAAAACTCCTTGTTTATTCAATGATTCTTCAAACCCTAAATGCAAATCCCCCAATACCAAAGTCTTGCTTTCCTTAATAAAAAGGGTTAGGCCATTAATTTCTATTCCTTTAAGAATCTCCATTTTGGTTAGTTTTTAAAGTGTTTAAGATATAAGAAGTCTTAAAGTTTTTGGATTAGCCATTTTTATACTATAAGAGAGATAGATAGTTTTTAAAAAGAAAATAAAAAAAGATAAGAAGAAAGATTCTAAATGAATTACTCTTTTAACATAACATTTTGAGCTTGATTTCCCCTTTCTGATTGGGCTGGTTCAAAAGTTACTTGATCATTTTCATTAAGGAACACCCCTTTAGGTAATGAGGTGTAATGCACAAAATAATCTTGCTCATCCTCCCCTTTAATGAACCCAAATCCTTTCTTTCTATTAAACCACTTTACTGTTCCTTCCATTTTTCCTCCACTAAGACAAAACAAGTCTTAGGTTAATGGTAAATACCTTGTAGCACTATTTTTAAAGCTTTTGATGACATTCCGCTGTGAACGTTAACTCAAAAAATGAACGGAAACTACTTTTCAGATGCACCCCAACTATATTTAAAAACTCCAGGTATTCCCACTTCAAAACTAAATATTTTCTTAAACTCTTTTTTACCTTCAATCATATGTATTCCTAACGGAGTCAAGCCCGTTATTCCAAAATTGTAAACTCCTTTGGTATTACCAATCCATTTGTCTATTTTTATCACACCAAGGTCATTTAGATAGGTTATTGCTCTATTAATTCTCCCAGCTTCCCATTTCGTGGTGTCTATAACAATTTGTGAATGAACCCATCCATTTCCAGAGGTATATTCATTATAAACAAAAATAAGAATCTTCCCTGCATCTAATTTAATCCCCATTTTAAGAAATTACTTTATTTTAAAATCAATTTGCTTTTTATACACTGTTTTAGTGCTGTGAACATTTGTTGCCTGTAAGCTTCAATTTTTTTCATCTCCCACTATACTTTTCAGCCATTTAGGACTTACTTTCTTACCTGAATAATATGCTCTTTTAGAACCCTCTTTCCAGTTTCTTACAGTTTGTTCAACAGATTTTGTTTCTACCATCTGAGTTCACATTTTCTTTTATAGACTCAAATTCTTCATAAAAGCCTAAATCTTGTGGTTGCCACTGTCTTTTACATTTATAACACTCAACATACCCCCATTGTCTTCCTCTTCCTTCTACCTTTAGACCGCCTAAA
>Ga0209542_10018757_pt1 | contig 11165 bp, 9 predicted proteins | sample RifCSPhighO2_01_FD_184028 | JGI IMG/M metagenome (GOLD analysis project Ga0209542, IMG submission 184028) | Soil microbial communities from Rifle, Colorado - Rifle CSP2_plank highO2_0.1 (SPAdes) (version 2) | ecosystem: Environmental > Terrestrial > Deep subsurface > Rock core/Sediment ...
TACCACGAAGCCGGGCACGCGCTGGTCGCGGCCGCTATGCCCGAAACCGACCCGGTTCACAAAATTTCGATAATATCGCGCGGGCGTGCGGCGGGGTTTACTTTGAAGCTGCCGCTGGAAGACAGGCATTTATATTCAAAAACGCATTTTGTTTCGGAGCTCGCGGTTTCTTTGGGAGGCTACGCCTCGGAGCAGGTTGTGTTCAACGAGTTGACTACCGGCGCGTCGGACGATCTGAAAAAAGCGACTGACTTGGCGCGGGCGCTTGTTACAAAATACGGAATGTCGGAGAAAGTTGGGCCGCTCGCTTTCGGAGGGCATGAAGAAAATGTTTTTTTGGGCCGAGATTTCGGCGGCACGAAAGATTATTCCGAGAGCACCGGAAATCTTATCGACACGGAAGTTTCGCGTTTTATGAAAAACGCGTTCAAGATGGCAAAAGAAGTTCTCATCAAACACCGCAAAGCGCTTGACGCTCTTGCAAATAAACTCATCAGTGAAGAAACGGTTGAGCGCGACGAATTTGCCGCGTTTATAAAAGCTTACGCTGTTGTTTAGTAAAAAGTTTCTATTTATTTTGTCGGCCCGGTAGGACTTGAACCTACAACCCCAGAGGTATAAGCTCTGTGCTCCACCATTGAGCTACGGGCCGTCATTTATAAACCACCGGCGCATTTGGTTTTAAATATATCATAAATTCAAAGTAAAAAAAGACCTTGCCTGCCGGCAGGTGGGCCTTGACGCCACTTTTCTTATTTGTTAAGTATTAAGTTAGAAATAACTTTGGAACGTAGCTTGAAAAGGAGGCTATAGAAATGGCTAAGCATTCGAATAAGGCGGCATGGGATGCCTTGATCAAAAAAGATCGGGCTGACAGGCCGGCGGCAAAATGGGGGATGAAGCCCTTTCTTGATTATCTCGACGTTGTAAAAGAGGATCCTTCCGTCGCCAAGCTCGCGCACGCGCGCGTGTACGACAATATTATGAAGCCCTGTGTCCGGCATATCACGGAAAACGCAGATTCGCATACGCGGAAGCTCTACAAGCCTGATGACAACATGTACGTCTATGATTTTTTTGCCGAGGAATTTTTCGGAATTGAAAAGACAGCGTCGCAAATCGTCCGCTATTTTCACGGAGCAGCGATGAAGGGCGAGGAATCGCGCCAGGTGCTCTATCTGATGGGTCCGGTAGGTTCCGGTAAGTCATCTTTGGTTGAAAGACTTCACAGAGGTCTTGAAGATAGCGACCCAATTTATGCTCTGGCAGGCTGTACTATGTTCGAGGAACCTCTGCATTTGGTTCCGCGCCATCTTCGAAAACAATTTGAAGAGGCTCTTGGTGTTAAGATCGAAGGCGATCTTTGCCCAGTATGCCGTAATCATCTGAAAAAAGGATGGGAAGATAAAGGCGAAGGAATAAATGTTAAGCCCGGCGAATACGAACAATTTCCGGTCGTGATGGTAGAATTCTCCAAGCGCGCCAGGGTCGGCATCGGAGTTGTTCCTCCGGTAGACCCGAACAATCAGGACACGTCGGTTCTTATCGGATCGGAAGATATTTCAAAACTAGACATGTATTCAGAAGGCGATCCTCAGGTTCTTGAGTTGAATGGAATGCTGAACGTCGGCAATCGAGGCATTGTTGAATTCATCGAGGTTTTCAAGAATGAGATTGAATATCTGCATTGTATGATCACGGCAACGCAGGAAAAATCGATTCCGGCGCCAGGTCGGCACGGCAATGTTTATGTTGATCTGTCTATCGTCGCCCACTCGAACGAAGCTGAATGGAATAAATTCAAGGCAGATCACACCAACGAAGCTATTTTGGACCGCATTGTTGTCGTGAAGGTTCCTTACAACCTGCGCCTTTCCGAGGAAGTAAAGATTTATCAAAAGATCATTCGAAATTCCGATTTTCGAGCTCACATCGCGCCACATACTTTGGAAATCGCCTCAACTTTCGCGATCCTTTCGCGGCTTGAGACATCAGGCAAATGCGACCTCATGACCAAGCTAAAAATTTATAACGGCGAAGAGGTCATTGAAAAAGGAAAGACAAAAAAAGTAGATGTCCAAGAGTTGAAGGAAGCCACAAAGCGCGAGGGGATGAGTGGCATTTCTACGCGGTTCATCATGAAAGCGCTTGATAACGCACTGTCTGACAATACAAAAGGAAACTGCATTAATCCGATCGGTGTTCGCGAAGCCATGATTAACATGGTCAAAGAAGCGGATCTATCAGATGATATAAGGAAGCAATATCTCGAATTTCTGCAGGATACCCTTCACAAAGAGTATCTGGAACTGTTGGAAAAAGAGATTACGAAAGCGTTTGTTTTTTCCTATCAGGAGCAGGCCGAAGGATTGTTCCAGAACTATTTGGATCACGCCGAGGCCTACGTTAATAAGACTAAGGTCAAGGATCGCAATACCAAAGAAGAGTTGTCTCCGGACGAAAAGTTTTTGAAATCAATTGAAGAGCAGATCGCTATCATTGGTTCTGCGGCTGACGGTTTCAGACAGGAAGTCATTTCTTATCTTTGGGCGGCTAACCGCAGAGGTCAGAAGATAGACTTCAGAAGCTATGAGCCTTTAAAAGAGGCTATAGAGAAAAAACTGATGACTTCTGTCCGTGAACTGACCCGAATTATCACTAAAGCAAATATGAGAGACGGTGAGCAAACCGAAAAATATGATACGATGGTAAAAACGCTTTTAGAGTCCGGATATTGCAAAAGTTGCGTGGGCGTCATATTGAAGTACGCCGCCAACAATTTGTGGAAAGATTAGCAGATATTTTGAAATTTCGATATTGCCCGGCGTTTGCGCCGGGCTTTTTTTAATGTTACGGCTTAAGGTAGTTAAATGTACGTTGAAAAGGAGAACGGCAATGGCGATTTTCAGGGATACAACCGATAAAAATCACAGCGACAGAAGTTCCGGGGATAGATTAAGGCACGGACAAAAGGTTAGGAAGGCAATTAAAGATAATATCGGCGACATCCTTTCGGAAGAATCTATCGTTGGAAAAGACCGCGACAAGATCATTAAGGTGCCTATTCGCGGTATAAAAGAACCTCGTTTTATTTACGGCGACAACCGAGGCACTGGTCAAGGCGGCGGCGAAGGCGACGACCCGCAACCTGGCGATATTATCGGCCGGAGTCAGGACGGAAAAGGTAACCAGCAAGCGGGCGACCAGCCTGGCGTTGATTATTATGAGCACGATATTACGTTGGGCGAACTGCTTGATATGATGTTCGAGGACCTGAATCTTCCGGAACTTAAGCAAAGAGACCTTAGAAATATTGAAGTTCAAACGAGGGTCAGGAGAAAGGGTCTCCGGCATAAGGGCCCGCGGAATAAATTACTACCCTTGCCGACTCAACGAGAACATATCCGCGCCGGACAGGGCAATAAGCGGATGTTGGATGAAATTCGCAAGGAGATTGAAGCATTGAGGGCTTCGGGAAATACGATTGAAGCCGAACGGTTGGCTGAAAAGCTTAAGGAACACGAACGGCAATTACTTGATTTGAGAAAAAAGCTCAAAGTCGAAAAAAAAGACAACTGGATAGCGATGAGGCCGGAAAACAGGAGATACGCGAAGTCTAAGATTGAGCCAAAAAAGCATTCGAACGCGGTAGTCATTTGCATTATGGATACTTCCGGCTCGATGGATACCGAGAAAAAATATCTCGCGCGGAGTTTCTTTTTTTTCTTGGTCAGATTCGTGCAGATCCGGTATCTGAACGTAGAGATAGTATTCGTCGCGCATGAGACCGAGGCGAAAGAAGTTACCGAAGACGAGTTTTTCCATAAAGGGGAGTCAGGCGGAACATTTATTTCCTCCGGATATGAGAAGGCGCTCGAGATAATCAAAGAACGCTATGATCCGTCTTTGTGGAATGCCTACGCTTTCCATTGCTCGGACGGCGATAATTTTGACGTGGATAACGATAAGGCAGTGAAAATGGCGCGCGAGCTGTGCAAGGCAACCAACCTTTTCGGCTACGGAGAAATTAAACCGCCCTCCGGCTATTATGGAAGCAGTATGGTTCAGCGATTCAAAGACCATATCAAAGAGCCGAATTTCCAAACTGTGGTCATTCGCAGTAAAGACGAAGTGTTCCCGCGGTTCACGGAATTTTTCTCAAAAGCAAGGTCGGAAGGAGAGTGAATATGGACTGGACAATTGAAGATCTAAAAAATTGGCACGAAAAGATTTTCGAAAAAGTGCTCGAATTCGGCCTTGATCCTTATGAACAGGAATTCGAGATCTGCGATCACGAGCAAATGATGAGCTACATGGCTTATTCCGGAATGCCGTCGCATTATCCGCATTGGTCGTACGGCAAAGCGTTTGAGAAAACAAAAACGCTTTACGACTACGGCGTATCGGGTCTTCCCTACGAAATGGTCATCAATTCAAATCCGTCGATCGCGTATTTGATGAAAGGAAACAATTTATGCCTGCAGCTTTTGACAATGTCGCATGTTTACGGGCATAATGATTTCTTCAAAAATAATTTTACTTTCAAATCGACTGACGCTGATTATACGATCGAAGATTTTATGTCCCATGCCAAGCGAGTGAGGGGATACATTGAACAACCTTTCGTAGGCTTGGACAAAGTCGAAGCGGTGCTTGATGCCGCGCATTCCTTGTCGCTCCAGCAAAGAAGAAATTTGGCCAGAAAGAAATTAACGCGCGGTGAACAGGCTGAGATGGTGCGGGATCAATTCAGACAAATGACGGATCCGTTCGGAAGCGTGCATAAGCGTGAAAAGTTTGACGACGAAGGATTTAAACAGGCAATGGAAAAAAACCCCCCTGCTCCTGAAGAAGATATTTTACTTTTGATCAGGGATAATACCCGCCTTTCGGAATGGGAAAAGGATTTGTTTACGATAGTCCATGACGAGGCCCAATATTTCATTCCCCAGATTGAAACTAAGATAATGAACGAAGGGTGGGCGAGCTATTGGCACAAAAAGATCATAAATTCCTTGGATTTAGACTTCGGTTTGGCCGCGGAATTTGCGAAAAATCACGCTCAAGTTTTAAGTCCACGTCCAGGGCAAATAAATCCCTATCATTTGGGATACAAAATTTGGGAAAATATTGAGAAGCGCTGGGACGAGCCTTCAAAAGAGGATCTTGAAAAATTCGGCAAACGTAACTTTGAGAACGCCGACGGTTCTAAAAAAACCGGCTCAAATAAGATATTTGAGGTGAGAGAAGCCGATCGCGATCAGTCTTTCATCAGGCAATATCTTACCAAAGATATTATGCGGGAACTGAAAATGTTTGAATATGAAGAAACTGAGCAAAGCGGGCAAAGGGTCATTAAAGTGACGAAGGTGCCTGATGAAGACAATTGGCAGGCGATGCGCGATCAGCTGATAAAGAGCGTCGGTATGAACGGCATCCCTGTTATCAAAGTTGAAGATGCGAACTATAATAATTCGCGCCACCTTTTTTTGAAGCATTATCACGACGGCAGGGATCTGCAACTCGAGTATGCGGAGAAAACCCTGAAGCACGTGAAAGATCTTTGGCGCGGCAGAGTGTCGCTCGAAGCGATCATCAGCAATACAAAAAATATATGCCATGTCGATGATGACGGAAAATTTCATAAGAAAATAATTTATTGATTCTACAAAGCCTTTTCCTCCAAGGGAAAGGCTTTTATTTTTCTCCCGAACATGCTTAGATAAGAACGTCAAATGGAAAAGAAATTATACTTAAAAATCGCATTCTCGCCGGATCTTGCGGGTTATGACCGCGTGATTTACCGCTTGCTCGAAATTTTTCCGGGGGCGTTCGCCTGGGCGACCTTTTTGGGGATATTCGCGGCATCCTATTTTTATCCCGTAGGCGCCGCTTTTTTTATAATAATATTCGACGTTTACTGGCTCGTTAAAACGGTATTTTTATCTTTTCACCTCCGCGCAAATTATAAACGGATGCGGTTAAATATCGGAACCGACTGGCAGGAGAAGCTCTCGCGTACACGCTGGGAGCATCTGTGGCATCTGGTACTTTTGCCGATGTCCAAGGAGACTGAAGATGTAGTTTCGAGCACTATTTTATCAATTGAAAAAAATATCTGGCCCAAGGACAGAATAATTGTGGTGCTTTCATACGAGGAAAGATACGAAAAACACGGCAGAGAGGTCGCGGAAGCCATGAAAGAAAAATTCACTCGGTCGTTTGATAATTTTTTTGTCACAATGCACCCGAAAAATTTGGAAGGCGAGATTCCGGGAAAGGGAAGCAACGAAACGTGGGCCGCGAAGATCGCGAAAAAGAATTTTATAGACCAAAAAAATATTCCGTATGAGAACATTATCGTTTCCTCTTTTGATATAGATACGCAGATATACCCGCAATATTTTGAGGTATTGGCCTGGAATTTTTTGACTGCGAACCGACCGGTAAAAACTTCTTACCAGCCGGTTCCGGTTTATAACAATAATATCTGGGATGTCCCCGCGCTCTCGCGTGTTGTTGCGACGTCCGGAACTTTTTGGCAGATGATGCAGCAGGAGCGCCCGGAGCGCCTTACAACTTTTTCATCCCACTCAATGAGTTTCAAGGCCTTGGTTGATTTCGACTTTTGGCAGACGAATATGGTGTCGGAAGACTCCAGGATCTTTTGGAATTCACTGCTTTACTATGACGGAGATTATGAGTCGGTCCCGCTTTCTTATCCTGTTTCTATGGACGCGAATTTAGCGCCGACATTCTGGGGTACTGTTAAAAATGTTTACCGCCAGCAGAGGCGCTGGGCGTGGGGCGTCGAAAATTTTCCGTACGTCGTTTTTGGCTTCATAAAAAATAAGAAAATAAAAACTCGTACGAAACTTTATTACATTTTCAATATGATCGAAGGCTACTGGTCGTGGTCCACGAACGCGCTCATGATATTCGCGCTGGGCTGGCTCCCCATATTTTTGGGCGGGAGGGAATTCAATAGTTTGGTGCTGGCGTACAATCTGCCCACGATCACAAGAACGATCATGACATTCGCGATGATCGGTTTGATAACTTCAGCCATCATTTCAATGAAGCTTCTGCCACCTCGCCCTCCGCATTATGGAAAACTTCGCACGGCGAGCATGGCGTTACAATGGATACTTGTTCCTTTTACGATAATTTTTTTCGGCTCATTTCCCGCGTTGGAAGCCCAAACCCGCCTCATGCTCGGCAAATACCTCGGATTTTGGATAACTCCGAAGCACAGGAAAAGATAAAGTGCTAGTTTAGAAACTATCGTTTGTAAAGTAGTATATTTATTTGATATAACAAAATATTCACGACCGTTACAAAAGTGTTATATCTTATTTGGAGCGCAAATCTTGATTTTTTCATTGTCTTATGATATGGATATAGGCAAGCTGACCGGAGATTCGTTGAATTTTCGGCAACGGCCGAAACAGAGTTGTTCTTTTACAGAGCCGCAGGGTTCGCCCGAGCGGCATGAAGGAGAAATTTATGAGTAAAAAAGACGGGCCGACTATTCTGTTTGACCCGAATTTCGTTTTAAATTCAATGAAAATATGTGAATTTGTAAACGAAAGTATGGAATGGGCGAGGAAACTACACAACGTCACCGGCAAGATAAGCTTAAAATTGGCATATCCTGAGCAACGGGCCGAATATATGTACTCGGGCATACACTTCGCTCAAATTTTTCCGATAAAGGGAGAAGAATGCGATCATTTTGACGACGGGAAGCATTTTTATAGGGATTTGGTATATGAATCGATCGGCAGCGCATTTGGTGATTATGTCTGTAAAGATAAATTATGGCCTCAGGTGTTCAAGAAGAATATACAGTTAGCAATTAATCGAGAAATTTGTCGATTGACCAAGCTGAGCGCGGAAATTGAGCTAATCGAAAGATTGTAGAAAATCGAATATTTACTCAAAATGCAGGGGCTCCCTTTGGAGCTCTTTTAATTTTATTCACGGTATGTTACGCTGTCCATAGATTGATTTTGAGGATTTATGCTTTATCACGAATTGCGTCGGAGAAAGAACTGGAAAGAAGTTTTTCATGAAATTAGAAAGTTGCCCGGCGGGTCATCTGGCCTTGATATGCCTGTTTTTGTAAGAGAAGAAAGGTTGAAAGAAATTTTACTTTCTGTGCCGGAGGCATTTTCTTATTTCTGGAGACCGGAACTTGATGCTAAAAAACACGTAAAACTGGATAAAAAACAAAAAAAAGCATGGAGTAAAATTTATAATGCCGGAGGATTGCCGACGGATTTATATGAGATTTCAGCGGTCATATGCAGGGCGAGCGGCTATTCCAAGCGTGCCACAAAAAGGTTTTTAAAATAATTTACTCAAAATGCAAAGGGCTCGAAGAGAGCTCTTTTTTGATATAACAAAATATTCACGGTCGTTACAAAAGTGTTATATGTCAATTCGCGACCACTACGAGGGCTTGTACTTTTTCCTGACTATGCTATTTTTAGCTGAGATTGAAGGGACTAGATGATAGTTAAAATTGTCAGCGAAAGAGATAATGGCAACGGCGAAAGCAGTTTTAAAATCGATTTTAAATATGAGCAGAAAGATTTTGATCGTCTGGCACCGGCTACTGGTTGTTTGGGTGAAGTGCGTGGAATGCCATATCATATGAATGTACCGCATAAATGTAATCTCAGTAATAAATAGCATAGTCAGTTTGGCCAAGATGGTTTTTTAAAAACTAAAAAATAATCAATTATCACTCAAAATGCAGGGGCTCCGAGCGGAGCTCTTTTATTTTTGCATCCAAAAGCGGATATTTTTCCAAAGTTTTATTTTCAATGATTTCCCGCGCTTCATTGCGCGCGGCTTCCACCATTTTCAGGTTTTTCAGGGCTTCCATGCCGATGTCGGAGAGGCCGGATTGTTTACGGCCGGAAAGTTCCCCGGCGCCGCGAAATTCCAGATCGTATTCCGCGAGTTCAAACCCGCTTTTAGCTTCCGTTAGAGCCTTTAATCGCCTGAAAACATCCGCGGAATATGATGACGGTAAAATAAAGCAATACGATTTTTTCTCGCTTCTTCCGACGCGCCCTCTGAATTGGTGGAGCTGTGCGAGCCCAAAGCGCTCGGCGCCCTCGATCATCATTATCGTCGCGTTTGGCACGTCTACTCCAACTTCAACAACCGATGTCGAAACCAAAACCTGCGCCTTATTATCCCTGAATCTTTGCATTGTTTCTTCTTTTTCTTTCGGCGTTAATTTGCCGTGCATTATGGCAATAGCGAATTCAGGGAATATTTTTTCGTTTAATTTTTTGTATTCTTCTTTTACGGATTTAATCTCTGCCTGCATAAAGTTTTCAGGGGACGGCTCTGCAGGTTCTATTCTCGGGCAAATGACGAACGCCTGTTCGTTTTGGTTCAATTTTTGTCTGATAAATTCGTAGGCCAAATTCCTATCTTTTGGCGGGACGATCTTCGTATCTATCGCCTGGCGTCCCAACGGCATTTCATTTATTATCGAAAGGTCGAGGTCGGCATAGATGGTGAGTGCCAGCGTGCGGGGGATTGGAGTCGCTGTCATACTTAAAAAATGCGGCAACTTAGTTTTCCGAGACCCAAGTGGGCCTCGGGAACCTTCTTTAGTCGCGTTCTTATTGGATAATTTTGATCTTTGTCGGACTCCGAAGCGATGCTGTTCGTCTACCATCGCTAAAGCGAGATTTTTAAACTCAACTTTTTTTTCGATCAAGGAATGCGTACCGATCAATATTGGAAATTCTCCCTCACGGACCCATTTTAATAATTGCGTTTTTGAAACGTGAGTGGATTTTTCGCGGGCTAGCTTTGAAGGAAATTTTTCTGAAATGGAGGATGTTAAGAGGCCGACTTTTAACCCAGCTTTTCCCAATACTTTAGAAAACGTCTCAAAATGCTGGCGTGCCAATATTTCTGTGGGCGCCATGTAGGCAGCCTGCAGGCCGTTTTTTGCACAAATATAGGCCGCGCATGCGGCGACCGCTGTTTTGCCGGAGCCCACGTCGCCCTCCAAAAGCCGGTTCATGGGGTGCCCCGATCTCAAGTCGGACAAAATATCTTCTATCGCTTTTTTTTGCGCCTCCGTTAGGCCGAATGGCAAAAGTTTTACGAATTCATCCCTTAATGTCTCAATATTAGAAAGTTTTATTCCGGCCGTTTTTTTGATCTCTTCTTTTTGCGACGCGCGCATCAATTGCATCAAAAAAACGCCTTCAAAAGCAAATCTTTTTTTCGCGGCATTGGAATGCTCCTCGGTTTTGGGATTATGTACCCAGCGGAGCGCCGTTTGCAATGCGGGCAGATGATATTTTTCCAGAATTTCCTTCGGCAAAAAATCTTCGGCATTAATGGATGGAAGTATTTTTGTGATGGCTTTTGATATCCAAAGAGAAGATACACCGCTCGTCGTGGAATAGAGCGGCTGCAATCGCGAAGAATCTTCTTTTGTAAATTCTGGAACCACACTGCAGGGGACAATGTCGTATAATGGGTTTGCTATATAATAACCGTCTTTTCTGGATGCAACGGTCCCTGAAAATATCGCGCAGGAGCCTTCGGGGAGCATTTTTGCGATATAGGGCTGTCTGAACCAGACCATTTTTATACGCCCCGTCGGGTCTTCAACCGTGGCATAGGCAATGTTCATTTTTTTCTTCCAGGTTTTCTCGTAGTCAATTTTTTTTACTTTGCCCCAAATTCTTACTTTCTCTCCAGTAATTACCTCCGCTATTTTCTTCAAATCGGCCGGATTTTCATAGCGATATGGGAAATGCCGGAGCAAATCCTCGGCGGTTTTTAATCCTAAATTCTTCAGCCCCGACTTCTGCTTCGGCGTTAACTGCCTGAAAATTTGTTCAAGAGGAGTAGAGAAATCCATACATGATTTTTAGCATAAAAATCGCCAATAAAAAAACGTCCATTATCTGGACGTTTTTGTTTTTTATCTTTTTCCGCCTGAGGCGGATCCGCCTTTGGCGGGAAATTGCCGCGAACCCCAAGGCTCATTTTTTTCCATCGGGCGCGTAATAATTTAATTTTATGCCGTCAATTATGCGCCCGCGAGGAATCGGACCTCGATATCAAGCTCCGCAAGCTTGCATTCTATCCATTGAACTACGGGCGCTAAAATTCCA
>Ga0209542_10018758_pt1 | contig 11165 bp, 13 predicted proteins | sample RifCSPhighO2_01_FD_184028 | JGI IMG/M metagenome (GOLD analysis project Ga0209542, IMG submission 184028) | Soil microbial communities from Rifle, Colorado - Rifle CSP2_plank highO2_0.1 (SPAdes) (version 2) | ecosystem: Environmental > Terrestrial > Deep subsurface > Rock core/Sediment ...
TCATAAAAGAGAAAAATATTCCGTACATACAAGGAGCGCGTGGCGAGCGTATATATTTAGGCAATGATACGTATGCCGACATACTCTATCCTGACCGCGACCTTTTGGGTGTTGAGCCGAATATCGCGTCTATCATCATAAAACTTACATACGGAGAAAACACTTTTTTATTTACCGGAGACGCTCCGGTATCTGTTGAAGAGTATATTTCACAATTAGAAAAAGATAATTTAGATGTTGATGTGCTCAAAATTGGGCATCACGGCTCAAAAACATCCACAAGCGAAACCCTTCTAGGGCTTGCAAGTCCAGAGTATGCAGTTATATCGGTTGGAAATTCCGATACTGCGCACCGACGAGAGCGGTACGATTGTATTTACAACCGACGGGAGGAGCTTGTCTTTAAAATAAAAAGGAGATGCCCCGTTTTTGGCGGGGCATCCGAGATTGGTTCTATCTTGGATTCGGAATCACACTACTTTTGTCTTGTCGAATCGAGAATGTTGCGAAGCAAATGCCGTGCCGAGTGCTTATTGCCTATTAGCCCAGCCTCGGGCGATTCAACGAGTTGTTCTGGAAGTGATGCCCACAGCGCAGAATCATGGAGTACTTCGTGCGCCTGGAACAAAAATCTGTGGATGATGTCTTTGGCCGCAAGGATGAAGCCATTTACATACAACGTGCGATCCACACCAGTCGTGAGATATTTCTCGGGCACGAGAATGTTCTCTGGGTGTTTGATGATTTTGAATTGTCTTCGGAGCCCCTCTCGTATGATGAGCGGATCGATGTCGTACGGAAGCGGTACTCCAGTCTTGTGCACTGTCTCAAGAATGTCCAAGGCCACGAAGACTTTGCCTGTGGCGTCTGTGTTATCCCACACGGGCTTCCATTTCGGTTCGTACACGATTTCTCCTTTTTTGAGGTAGTTTCCGCTACCTTTATCGATGAAGGAATTAGGTCAATTCCGTGGCTAGTGTATAGTGGGCGGAACCTCTAGTCAATAGATGAAAATTTATTTTTTAAATGTGAGATGCTTGCCGGCTTTGAGGCACCCGGTGCAGATTTTAACGCGACCAGAGCCGGGAATTTTTGCGAACTGTAGATTTGGCTGTCTACGTCGTTTTCCGACAGGATTAAATTTAGTCGCGCGAATGCGATTTGAGTACCCTCCGCCCATTTGGCTCCCTTTTTTGCAAATAAAACAATTTCTCATAACTTATATCGTGTAACTTGTAACTTGAATCGTATAACTTATAACCCAAATCTTATATTCTACGGTTTATAACTTTGAGATTACCCCCCCAAAGCATGGCGCCTATTTTATCAGCCAAACCCGATGCTTTCTCATAATCGTTCCTATGTATATACTCTTCTTTCAAACAAAAGTCCAGCAAATAACGGGATTCTTGGAGTGACCCGTACGATATTTCAAGAAAATTTTTATTAACTTTATTTCTCATGCGTGCGTATCCTTCTATATAATTTAAGGAAACAGAAAGGACAGACCTTCTCAATTGGGAAGTAGTCCCATACAATTCTTCCTTTGGGAACCCTCGAGTAACTTTATATATAAGGTGGGCGTATTCATCCATATTTTTTCTCAATTCCTCATGAAAGGTAAGTTTGCCCATGTATTAAATATAACTATCCTAATAAAGTTGCGAGATACAAGTTTTAAGCTTCGAGACTGCCATGTTATCATAGCAGTTATGCAAGAATTTTTTATATTTAGCATCGCCGTGCTTATTATGAGTATCGTTGTACACGAAGTAAGCCACGGATATGTTGCAGAAATTTTAGGTGACCCAACCGCACGGCTTGCGGGAAGGCTGACGCTAAATCCTCTTCACCATCTTGACCCGTTTGGGTCGGTTATTCTTCCCCTCATGCTCTTTTTTACAAACTCACCTTTTATGTTCGGGTGGGCAAAACCGGTGCCATACAATGAATACAATCTACGGAACGGAAAGTGGGGCCCCGGGCTTGTAGCGCTTGCCGGTCCGCTTGCGAATATTTTTATCGCAACTTTTTTTTCTTTTTTAATACGTTTCGGTGTTTTTCCAGACAGTGTGACAAGTATGGCGGGGCTCATCGTTCTTATGAATCTTATGCTCGCCTTCTTTAACCTTATTCCAATTCCGCCACTCGACGGCTCAAAAGTTGTTGCGTCATTCTTGCCGCGACGCTACTACATTTCCTGGGTTGCTTTTGAAAGGAACATTGCACGCTATGGTCTTATCTCTATGTTTCTCTTTGTTTTTTTCTTCGTGCTTATTTTTGCCGATATTTTTACCAGTCTTGTTTATTCAATCTTTAAAATCTTTACCGGTCTTTCCATAATCTAGCGCATGAAAGGCAGTATGCGCCCCAAATACTTGCTTTTTAAGGGCAAAGCGGTTAGAGTTACGTCCTGTATGCCGACAATAAATCAATTGGTAAAAAGAAAACGAAAGCAAGTACGAGGGCGATCGAAAGCCGTAGCTCTTGCTAAAGGTTTTAACCACAATAAAAATAGACCCGTCTATTACAATGCGCCTTTCAAACGAGGTGTGTGTATAAAAGTGAGCACAACAACGCCTAAAAAACCGAACTCGGCGCTCAGAAAAATTGCTCGTGTTCGTCTTACGAACGGTATGGAAGTGACGGCGTATATTCCGGGCATTGGGCACAATCTTCAAGAGCATGCCGTTGTAGTTCTACGCGGCGGACGAGTTAAAGATCTGCCGGGTGTTCGTTACCATATTGTTCGAGGAGTGCTTGATACGGAAGGTGTTTCGGGAAGACGCCAGTCGCGAAGCAAATACGGCGCAAAACAGCCGAAAGCAAAGACATAAAAATTGAATCTTGCACCCAGGATCTCAAAAAGTTATAAGTTATAAGTTTCACGATACAAGTAGTTATGAGAAGAAAGATAAAAGCAAAAAAGCCATTAGAACCGGATTTAGAGTATGACTCGGTAAAAGTCGCCAAGTTCATTAATTATGTTATGGGAGAGGGCAAGAAAAATGCCGCTCGGAAAATTGTCTACGGCATGCTTCACGACCTGAAAGAAAAAGGAAACGCCGGGGATCCGGTAAAGCTTTTTGAACAGGCAATTGAAAATGTTTCTCCTATTATGGAAGTTCGCTCGCGCAGAATTGGAGGCGCAAACTACCAGGTTCCGCGCGAGGTTCGTCCAGAAAGGCGCATGATGCTCGGCATGCGCTGGATTATTGAAGCCGCAAGCGCAAAGAGTGGCAAGCCAATGAAAGAAAGACTTTTTGAAGAAGTGCTTCTTGCAAGTAAAAAAGACGGCGAGGCATACAAGAAGAGAGAAAATACGCATAAAATGGCTGATGCAAACAGAGCGTTCGCCCATTTCAGCTGGTAAATAAAATCGCTATGGCAGACGGAAGAGATTATCCACTAGAGAGGGTACGCAATATTGGGATTATTGCCCATATTGATGCTGGGAAAACCACAACAAGTGAGCGAGTGCTTTTTTATACAGGAGAAACCCATAAAATCGGCGAGGTGCACGAAGGAGAAACGGTGACTGACTGGATGGAACAAGAACGCGAGCGAGGCATCACCATTACCGCCGCGGCAATTACTTGTTTTTGGGTAAAGACGAGCGATGATGCCACTGATAAATCAAAAAAATATCGTTTTAATATTATTGATACGCCGGGGCATATTGATTTTACTGCGGAAGTGAAGCGCTCGCTTCGTGTGCTTGACGGCGCTGTTGTTGTTTTTGACGGTGTTGCTGGCGTTGAACCGCAATCAGAAACGAACTGGCGCTATGCGGACGAAGGAAAAGTTCCTCGCATATGTTTTATCAACAAACTTGACCGCACGGGCGCATCTTTTGAAAAGTCATTTGCTTCCATTCTCGATCGTTTGAGTAAAAATGCTGTACGCGTACAAATTCCAGACGGGCTTGAAAGTGATTTGGAAGGAGTTATAGATTTATTGACAAGGAAAGCATATCGATTTCTTGGAGAGATGGGCGAGAAAGTTGTTCCTTATGAAATCCCGGGAAAATATAATGAAGATGTAGAAAAATATCGCGCCGAACTTATTGAAAAAATCGTTGAAAACGACGATGCTCTTATGGAAAGTTTCTTGGAAGGAAAAGAGCCGAGTTTGGACGAACTTAAGCGCGTACTTCGAAAGGCCGTTATAGAAAATAAAATTTTTCCGGTATTCGCCGGTTCTGCGCTTAAAAATAAGGGTGTTCAACTTGTGCTTGACGCAGTCGTGGACTATCTTCCTTCACCGCTTGATATTCCGCCAGTGATTGGAACAAATCCAAAAACAGGTGCAGAAGAAGTACGGCACGCATCGGACGAAGAGCCATTTTCAGCGCTTGCATTTAAATTACAAGCCGACCCTTTTGTGGGTCAACTTACGTTCTTCCGCGTGTATTCAGGCACACTTGAGGCGGGGAGCTACATTTATAATTCAACAACCGATGAAAAAGAGCGGTTGGGGCGAATCGTGCGCTTGCAAGCAAATGAACGCGAAGAAGTTAAAAAGGTCTATGCCGGAGAAATTGCGGCGGCAGTCGGGCTTAAAAGCACACGAACTTCGCATACGCTTTGCGATGCCGAGCATCCAATCGCGCTTGATCAAATAGTTTTTCCAGAACCTGTGGTGTCAATGCGCATTGAACCAAAAACAAAAGCCGATCAAGAAAAAATGGGCATTGCACTTCGGAAGCTTTCCGATGAAGACCCAACATTTCGTGTATCAAGCGACCCGGAGACAATGGAGACAATTATCTCCGGCATGGGAGAACTCCATCTTGAAATTTTAGTGGACAGAATGAAACGCGAGTTCGGCGTTCTTGCAAATTCTGGCAAGCCACAAGTTGCGTATCGCGAGACAATTACAAAACCCGCCGAAGCCGAAATGAAATATGTAAAACAATCGGGCGGGCGTGGGCAATACGGACATGTACGCATTAGAATAAAGCCGCTTGAGCCACTCGAGGAAGGCAAAAAAATTCCAAAGAATATGGTTCGTGAAGACCATTTTGAATTTATAAACTCCATTAAAGGAGGTGTTATTCCACAAGAATATATTCCGGCAGTTGAAAAAGGTTTGCGCGAGGGTCTTGAAAGAGGAGTGCTTGCCGGGTATCACCTTGTCGATATATCGGTTGAATTGTATGACGGTTCGTATCATGAAGTTGATTCGTCTGAAATTGCATTTAAAATTGCAGGGTCTATGGCGCTTCAAGAAGCGGCGCGAAATGCAAAACCGGTAATTCTTGAGCCGATTATGAAAGTTGAAGTGGTAACGCCGGAAAAATTCATGGGCGATATTACAGGCAACTTAAGTGGCAAGCGCGGGCAGGTGCTCGGCATGGAGGAGCGCGGGCAGGCACGAGCGATACAAGCAAAAGTGCCGCTCTCCGAAATGTTCGGCTATGTAACCGCGCTTCGTTCAATGACGGAAGGCAGGGCGAGCTTCACTATGGAATTTTCCGAATACGCAATAGTGCCTGGAAGTGTTGCGGAGGGGATTATTTCGTCGCGGAAGTAGGGCACTCACACGTATGTATGCGTGCAAACGCGCGTGTCTTTCCAGCAAAGACTTGCGCTCGTCCTCGATATTTTTTACGACCAAGCAAAAATATCTGTGGATGTTGCCTGCATACATATGCGCTCGCTTGGGGTTGGTGTTGTTTAAACCAAGCGAAAATTTTTGTGGATGTTATAAAAACCCATAAGTGTCCGCCAAAATAAAATGGTAATCTTTGGCGATATATAATTCTTTAACGGTCGTTAAAAGATTATACGGTGCAGTATATATTTGAATCCTTAAATTTTGAATCAAGCACATTCGCTTGCGGATGTTATAAATAATGTATGTGTGTTCGCTTGAAATGTTTGGAGGTTCAACCTCCAAATACCCCACTTGGAAGCGAGGCTTCCAAGTGGGGCGTCACCTCGATTATTCCAAATGGTGTGCTATGATTTTTAGATGGAAGAAAATAAGTCTCAAACGGAATCTTTGTCTGAACAACTTAGTCAGAAAGAAAAACATAACTATAAATATATATCTTTTACCGTCTTTATAATTGTTATAAATATCCTGATCTCGATTTCAATAATTTCTGTAAACAGCACAGAGGCGATGGGTTATCTAGTTTGGACTTATTTTTTACCTTCATTGGCTTTGTATATTATTTTTGTTTCCAAAACAATTTCGAGTTATAGGAAACATAGATTCACTAAATATAGCTTGATTATTACCTTTGTTACCATCGCATCGATAGCAGCCACACTTACGCTTTATCAATATGCTAGTTCAACTCTTTATTTCATTGAGAAAAATAGTGGTGAGGAAAAAGTTTTTGAGAAAGGCACCTTAGTTGGTGAAAATTTACAATATTATCACGCAGAATATGGACTTACATTTACTTATCCTAAGGATTGGAATTTAGTAGTTGAAAAATTAGACCTAGAAAAGGTCAATGCATCCAACAACCGAATTGGGGAGAGGATATACATAACACCTAGAAATAGGGGTGAAATTAATTGGGGTGGAGATAAATTAAGTGGTATTACGATTTCGCCGTCGAGAAATGCGCCTTTCACACTTACCAAGGAGAGCCTCCAACAAAACACAATCGTAAATATGGGCGGTGAGGAAATTGCTGAAACTCTTGAGGACATAAGAAGAATGCCTGACACATCCTCTAGAAAATATCTCGGTGAAGAAATTATTGGCGGTAAGAGCTTTCCTTATTTTGAGAACGGTATTTCTTATTCTTTTGACAAGGGAACAATGATTGATAAACTATACTTCTTTGCACATAAGGGAATACTTTTTACAGCGACATACTCCATTTCATCTGAAGAAAAAATATTTGAATCACTTCTGCACAACATTATTAAGAATATGAAATTTGACTAGAGCAGATTCTTTTGTTCTTTACGGGTTGCTCTTAATTTAATACCAAACATTTGGTCTTAACAATATCCCCGCCTACCGGCAGGCAGGCAGCTGAGCATCCCAAACTGAACTGGGTTGACCCCGTTGCAAATTTATATCTGCATGTCATGCGAAGTGCGAGTGGCGAATAGATTAAGAAGTACATGGGCACTTCTTAATTCCCACACTTCGGACGCAGCGCTTCGTCCATAGTGGCATCTACCTATTCGGCAGACGCACTGTGCGAGGTAGTTTTTAAGTAAATTTGCAGTGGGGTTGACGTGGAATTACAAATCGTTTACTATACCCGTACCGTAATTTGGCGGTTTTTTATTCCATTTTAAAAGTTATAAGTTTTAAAGAAATAAATATATGGCAGAGGCATTTGATAGATCGAAGCCACACGTAAACGTCGGCACCATTGGCCACGTTGACCACGGCAAAACAACATTAACAGCTGCAATTTTGCATGTTCTTAATCTTGCTGGACAAAAGGTAAAACTCCGCGGCGTTGACCAGATTGATAACGCTCCAGAGGAGCGTGAGCGAGGTATTACCATTGCGCTTTCTCATAATGAATATGAGACAGAAAAGCGCCACTACGCGCACATTGATGCTCCAGGGCATGCCGACTACATTAAAAACATGATTACGGGCGCGGCACAAATGGACGGCGCAGTGCTTGTAGTTGCGGCAACTGACGGCGTTATGCCACAAACAAGGGAGCATATCCTTCTTGCTCGCCAAGTTGGCGTGCCTAAGGTTATCGTCTTTTTGAATAAAGTTGATATGGTTGAAGACAAAGAGCTTGTTGACCTTGTTGAAGAGGAAGTTCGCGACCTTCTTACAAAGTATGAATATGATGGCAAAACCGCACCAATTATAAAAGGATCGGCGCTGAAGGCACTTGATGCTAAAGACGTTAATGATGAATGGGCAAAAAGGATATTAGAACTTACAAACGCGCTCGACGACTTTATCCCGGAGCCAAAACGAGAAACCGATAAGCCGTTCCTTATGCCCATTGAAGACATTTTCTCGATTGAAGGGCGTGGGACTGTTGCAACAGGAAGAATTGAGCGCGGAAAAGTAAAAGTTGGCGAAGAAGTTGAGATTGTCGGTATTAAACCAACTGCAAAAACGACTATCACCGGTATTGAAATGTTCAACAAATCGCTCCAAGAAGGCATTGCCGGCGATAACGCAGGTATTCTTCTCAGGGGTACGAAGAAAGAAGATATCACGCGCGGGCAAGTGCTTGCAAAATCGGGGAGCGTAACGCCGCATACCGATTTTGAAGCGGAACTCTATATTTTGAAGAAAGAAGAAGGCGGACGCCATACGGCATTCGTTTCGGGCTATAAGCCGCAGTTCTATGTAAGGACAACGGACGTGACCGGCGAAATCACGCTTCCTTCGGGGAAAGAAATGGTTATGCCGGGAGACATTGTTACCGTTACCGTTAAGCTTGTAACGCCGGTTGCTCTTGAAGAAAAACAAAGGTTTGCCGTTCGTGAGGGAGGCAGAACTGTTGGCGCCGGAGCGGTTGTAAAAATAGTAAAATAAATTAAAGAGCGAATAGACGGGCATGGTAGAGCCAAAAGCAAAAGCACACCACAAAAAGAAAGCAAAAGCGGTAGTGGCGTTTCAAAAACTCCGCATAAAGATTTCTGCCTATGAAAATAAAGTGCTTGATAACAGCGTGAAGCAGATTATGGATACCGCAACGCGTTACGACGCGAAGCTTCGCGGGCCAATACCGCTTCCGACCGAAATTAAAAAATATACGGTTAACAGAGGCGCTTTCGTACACAATAAATCGCGCGAGCAGTTTGAAATGCGTATTCATAAACGCCTCATTGATATAGAAGAGCCAACAACGAAGATAATAGAAAGTCTTACGAACCTCGATCTCCCATCCGGAGTAAATGTAGATGTAAAGATGATGTAAAAAACAAAAATCCGCCCTAAGGCGGATTTTTGTTTGGTATATACTAAATCTATGTGGAGAAATGATTACACGAAAACATCATTCGGATTCGGCCTACTAGGACTTCTTTTAACACTTGCGATTATGGGGGTTGGATTTTATATGAGTGTGTCGGCCTTCCGTTCGCGAGCGCTCACCGGTGTAGAAAACGGAAATCCTCTTCAGGAAGGTACCGTAGTATCTCCGACAATCATACAGGAAAGTCGTACTATTATTGACGACGCGAAGGATGTAAAAAACATTATAGAAAGACATGACAAAGACCTTCTCAATTACTGATGATTTGATTTCTCAACAGAAGTCACCATAGACTTTCGTAAGTTTGACACGAGCTGGTGGTTTAGGTACTATACCCCAAGCTTTCGGGCTTTTTTATTTTGGTTGGGGGGGGTATGAGTTTTGTCATGGAAATAGCGTGGTAGCCCACCCAAATTTTGTAAAAAAAATTTAGGCGGGCATTATTTTCTACAACTCGCACAGCTCGTTAAGAAAATATATGATCCCGTTAGAGGTTGCCTTGAAGAATATAAATATGTATAACAACACAAATATAATTATGGAAAATAGAGTCGAACAAAAAACTGTAACTACGGAAATGCTTTGCATTTCCTGCCTCTAACGGGATGAAATTTTTACTCGGTACAAAAGAAGAAATGACGCAGATGTGGAACAAGGGAGGCGAATGCCATCCGGTTACGGTCGTCTCCGCTGGACCTTGCGTTATTACTCAAATAAAAACAAATGAGCATGACGGATATACGGCGCTTCAGCTCGGATTTGGCTCAAAAAAGAAACTCTCCAAACCTCTCCTCGGCCATGTAAAGGACTTAGGGAAATTCAGATACCTGCGCGAGGTGCGAGTAAGTCCGTCCGACGCCGACTCTTTTAATATTGGCGATTCTCTCAAAACGGATATTTTTAGTGAGGGCGATGTAATCGAAGTGAGCGGAATCTCAAAAGGAAAGGGGTTCCAGGGTGTTGTAAAACGCCATGGTTTTGGCGGCGGGAGGCGTACACACGGACAAAAACATTCCGAGCGTGAGCCGGGCTCAATCGGCGGCGGAGGCCGCGCGGGCGGACGCGTAGTGAAAGGTATGCGCATGGCAGGGCGTATGGGAGGAGATAGAGTTACGGTAAAGAAACTTACCGTTATGAAAGTGCTTCCGAGTGAGAATAAGATTTTTATAAAAGGCGCGCTTCCCGGTCGTCGCGGGACGCTTGTGGAAATTAAAGGAAATTAGGCGTCATGGCATTACAGGCTCCGATTTACAATGAAAAAGGAAAAAAGGAAGGAGACATAGATCTTCCAGAGCGCGTCTTCGGTCTCCCATGGAAAGAAAACTTAGTGCATCAGGTTGTTACCGATATGCGCGCGAATGCGCGAGAGGGTAATGCGCATACAAAAACACGCGGAGATGTTCGCGGCGGAGGCAAAAAACCATGGAGGCAAAAAGGCACGGGACAAGCACGTCACGGCTCAACCCGTTCTCCTATTTGGATTGGAGGCGGAGTTGCTCATGGCCCGCGAAACGAGAAAGATTATTCGCGGAAGATAAATAAAGAAACAAAAAAGAAGGCGCTCTACACCATTCTTTCTAAAAAACTGAAAGACGGAGAGCTTATCTTTCTTAAAGATATCCGTCTTAACGCGCCAAAAACAAAAGAGGCACACAAAATACTTGAGACACTTGCCGGAGTAAAAGGATTCGAAAAAATAAACTTTAAAAAGGGAAAAAGAGCGATGTTTTTTAATGCCACAAAAGACGACGCTCTTGTAAAAAGTTTTAGAAATATTGCATCAGCGGGAGTGGAAGAGCTTCGCAATATTAACCCTCTTCTTGCAATGTCGTATCAGTACCTTGTTTTTCTTGACCCGAAAGAAAATCTTAGCATCCTTACAGGAAAAATATAATTATCATGGCATACAGAGACACACACATATACAAAGGATCTATCATATTACGTCGCCCGCATATTGCGGAGAAGGCGAGCATGCTTGAAACAAATGGCGTGTATACATTTGTGGTCTCATCTCAAGCGACAAAGCGCGATGTAAGCGAGGCGATTAAAAATGTGTACAGTGTCACACCCGAGAAAGTCAGGATTATTAATGTCCCCGGGAAAAAAGTTTTTGGGAGGGGGCACGGAGGGGTAAAAAGCGGGTATAAAAAAGCAATGGTGTATTTAAAAGCGGGCGATACGATTACTATCGCATAAATAAAACCATGAATCCCGTTAGAGGTTG
>Ga0209542_10018759_pt1 | contig 11164 bp, 10 predicted proteins | sample RifCSPhighO2_01_FD_184028 | JGI IMG/M metagenome (GOLD analysis project Ga0209542, IMG submission 184028) | Soil microbial communities from Rifle, Colorado - Rifle CSP2_plank highO2_0.1 (SPAdes) (version 2) | ecosystem: Environmental > Terrestrial > Deep subsurface > Rock core/Sediment ...
TGTTACCGTCGGATACAATCAGCTTAGCGACACAGCTTTGTACATTTTGAACCAAGCTAAGCACCATGGTTTAGCTTGAATGGATACTGCGGAATTTATTCCGCAGAGGAGGTCATTTGCTTCAAAACAGTGTCGCTTAAATGCTCAGGGGCAATCTTTAATCTTGTTACAAACTGCATTATTTTTCTGAACAGTTTTTTCTGGTCAAGAATTATATCGTGGCGTATTGCACTTCTCAATTCCAAAGAAGTATTTTTGTACTTTTCATTTAATTTTTCAACTTCTTCCAGCAACGGATACAAATCATCACTCAAAACCCTGAACTGGCATCCGACACACTGCTGGTTGCAATAATCTTGCTTATCATAGACTGTGATTGTTTCTTCTATTATCGGAGAAAAAATTTGTGATTCAAATTTGTACAACGCGCACCTTGAACCATACATATTTAACGTCGGCAAAGTCAAGTCATTTATTTTTTTTATTCCGTTGCCGTACATGACTTCTATTTCTTTTACAATGCTTTCCCTGCTTCTCTTTGCAACTTCTTTTCCCTGCACTAAGGGAATGACGCAGAAAGAGCATGAGCCCCAGCATCCCCGCCCTATAATTACGGACGATTCAAGATTTTTTACCATGCCTTGGTTGAAATCAAAATTTTTTGAATTTGGATGAAGTTTTCTTGTAAACGGAACATCATAAATAAAATCCATTTCTTTTTCTGTCAATGTATGTGATGGCCTGTTGTGCTGGATAAATCCGGAGCCGCAGCCTTCGGTGAAATCATTATCTGGCAAAAGATAAAAGGTTCTTGTCAAAAGATTAAATTTTTGCTTGTCATCGATGCATTCCTCATAAGACGGCAGCATCCTTGTTTTTTTATTTATTTCAGATTTTTTTATTCGGAATGATACACCTTCAATTGAATTTAGATCCAATTTTTCTTTAATTTCATTAAAAGAATCCATCCTTATTTTTTTCATTCTATGTAATAAGGTTAGAATTGAACGCTCAGCATTTCCGAATAATAATAAATCTGCTTTTGTGTCATTTAAAATTCCCCGCCGTAATTTGTTGTCCTTATAATCAAAGTGCGTAAATCTCCTGATTGTAGCTTCAACGCCGCCAATAACTGTGGTACACCCCTTGAAAAGCTGTTTTAGCTTTTGAGTATAAACCATCAGCGCCCTTTCAGGAACTAAAATATTTTCTCTCTGTTTCAGCATGGGGGTGTAATTTGCAAGCATTGAATCTAATAATCCAGATGTGATGCAGAAAAAATATTTTGGCTTTCCACAAATTTTGTAATCTTCATCGGTCGTTGGCTGGGCAATTATTCCAACTTTATGCCCTTTTTTATCAAGAAGCCTTGCAATTATCGACATTCCACTCAGTGGGTGGTCATAGTAAGGATCACCTGTAACAAAGATTACATCAAACTCTTTGAAATCTTTGTAGTAATGCTTTCCTTCTTCAAATGATGTCGGTAAAAAACTTTTGTCCATGACAGTAAGCAAGAAAGCGGGGTTTAAAAAGGTAGGGTTTGATATTTACAGCAAACTATTAGGAACATTAACTTTTATTATTTTATTCATATAATCTTCCTGCACTTATTACTTCCACAGTTGCATTTCATTTTAATATGGGGTGGCGCGTTAATTGAATAATCTGTGGTGAGCTCCTCGCCCTGTTTTATATCCCTATTGGCAACGTCGCAGAGTCTGCCTTCCTTCGTGTTTGGCTCGCAGGAATGATTCAAATATTTTTCAGGAGACTGCGCCATAATATATTTGCCTTTGAAAAATACTAGATATTTTTTAAATTTCTCAGGAATTTTTTTGGCTTCCTTTTGAGTTAAAATAACTGAATTATCCCATTTCATGACAATATCTTTTTTCCTGAAACTCGTGCCTGCAAAAACTCCCTTGCCCTCAATTTGTGACTCTTTGATAATTATAGACATATGCACTAATATTATTACTTGCTTTATCAGCCTATCTGGAAGAATTAGAATTGATTATGTAAATATTTTCACAATGAATTAATCCCTTACACTGCATCAAAATCCTTGACGCAGTTGTTCACAAGCTCATAGCAGCTGTCGAGCATTTCTTTCAATCTTCCGTCATCTGTAGCGCTCTTTATTTGGCTTAATTTATCCATAATCTGCCTGAACAGCCTTATGACATCTCCTTCCTGAAGGCTTATGTGCTCGAGAATCTTAAACATATCCACCCCAGTATAGCACGGATAGATCACAGAAGTTATGTTTTCAATTTCATCAAATTTTTTCTCTTTTCTCAGGAAATCGTCATCCCACAGCATTTTTTTTAAATTTCTTATTAAGTCAGAATGGTATATTTTGTAGTGTTCTGTCCTTTCCCTCGCTTCATAGCATATGCAGGCAACAATGACCAGCATCTGATACTCATTCAGTTTTTTATAAAAATCTGTTGCGAATATTTCCCCCAAAGTTATCTCGTCAGAATAGATTTTTGAGGCAAATTTTCCTTTTTCGGTAAGGCGGCTGTTAGAAATGTAGCCCAACTTCTCAAGCTTTTTTTTGTAGTTGTCGAATGCATTGTGACCCACAAAGTTTTCCCTTCTCATAAAATCCTTCCCGTACTTCTGGAATGAGTGGAAGCTTTTGCAGAGAATATCGTCAATCTCTCTTGGTGTGTGCTGGTCTATCAGGTTTAGCACGGTATTAACAGAAAGCCTGAACTGGGATTTTATAGGGGTGGTGTCGGATTCAATTATTTTTTTTGTCTTGTCATACTCAAAGAATCTTCTCTCAATCATGATAAATACAAATCCCTCCTTGTCCATGCCCCTTCGCCCGGCTCTACCGGCAATCTGAAAATATTCTTTGGAGTTCATTGTCCTGAATGAAACGCCGTCAAATTTTCTTAACGACTCGAAGCAGACGCTTTTTGCGGGCATGTTTATGCCGACGGCGAATGTCTCAGTTGTATAAAGGACTTTTATCAGCCCCATTTCAAAAAGATCTTCAACAGTCTCTTTCAATATCGGAAGGATTCCGGCATGATGAAACCCGATGCCGTATGGCAGCGTTTGCCTCAATGCTTTTGTTGAATCCAGCTTGTTTATCTCCGGATTTGAATTTGCAAGCTTTGCGCGGACAAACGTGGAAATTTCCGGGTTCAATTGAAATAAATTAGTTCTTGCAAGCTCAAGGGCGTTTTTTTGGCAGCCTGCCCTTGAGAAGCTAAAGAAAAGGCAAGGAATCTTGTCTTTCATTTCCTTTATCAGCCTGATGTGCGACGGCGACTTGTGCTTTTGGCGGATGCGCTTTCCCATGACTTTGTTGTAATTAGGAATCTCAGAATGGTCTTTCAGGTTTTTCAGAGTTGTAATTCCAAGTTCCGCATCATAAAAATTTATGTGAAGCGGTACCGGCCTCTCGCTGTGAGTTACAACTACAACCTCATGCTCCTTTATGGCCTCTATCCATCTTGCAAACTCGCCTGCATTTGGAATGGTTGCAGAAAGGCACAAAACCCTCACTTTTGGCTTCGAGAAAATAATAGATTCTTCCCAGACATAACCCCGTTCTATATCATTGATATAATGTATCTCGTCAAAAATCACATAGGATATATCTGCTATGAACGGGTCATTGCTTAAAACCATGTTGCGGTAAATTTCGGTCGTCATTATAAGAATAAGCGCGTCGGGATTTTTTTGCGTGTCTCCTGTGAGAATTCCAACATTTTCTTCCCCATAGCTCCTCTTGAATTCCTTGTATTTCTGGTTTGAAAGGGCTTTTATCGGAGCAGTGTAAATAACTTTTATTCCTTTTTTAAAATCCCTGTCGATGATGTAATCGGCAATCAGCGTTTTTCCCGAGCCTGTCGGAGCTGAAACTACAACTGATTTATTGTGCTCAATCGCCTTTATCGCATCTTCCTGAAATTTGTCTAAAGTTAATCCTTTGTATTCCATAATACGTGGGGAATAGTGATAGTTAATAAAGGTTGCAGAAACAAGGAAGTTTTAAATAAAATATAATTGTACTTGCTTTAAAGTATCCATAAGTTGAGAGTGCATTTGGTAGAATTGTCTCCCAAATTCCGTCCCAGCTCTTACTTCTTTAAGAATATCTCTAGGGGCATAAACTCTATTACCAACCTGAATTGAAGCAGTCTCGGGTCCTAATTTTTGTGTTATATCATCGATTACTTTTGAATCAGGATTCCAAGGCTTATCTGTGAAGTCCATTATTTTTAGGAAATTAGTTTACTTTATATAATTTACTAATGGTTTCTTCACTCGATTTTGATTAACAACTGCTTTTAAACCTCAACCTTTAAAAATCCAGTAAAATTCTTTATATAATGCTCCTGTAGTGTAGTGGATTTAATATCCGCACAATCCGGCCAATCATACCGCCTTCTCGAGGCAGTGACCCGAGTTCAAATCTCGGCAGGAGCATTTTCTTTAATTTATTTGTGATTTAGAAAAATATTTATTTCGGCTTCCAATCAGTTGCCTGCATTAATCCGAATCTGTTGCCTTCAGTATCTTTCGCGCTTGCAAACCATCCAACGCCTGGAATTTCCATCTTGTCTTTTGTGATTGTGCCGCCGTTTGCTTTTACCGCTTTCATTGCCTTGTCGAGGTCAGGAACTTCAACTGTACAATCGTAGAGATAAAATTTATCGCCGTCTTTGGGGCGCTGATATAGGCCTCCATTGATGCCAGGGACAGACTCCCCAGTTGCAATCCCCCAGTAATCCATGCCACCTTCCTCTTTTTTCATCATCTGACTAATCTTCCATCCAAGAGTTTTCTCGTAGAATTTCTTGGCGCGCTCGACGTTATCTGCCTGGATTTCAAAATGTATTACTCGGTTCATAGGTTCAGGCAAGTCAAAGAAGTATTTAAGATTTTCGTTGGTATGGTGGGTTTTATTGGCAATGAATAAGATGCTGGAGAAATAAAATTCATTTTTATTTTTTCATAAATGGCTTAATTTTGGGAAAAAGTATTAATATTAGTTAATCTAAATTATTATTATGAAAAAAGAAACCAATTTTGAAATGGCAACTTTCGCAGCAGGATGCTTTTGGGGAGTTGAAGCTGCATTCAGGCAAATTAAAGGTGTGAAATCAACTCGAGTGGGATATACCGGCGGGCAAATGGAAAATCCAACTTATGAAGATGTCTGCGCAGATGAAACAGGACATGCAGAGGCTGTTGAAGTTACTTTCGACCCAAAGAAATTGCCTTATGAGAAATTGCTCGACGTATTCTGGCAAAACCACAATCCAACACTAGGAAATCGTCAAGGCCCGGATGTTGGAACTCAATACAGATCAGCAATATTTTATCACAATAAAAATCAGAAAGAATTGGCAATTAATTCGATGAATGAGTTGCAAAAGAAACTTGATAAAACTATTACAACTGAAATAAAGCCTGCGGAGGAGTTTTATGAAGCTGAGGATTATCATCAGCAGTACTTGGAGAAAAGAGGGATGAGTAGTTGTCATATTTAGTTTCATAATCTTTAAATAAAAATAATTTAATTATAATCACAATGAACTTTAAGAATTTAATAAAAATGAAAAACAATTCATTCAACGAAAAAGTTTATGCTTTGCTAAGAAAAGTTCCAAAAGGGAAAGTTACGACCTACAAAGCATTGGCAGAAAAATTAGGAACGAAAGCTTATCGTGCTGTTGGGCAGGCGATGAGATGCAATCCCTATGCTCCAATGGTGCCTTGCCACAGGGTAGTCTCTTCGGATGGCTCAATCGGAGGTTTTATGGGAAAGAAAAATTCTGACAGCAGAGAAATTAAGAAAAAGATTAGAATGCTGAAGAAAGAAGGTATTCAAGTTAAAAATAATAAAATAATTAATTTTGACAAAACTTGCACACAATCATTCTAAAAGTGCATAACTTTCTGGTGTTGATGTAACCGCACCTTCTGGATAATTTTTGGCTAAGTAATCTTTTACTTCCATTAATAATTTTTTGCTCTTTTGCCTGGCTTTTGGAAACCAGCCCGACAATCTGAATTCCACCTCCGCTTGTCCGTCTTGAATGGTGCCTTCAAATAGCCTTATAGATGCATTTAGGGGAACATTATCCTGCGTGCGGTCGTATTTTCCCCTGCCGGTTATAATAAATTGACGATATGTTTCATTCAAATTAATTATTGGAAATAATTCGTGCACAACATCCGCCAAAGAATTCGTGCTTATTATTCTACTTACTCTGCCTGGGCTTTGGATTTCTGCCATAGTAGTTAAATTAAACATCTTCACATCACCGATTTTTTCCAGAATTAAAAATCAAATAAAAAATTTATCTTTTCTTCTTTTTCTTGGTCTTTTTTATTTCATCTTCCAAGTCAAGCTCATCCAAAAGTTCCTTATATCTGTTTCTGATTGTAACCTCTGTTACGCCGGCAACATCAGCAACTTCCCTTTGAGTTCTTTTCTCGCCATGTATCAAGGCAGAAACGTACAAAGCAGCAGCTGCAATTCCAGTCGGACCTCTTCCTGAAGTCAATTCAGCTTTTTGAGCTGATTCGAGTATCTCAATTGATTTGGACTGTGTTTCTGCTGATAATTTTAAAGCAGATGCAAACCTAGCAATGTAATCCGCTGGATTTGACGGCAAAATTGTAATGCCGAGCTCTCTTGTTACAAACCTGTAAGTTCTTCCAACTTCTTTCTTTTCAATGCCGGAAGCTTCTGACAGTTCATCCAAAGTTCTTGGAACGTCATGCCTTCTGCAAGCTGCATACAAAGCGCCTGCAACTACAGATTCCATTGATCTGCCTCTAACTAGTCCTCTTTGAACAGCAAGTGTGTATATTCTAGCTGATTCCTCTTCAACTGACTTTGGCAATTTCAAATACGAAGAAACCCTTTTCAGCTCAGCAAGAGCCAGCTTTAGGTTTCTTTCAATCGCAGTCGAAATCCTGTACTGCCATTTTCTTAATCTGAAGAATTTGTTTCTGTCTTTTCCGCCAAGCTTAAGCAGGTCAGCTTTCTGCCCAACTTCTGTTCCTAATCCTTGGTCATATTGAGTGTAAGTCATTGGAGCGCCTGAGCGTCTCCTTTTTTCGCCTTCTTCACTGTCAAATTCTCTCCATTCCTGCGAGAAATCAACCATCTTCTCTTCTATAACTAGCCCGCAATCCCTGCAAATAATTTCTCCCCTCTCCCTCTGCCAGGAAAGGTTAACTCCGCTACATTCCGGACACTTTTTTACTAGTTCTGCCATTTTTAGTTCACCTGTGTATTGTTTTTGAATGTCATGAATGAATTTAGCAACCAAACATATGTAACTCAAACAAATCAACTATCGTCCAATCCCCCTAAACGAAACTTTTAAAAACGAACTATTGTGAAATTATACTTGAAGTCGATAACTTTAACAAGATTTATAAAGAAGTAGTATTAAGTAGTATATAAAGCTTTCGGTTTTTGAAGGGAGTTGAGCCTAACGTGAGCGTGCTATGCTAATATTACACTAGGATCGAGATATTCATTATTAATTTAGCGAATAAAAGTATATTTTAGAATTGATGTATCAGATTTATTGTGTTCTTGATAGTTAAGTTTTTAAATATAATCTGGTTTCATGTCTATATGTATTCACAAAGAACCCTAAGAGAAAGACTGCAGGAACTGCCAGTAACTATTCAAGTTGGACTTTCCAGAAATAATGGATTCACTGTAGGTGTTCCGCATGGGACATTAAATGAAAGCTATATGCGTAGGCTGTGCTGTGCGATGCAAGAGTGCAAGACCCGCAGATAATGGGCACCTCACATGATCAGATTAGATTTTCTTGTCTTTATAGGGGTCAACCAACAGAAGTTAGTTTCTATGTATTATAATTTAATAGGATTATTCCTTATCTAGCCCAATCTCAAATTCCTTTCCTTTAACTTTTTCTTTGGAAATAAACTCGTGCTTCTTGCTTGGCTCCATCTCGGAAATCCTGAATTGAGAGGCACCAACTTTCTCTTTTATTACAACGGCCCATTCTTTCAGCATATCTTTTAATTCTTCATCTGTCTTGAGAAATAAAGATATATTGTCTGATTTCTGCAGGCCTGCTTTTTTTCTCAACGATTGAATGCGCCTCATTATTTCACGGGCATATCCTTCTGCTTCTAACTCATCACTCATTTCCTTGTTCAGATAGATATTTCCAAATCTGAAAGTTCCCTCTTCATAAGGCGCCGGAACTTCTTTTGTGATGATCAAATGTTCTTTTACAATATCCAATACCTCCCCGTCAGCTTTGAATGAATATTTACCTTTCTCATTGATATGCTTCAAAACTGTTTCAGGGCTGTCAATGGCGAGTTGCGCAATTACTTTCGGAGCTTTATCGCCAAAATCCGGGCCTATTTTTGAATAATCGGCTTTTATCCTGACTCTGACATGGGGCATTGTTTCAACTAATCCAATTGCTTTGACATTAACCTGAGTCTTAATCACATCCTTAAGTTTTTCAACGGCTTTCATCACGTTATTATCTTTTGTTGCTACAACAAGCTCTTTTATCGGCCACCTGACTCCAAGCTGCATTTTTTCCCGAACAGCGAGAGCGCTCTGCACAATTTCACTTACAACTTTCATTGCACCTTCAAGCTCTTTGTCAATCTGCCCTTCATTATATTTCGGCCACCTGTAATGGTGGATGCTATCTTCTTTCAGCTTGAATTCGTGCTTAAGATTTTGGTGCATTCTTTCTGTTATGAAGGGGGCAATAGGCGCAAACAGCTTCAAAGATTCCATAAAAACATTATAAACTGTGTAAAGGACAACCTTTTTGTCGTCATCACCCCCCATCGAAGATTTTTCTCTTGTCAGCTGGATGTAAATTCTGCTTAATTCCAGGAATAATTCTTCAACCTGCCATGGAGTTTCATTTAATTTGTATTCTTCAAACAATTCCGTGATTTTCTTGGCTGCTGAATTCAATTTTGAGAAAATATACCTTTCCTCAACATCGAGCTCGAATTTCTCCAAGTCCAAGTCTGAGGGATTAACTTTCAGATTTTTGGCCATCTCAATTAAATATTTGTGCAAATTCCAAAGAACTGTAAGATTTTTGTGCTTGACCTTCATGTCGTCAAAATTATAGTTTATATCCACCCCCGGGGCGGTGCCGCCTATCATGTAATATCTTAAAGTGTCGGCGCCATACTCTTTTATGACTTCCTGCGGAAGAATATAATTTCCAAGTGATTTTGACATCTTCCTTCCCTGTGCATCATTGATGAAGCCGTGCATGTAAACTGATTTGAACGAGGCATTATTCATCGCGACCATTGATGCAACAAAAAGCAAATTAAACCATCCTCGTATTTGGTCTATCCCTTCCAGAATAAAATCCGCCGGATACAATTTTTCAAATAAATCTTCTCTTCTGGGATAATCCAAACAATTCCATGAAGCAGAGCCCGCATCTATCCAGACATCAAGAATATCTGGAACCCTTTCTTTTGTCCCGCCGCATTCGCATTTTATTTTGACTTCGTCAATCCATGGCTTGTGCAAATCTTCTGGAATATGGCCAGCAAGTCTTTTTAATTCGCCTATAGAACCTACAACAACAAATTCTTTGCATTGATTGCATTTCCAAACCGGCATTGGGGTTCCCCAGTATCTTTGTCGTGTAATTCCATTGTCCCTTAAATTAGAAAGCCAATTGTCAAAATTCTTTGAGCCTGCAAACTCAGGAACCCATTTTATTGTTTTATTCAATTCCCGCATTTTTTCTTTCAGGTCCTCAATCTTGAAGAACCATTGGGTTGTCGTCCTGAAAATGACCGGGTTCTTGCATCTCCAGCAATGCGCATAATCGTGCTCGACTTTAGTTTTTGCAATAAGGCAGCCTTTCCTGTCTATTTCTTCAATTATGCTTTTGTCATCTACTTTCGCTTTTATTCCTGCAAGGAATGAAATAGAGTCATCAAAAATTCCCTGTTCTGTTAAAGTGTTGAACGGGGGAATATCATTTCTATGTCCGACTTCGTAATCTTCCGGGCCGCATCCTGGAGCCATGTGAACCAGTCCGGTTCCGGCGCTTGTGTCGACGTATTCTTCGCTCAGTACAACAGTGTGGACTTTCGGATGCTTTTTTTCCAGCTCCTTGAATTGGGAAATTTCATTTTCAAACGGGTGAATATATTTTAACCCCAATAAATCACTTCCTTTAAATTCCCCTATAACTTCAAATTTCTTATCGGCAACCCCATTTATGAAAGGCGCTGCAAGAGATTTTGCAACAATCCAGATTTCGTCTCCAACTTTTGCTTTTACATAATCCAGATTTGGATTCACCATTACTCCAAGATTGAAAGGAATAGTCCACGGAGTTGTCGTCCAGATTATAAGGAATTCATTTTCTTTGCCTTTGACTTGAAATTTTACAAATATAGAATCATCTTTTACGTTTTCATATTCTAATTCGTGCTTTGCCAGCGATGTTGAGCACGAGAAGCACCAATGCATTGTTTTCTCGCCTTCATACAGCCTGTTGTTCTCGTGCGCTTTTTTGATTAGCCACCATTCCCCTTCCATGTAAGTGTTGTTGACCGACTGGTAAGCATTGTCAAAATCCATCCAGACTCCAATTCTTTTGAAGTCATTGTTCATAACCATCAAATTAGTGATTGCAAACTCCTTGCATTCTCTCACGAAATTCGCTATTCCAAAATTTGGAATTTCATCTTTGTTTTTTATCCCAAGATTTTTTTCGACAGCCTGCTCTGTTGGCATTCCGTGCATGTCATAACCTGCACGATCCCAGACGTCAAAGCCCTGCATTCTTTTATATCTCAAAACAGAATCTTTCAGTGATTTGTTCCATGCAGTTCCAAGATGAACTTTCCCGCTGGTGTACGGGGGGCCGTCTAAGAAATAGAATTTTTTCTTTCCTTCATTTTTTTTCTTGGCCTTTTGATAAGTGTCATTTCTTTTCCAGAATTCCAAAACTTCAGGCTCAAGCTTTATTGCGTCGTAGTTTTCTATCATACAAAGGGAAAAATAAGACTGTTATTTAAAGTTTTACTAAACCTATTCAAAGAAATTAGAAAGAAAATGATATTAAGTAAATTTTTTACTTAACTTGGATTACAGCAAAGCAGATAAATTTTCAAACTG